>Ga0315280_10000744_pt1 | contig 59455 bp, 40 predicted proteins | sample YL17G06_40_MG_FD_203697 | JGI IMG/M metagenome (GOLD analysis project Ga0315280, IMG submission 203697) | Sediment microbial communities from Yellowstone Lake, YNP, Wyoming, USA - YL17G06_40 | ecosystem: Environmental > Aquatic > Freshwater > Lake > Sediment | place: USA: Wyoming | collected... | reverse complement strand
CAAACGCCCGTTGTGTCACGTCCATCCTGGCCGTGAATCTTCATGGGCAATCCGCCCGAGGCGGACATGCCACGTTTTTCCATCCGTTACGACGTGAAGGACTACCAGTTTGGACTTTGACAAATGTTCGCACTCGCTACTGGTTGAGGTTTCCGACCTTTGCGTATTTATCAAACCCACGACGAACGCATTGTTTGAGACGAGAGGCGCACACGCGCAGCTTGTGAGCCATTTTGGCTCTCCGGCTCGACAAATCAACGCACCGGCCCTCTCGCTCGACCGATACCACCCTCCCCAGAATCTGCCCCGACTCTGCGGATTCATCACACGTGCTTGATGCATCGCCACGCAGAACGAAGATGTGACCGGCGCTGTCTCTGCTCTCGATAGTCATAACGCGGTGAGCCAACACGGCGCGATGGGTCCGATAGAGAACAATGTCTCCCACCCTGACATCCGATGACGCCACAGGCTCAACGGTGATTCTCTCTCCCTCCCTGATCGTTGGATTCATGCTCCGCCCGCTGGCCCGAAAGCACACCCTGTGGCCGATGCTCAGGACATCAACGAGCACGTCTGAAAACACGTTCGATCCCGAGTTTCGAGTTCCGAGTTTCGAGTTTTGTGTTTTGAGTTCCAAAGTCCTACACTCCCGCCATGAATTCGACCACTGTCTCGTCAGGGACAAATCGGAGCTCGGAGCACGGAACGGTTCTCACAATCTTTTCCAGGAGAGCCAGCGTGAATTCCAAGCCGCCGGAGCTGTAAAAGGGAAGAAAACTGCTGGCAAACAGTCGCACCACGGATTCGGTCGTCCCTTGTGGCACCAACTCGTTTTTCTTCGCATGTTTCAGGAAATAGACCCGCGTCAGTGGAGCACGTGCCGGACAAGCAAGCGCCGCTTCGCCGTGCCACGGTGTCCCATGCATCCAGAGCCTTCCGCCTTCCTCGCGGACGATGATCCGGTCATCGCTGAGTATCTTTACTCCATCCCGCTTTTGCCAGAGCCGTGCGGTGGTTGTCTTCCCGGCCCCCGACGGCCCAACAAAGAGATGACCATTCCCCGCAGAGTCGGCCAAGGCGCAAGAGTGCAGTTCAACTCCCCTTCCTCTTGCCAGCCAATTCATGATCAGGAGTTCGTCCAGGGGATATTCCAAAGGATAAACAGCTGCGTCAGGGGGGAAGAAGGCACGGTGAAGATAAACGTGCCCAACGGTAAAGGCGCTGTTGAAAGATGCCACCTTGTATGGGTAGGGGCCTATGGCCGGCGAGGCAAAGCGGAACAGGTAGAACCCATTCTCGCGATAGAGTTGCCAAAGGCCTCCGGAGTCGAAAACCTTTTCGCCGCGAATCGCTTCCCGCAATTCACCCCAGGCTGCCCGGACCGTCACGTCGGGATCGGCTTCCTCAACGAGGAATGCCTTCGTTGCCCCTTCGACCTTCAGTTGCATCTCCGGGTCCTCACAGAGCAAGCCGATCGTGATGTCGGCAATCCTTAATGACAGGCGGTCAGCCATCGGTGTTCGGCTCCCGGCAAAAAGGGCGGACTATGACGGAGCGCTCAGCCTCGCGCGGTGGCTCGCCCTCAAGACCCTATGACAAAGCACGGGGCCACGGGCATGCAGTCTGAGCTGGCCGGGCCAGACAAGCCCGACATCTTGCAGTTTCCCAGCACCGCCTCCTCAGGTCTCAAGGGAACCTGTCGCAGCTCCGGTTTGGCATAGGGTTTCTTTTGCACGGATGGGCTGCGCTTCCTTTCGTCCTTCACTGCCAGCTGTCCTTTCTTGCATTCTGAAATCAGGGTCGGCCTTCGATGGCGAAACATGCTTCGCCCTCGAGCGGGACAGGTGGCCAACTTGTCCCAACCGTTTTGCCGCAATACACGCACTCGCCATGCGGCGGGATGTCTATATCCAGGGCGCAGGCGCGCAAGTGGGCCAACTCGCACAGGAAATCTACAGGCTCCTCCGGCGCCCCATGCTCCAAGTCGGCGTGGCCGGGGCACATCCCACACATCGCCTTGATCGCACACCCCACGCACTTGGTCTGTCTTGTGATCTTCTTGTGGCGGACCTTCGGGATATGAGTCCTCCACCCCTCTGCAAAAGTTCCCGCCCGAAGATCATAGGAATCACTGAGAGAAAGCAAACAGACACTCATTTTGCCATACGGATCAATGCCAAAGGAGTTTATCCCGCCGCCGCAATGATACATCTCGCCGCTTTGCTCAGGAGAATGAACGGGACCGTGAAACCGCTCGGCGAATCGTTTCCACTCCGCGATGCGCCTTGGGTCGTGGAGGTCCAATTCCACGATCTCTGGGGCCGTGAGCCGCACGGCCAATGGGCTTTGGGAGCAATCAACCCGGCAGTTGATCGTGGCGTCAAACCGGAACCGCAAGCCCAAGTCTTCCTCCACGAGCCGCTTCATCTCCCAGATTTCATGCTTGTTGGCTGTAATCGCCATGGTCTTGAGCGCCAGAGGCAGATGACGTTCCATGAGCAAACGGATGCCTCGCATGCACTGTTGGTAAGAACCCGGAACGCCCGTGATTCGGTCGTGGGTCGCTGGCGTGCTGCCGTAGATGGTGATCTCAATGGCAAAGGGGCGCCACTGAGCCAGATGATCGGCGATCGCCTCCGTGATGAGCGTACCGTTGGTGAAGAGGGTGATAAGGAATCCCTTTTGCTTGGCGTAGGTGTAAATGTCGAGAAAATCGTTTCTCGCAAAGATTTCGCCGCCCGTATAAAGAAGCCACAGACAACCCGCTTCGGCAATCTCGTCGAGGAGCCGGCAATGCTCTTCGTAGGTGAGTTCGCCGGACCGGGCTTCCAGGTTTCCAAGGGGAAGATTGTTATAACAGTGGACACACTTCAAAGGACAGCGGCGGGTTATCTCAATGGAGCCACTTACGGGAATCCGCTGGGCGACCACTCGCCGGCGAAGTTCTGCACTGAAATCCGCATAGCGCAACGCTTCCATGTTTCAATTCACACCCTCTGGAGAGGAACAAGTCAAACCTGCTTCCTCCAACCATCCAAGGAGAGCCACAACATCCCTCGTTGCATCTTCCGTGGAGACGTCGTAGTCTCGGCAGATCGCCTCCACGATTGCGCCGACACTTGTCCGACCATCAATGAGGTGCCAGATCGTGGTGGCAACCTCGTTCAATGTGTAGATAGCTTCCAGATCGCCAACGTGGCTACGGACGGGCACAACGATCGTCTCTCCAGCAATCTGCCGGGTTACACATTCGGTCTTCTTAGCCACGGATTTCGTCGTGATGTCCATCCGACTCTCCAGGAAGACTGGGTGACTTGTCCGCGAGTCCCTGTCTGTTTTTTGGCATCTTTTGCCGTCCCGCGTTCCATGCTCGGCTATTCCAAATACCTTTCGTCGCATCTTCATTCCACTCCCAGCGTTGCCATTCTTGGAAAGATGGCCTTTCCCGTCAAGAAGGATTCACCGCTGACATCAAATCCCTGCACCACTGATTTCTCGGATTCACACAGATCAAACAACAAGAAACGACCGTCAACTGACCAAGAATTCCTTGGAGGTCTTTAGAGCTCCTAAAAGAATGACATCGCGCCAAGCCGCAAAGGCGCCAAGAACGGTCTCTCTGCGTCTTGGCGTCTCTGCGTGAGATCATTTTTTTGAGACTCTTAATCTGTGCAAATCTGTGTCAATCTGTGGTTCGATTTTGCTTTTCAAATTAACGATAGAGCATCCAATCGCGGGCGGGCGCGGGAGCCAACACCTGGAAACGCCCACCGACGGTATTTGCCGGCAAAGGCTGATTGGCCGAGTCGGCCACCTTGACGTTGCGCGGCACAAGTTGAATCTGGCTGCCGCGAACCGCAATGCTCTTGACAGTGCAAATCAGTTCGAGGACCGACCCGGACCCCGCCGCAATCAGGTCGCCCGTCAAGGAAACCACCATAACCGATGTCGTCGAGCCTTTATCGTTGAAACTGACCGTGAACTTCGACGCGCGTGAGGTCTTGTTGCACCCCGTTACCTGAAGACGATCCGGAATGTCGGCCAGATCGAATTGGATGCCCTTGACCGGAACGCTGTTGGTCAGCGAAATGGGAACTTTGTAGCCGCCTTTGCCAACCTCGCCCGAGGCGTTTCCAACCTGAAATGTCACCGCCGAGGCCGCCTTGCCAACACTCGCTGTGGCAGGCAATCCGCCCAAGGCGGACGCGCTACCGCCCGCTGGCGAGCCACCACCGCCGCCACCTCCCAGGGCGATATCAATCAGCCCCAGCACGTCGAACAAATCCACCTCGCTGTCGTTATTGATGTCGGCGGCCCATTGTTCATAGGACGATGGGGCGGGAGGTTTATTCAAGTCCATGTCAATGACCCGCAGAACGTCAAACAGGTCAATCACACGGTTGCCGTCGAGGTCGCCTTTGATGCCTGTCTTCACCCAAAACTCGCCATTCACATAGCCGGTCAGAAGCGCATTGTTGTTCTGGTCTGAGACCTTAATATTCGACGCGAGTAGGGAAATCGTAGTTCCCAAGGGTGCCGCACCGCTCAGGTCGAAGTACATCGTGCCGATCGCTCCCGTCCCCGCTTCGATCATCGCCCCGATCATCGAGGCCATCAGAACACTCGCACTGGTCTTGTCATCGTAGAAGATGACGGTGAGGTTCGCACTTCGAGTCGTCGCCTGAACGTCAACCATCGTCAGATAATTGGGAATGTCGCGCAATGTGAACCGAAGACCTTTCACGCGGACGGAGTTCCGCAGCTGAACCTGGACGGGCACTGCTTTCGCCCCCGGCGTCCCCGGAGTGCTGCCTATCGTCAACAGCACGCCATCTACAACCTTCACACTGACCGGGATTTTGCGGGGGCTGTTGGTGGCATTGGGGTCGGTCAGAGTAATGGTTCCGGCATGATCGCCCAGGGGCAAATCTACCGTGTCGAAGGAAACCGTGTGCTGAACGTGCGCCCCCGTGCTCACCCCTGTGGCGGGCAAACAATGCAACCATTGCGGCTGCGTCTGCACCGTGTAGGACAATGTCATGCCGCCCGAATTCCAGACTTCCAGGTTTTGGTTTGCGGTATCGCCTGCCCGAACAACCGTCAGCGAGAAGTTGACGGGCGAAAAAGCAATCGTGGGCGCGACAGGCGGCCCGGTGTATCGGAAGATCCAAAGGCCGCTTGTCGCATCAGCTACATAAGCTATGCCCGCGCTAATATAAACAGCCCGGCTCGAACAGGGCGTATTATAGAAACCGCGAAGCGCTGGGGCGGCGGGGTTGGAAACATCTATGATCTGTAAGCCCCCGCCACCGTCGGCAATGTAGGCCAGGCTGCCAGAAAGATAGAGGCCCCAAGCATTGCCCGGCGTATTGTAGAAACCGCGACGTGTCGGTGCAGCGGGGTTCGAAACGTCAAGGATCTGAAGGCCGCTTGATCCGTCAGCCACATAGGCCAAACCGCCGAGAACACAGACGCCGTAAGCGATACCCGGCGTGTCATAGGAGCCGCGAAGCGTCGGGGCGGAGGGGTCCGAAACGTCTATGATCTGGAGACCACTACTTCCGTCGGCGACATACGCTAGGCCGCCGGAAACGAAAACGCCACTCGCCTCACCCGACGTGTCGTAAAAGCCGCGACGGATCGGCAATGAGGCATTGCTCACATCTATGATCTGAAGGTCACCTGTTCCTCCACCCGCAACATAGGCGAGATTGCCGGAAACAAAAACGCGCGCGGCACCGCCCGGCGTGTCGTAGGAACCACGAAGCGTCGGCGAGGTGGGATTCGAAACATCTACGATCTGAAGGCCGCTTGATCCGTCAGCCACATAGGCCAAGTTGCCGATAACAGAAACGTCGTCTGCATAAGACGGTGTATTATACTCGCCAACAGCCGCTGGCGCGGTGGGGTTGGAAACATCAAAGATGAGAAAACCTCTGTAATGGTCCGCCACATAAGCCAAACTGCCGGTCACAGAAACATTCCAGGCACAGCCTGGCGTACGGTAGGAGCTCCGAAATGTTGGGAAAGCGGGATTGGAAACGTCTATGATATGAACGCCGCCGTGGCTGTCAGCAACATAGGCCAGATTCCCGGAAACATAAATGCCTGTCGCCGACCCCGGAGCATTCCAGGAGCCGCGACGTGTCGGCGCAGCCGGATTCGAAACATCTATGATCTGGAGACCACTGTGCGCGTCGGCAACATAAGCCAGAGTGCCGGAAGTGTAAGCGCTGCAGGCGTAACCTGGCGTGTCATAGAAACCGCGAAGTGTCGGTGCGCCGGGATTCGAGACATCAATGATCTGAAGACCGCTTGCCTGGTCGCCGACATAGGCCAGACTGCCCGAAACAAAAACGCCCAGTGCAAAACCCGGCGTGTCGTAGGAACCGCGAAGCGTCGGCGAGGCGGGATTGGAAACGTCTATAATCTGAAGGCCACTCGCGTCGTTAGCGACGTAGGCTAAGCCGCCGGTAACATAGACGCCATTGGCAGAGCCCGGTGTATTATAGGAACCACGAAGTGTGGGCGAAGCGGGGTTTGAAACGTCTATGATCTGTAGGCCTCTCGCGTCGTCAGCGACATAGGCCCGGCTGCCGAAAACGTAAACCCCCTGGGCAATACCTGGCGTATCATACGCGCCCCGAAGTTGTGGGGACAACGGGTTCGAAACGTCTAGGACCTGAAGGCCACCCTCTCCATTGGCGATATACGCCAAGTTGCCCACAACGACTACCCCGTTTATCATGCTAGGCAATGACACACTCCCCAGAAGCACGGGGGAAGTCGGATTGGAAACGTCGAGAATCCTAAACTTGGTGCCTTCACCGGTATAGGCATACTTGCCCTTCACATAAACGGCTAAGCTCCCGCCGCCGAACTGGCCGACCAGCTCGACGTTCTGCCCCTGCCCCACTGCCGTTTTCGCTGCCAACTCGACTGCGGCGAACGCAACAACGCTCAAAACGAGTAACCGTTTCGCGGACTCAACACTCTTCATCGGACTCCTCCCTTTGGCGCTTGCCGTTTCCAGAAGGCTTCCAGCCGTCTTTTGCCTTTGGTTGTTATGGCTGCTCGTCCGCGTGAAGATCGTCAAGTGTATTTGCGAACCACGCGCCTTGGCCCGAGGGATTTGCGAAAATGGGGGAGTCTTGTCGTGGCATGGGCATCGTGCCCATGATTCTAAAAACCAATGCTTCACGGGCAAGATGCCCGTGCCACGCTGTCAACGCGTTTTGTGAAGTTTAAGAACCGTCTTTATTTGTCGGTTCTTGGCGAAGGTGCGGGACTGGCGGTTTCGGTTTTCGAAGTCTCGCCGGTCCGGGCGACTCGGAAACCGGCGAAGTCGTAGGTCAGCCAGCTGGCGAAACGGCGGCGGCGTGCCGTGCGGCAATACGGCTCCGAAAATCCCCACGAGCCGCCGCGCAGGACCATCATCTCGCGGTTGTCTTGGACGAGATTCTGGCGGTCGGCCGTATAAGGATAGGGCTTGTAGATCGTGCTTGTATATTCCCATGCGTTGCCGGCCATGTCGAACAGCCCAAACGGGTTGGGAGGAAAGCTGCCCACCGGCGCGGGACCTTCCCAGCGATCCTTGCCTCCGACGCCGCGATAGTTGGCGAGGTCGCGGGTGATGGCACCGGTTGCCGTCGGGTATTCGAATTGCTTTCCTCCGGCGGCGGCATATTCCCATCCCGCTTCGGTCGGCAGTCCCAGTCCGGCCCACTCGCAATAGGCGGAGGCCTCTTCCCAGGTTATCCCGACGACCGGTTGATTGGGGTCGTTGTAGCCCTTCTCGTCCCAATACCACGGTTCACGTCCGTTGGAGGCCTCCAGGAATTTCGCATATTGCTTGTTGGTTACCTCGTACATGCCGAGCCAGAAACCTTTGACCTCGACCTTGTGCGGAGGCTTCTCGTCGTCGTCGCCGTTGTTGCTGCCCATCGTGAATTCGCCGCCCGGTATCCAAACCAAGACAGAGCCGTCTTGGGGATTTGTGTATTTGTCTCCGGCCACAGGGGCGCCACCGCCGTTCGGCGACCCCTTCGGCGGTTGTGGCGAGCGAGTCTCTTCCGAAGAGCCGCTCGTGGTGACGCTACAGAAAAGCAACCCCACCGCAAATACGGGGGCTAACGCAAGACGTCCCGTGAACATTCAGTGAGAACCTCCCAAGGGTATCTGTTTGTGGCTCCGCCTTTAGGCGGCCAGAGCCCGCTGAAGCGGGAACTACGAACTTGCTTTCTCCGAACTCATTTTCGCCGCTGTGCCAGCCACACCAGATTGTCTGTCCACCCTTCCTTTGCCACCCTCCCGTCACCGCCGTCGCCTTCCAAAGCCCCCGAGAACACGGGTCCTCTTCCCTCGGCGCCCACTTTGCCGGGAACCTCGAAATTGATGCTTGTCCCGCAGGCGATGAATCCCGGCAACGCAATCTCCTTCTCGTCTTTGTCGGCGATGTAGAAAGCCTTGAGCATTCCGTCCTTGTTCTCGATGCGCAGCAGGCCGTCGAGCGGGTCGGGACTTGCTTGCACCTGAATGTGCCAGGAACCGGCGAGATTCACAGGGTTGCGTTTCGCGACCCACTCCTGAGCGTCGGCTTGCGAGCCGCTCTGCCGTTGTTGCGTACCCTTGATCGTATCCCCGTCCACTGTTCCCTTATAGATGATTTTGACCAGTCGTTGGCCATCAGGCACCATAGCACTGAAACCCAGTTCCCGCCCGGCCAGCGATACATCGCGGATTCTCTCCTTTTTCGATCCCGAAACGGTCAATGTGCCTTGCACAACCTGGAATTCCTGCCGCAAGTCGAGGCGGCACGGACTTTCGTCCTTTGAGGTTTTCGTTGTCCACTGCCAAACGCCTCCGACCGGCGCGGGCATGATCCACAAGTAGATCACGTTGTTGCGCGCTTTGGGGGGATTCTCTATCTCGTCAGCGTTCCAGTCGGCCATGTCAAAGGCATGCGACACGATGCGCGTCCCAGGCTTGAGTTCGCGGAAATACTTCGGGCGCAACTGGAGATTGATTTCGTTGAGCAAATAGGTCGCGAGGATCGTGGCGGGTGTGAGATCAACGTCGAAGATGTCGCCCACCTTGAACGTCACTTTGTCGGTGACACCGGCGGCCTCGGCGCCCTCTTTGCACTCCTCGATCCGCTGCCGATCGAGATCCACGCCGAACCCTTTGGCGCCGTATTTTTTGGCGGCGGCAATGACAATGCGGCCGTCGCCGCAGCCAAGATCGAAGAGGTAGTCGGACGCCGTGACCTTGCCCAATTTGAGCATTTCTTCGACCACTTGCGGCGGCGTGGGCTCGAACGGCACGTCAATCTCGACTTGTTTCTTATCACCCACACTCAAGGCCAGAGGGATGAGCAAGAAGGCAAGGCAACCAATTGTTCGAATGAACGCCTTCACAATCCGTTGTTTTGACATGGCATCTTTCCTTTTAGATTCATGAAGCCTGCGCCAAGAAATTGCGATCCGTTCATTCTCGCTCGCACAACCGCCAACTTGTTCGGGCGACACGCGCCAAGTGTCAAGGCGAAAGTCCAAACAGGACATTTCCCTTTGGTCTTGACTTCGCCGTTCGGAAGCGATGAACATGCCCTCGCCGTTGGCGTGGCGGGCCAGCGGCAAAAAAGTTTTTGACCCGCCGGCAGTCGCAAGGGAGAAAGTAGCCAGAATTATGTCTCAGAAACTCAACGACCGAGTAAAAGATCTGATTATCCGGCGTTTGAAACTCGAAATGAAACCCGAGGAGATCGAGGACGATGCGCCGCTGTTCGGCGGCGGGTTGGGCCTCGATTCGATTGACGCCCTCGAACTGGTGGTCGGTCTGGAAAAGGAATTCGGCATCAAGATCGAGGACGAGGAAGTTGGCCGCGAGGCCTTCGCCTCTGTTAACGCACTGGTTCGCTTCATCGAAGCGAAGCAGGGCTGACCATCAACGACGAACGATAAATGATGAATGATGAACGAAGGAAACTGGTAGCTTAGCCCCTTGTGGGCGTCGAGATTACCGATTTCGGATTGCCAATCGCCGACGTGCGCGAAACGCTAGACTACAACGAAACGCAAGGCGATTTCGATCGCGATCGCCAGTCAGCGACGAATCGTTGGGTTGTGTCGTGAAAAGCCCCTATCTCGCCCTTGAGCAGGAAGTGGCGACAGCTCTTGGTGTCCATCCAATGGAACACCGGCGACTCGCCGGTATTCTGCCTTTTGGTAAGGCATCGAGGTGGAAAGAGAATCCCAGCAAGCGCTCGGTTTTCGTTCTGTGTTTCCTTGTTCTGTCCGGCCTCTTGCGTCTTGCCTCTGACCTCTCGGCAGCGCCAGCACTTCAGACCAACGATGCACCCTCAACAGGCATTCTCTCGGCGCAGATAGACCCTCTCCTGGCCAAAGAAAACCTTTCTGTCGGACATATTGGGATCATTTTTCGCGATGGCGTGACAGGTCGCGTGCTCTATGGACGTAACGCTGATTTTCCGCTTAAGCCCGCCTCGAATAGCAAAATTCTGACGACAGCCGCCGCTTTTCATTATCTCGGTCGCGACTATCGCTACAAGACACTTGTAGCCATGCGTGGGTCACAGACCAGTGACACGCTGCAGGGCGATCTGGTCGTGGTTGGCAGCGGCGACCCTTCGATCTCGGGCCGATTTGTCAAGGACCACGACCGCAAAGCCATTTTCCACCAGTGGGCGGAAGAGATTCGCCGGCGCGGCATTCGGCGCATTACGGGCGACATCGTCGGAATTGATGATGCTTTCGACGACCAGCCACAAGCACCTGGTTGGCCCACCGAGGACCGGGGCGAATGGTATTGTGCAGAGATTTCTGCGTTGGCCTATAACGAAGGCTGCATAGATTTGTGTTGGCGCGGCACAAACGGCGAGGACAAAGAACCGGCCACGTTTGAGATGCTGCCACCAACTCGCTACGTTCAGGTAATCAACTTCGTCACAACCGTGCGCGAGCGGGGCCCGCACGAGCGGTTTTACGAGCGGGCAGACAAGCGAAATGTCATCACGGCACACGGTCGAGTCGGCCAGGGCGAGACGGTCTTCGACAGCGCGACGGTGACCAATCCTACGCTTTACTTCATCACGGTGTTAGCCGAAACGCTAAGCGAGTCGGGAATCGAAATCGGCGGGCGACCGCGCGATGGCGATGAGTATGCCGACAAGACGATATTCCATCGTTCACTCGATCCGATTGCGTTTTACGAGTCGCCGCCGCTTTCGCAGCTCATCGAGGTCGTCAATCGCAGCAGCCAGAATTTTTTCGCCGAGCAGATTTTCAAAACGCTGGGCAAACATGCAATGGGCGAAGGCTCTTTCGGGGCGGGAGCCAGCGCGGTGCGCCGTTATATGGATGCCATGGGGATTGACTGCCGGGGCCTTCGTCTTGTGGACGGGTCGGGGCTTTCGCATCTCGATCGCGTAACGCCCGCCCAGTTGGCGGCTGTTTTGCTGGCCGTCGATCGCATGCCCGACGGGCTGCTTTTCCGCGAAACGCTCCCCCAGGGCGGACAGACCGGCAGCCTTCGAAAGCGATTTCAGGACACCGCGCGGTTACGCCAGGTCGGGTTGCGTGTGCGCGCCAAGACAGGCTTTATCCGCGGCTGTCACGGCCTGAGTGGATGGGTCGAAACCCGCGCCAAACAGCCAATCTGCTTCTCGATCTTGTGCAACGACCTGGCCATGACTGACGAACAGGCAAAACTTCTTATTGAACGCGTGGTGGCCCAGGTGGCGGAATTGCAGCACAAGAAGTGATGAACGATGAAGGATGAACGCGAAATGATGAGCGGAGCCAGGAAAGCAAAGCATGCGAGCGAAGAGGTTTTCTTGTTACTCTCGTTTGCATTCCTTCGTTCATCGTTCATCAATCATCGTTCAGCGTTTCTCGATGGGGGGCTTTCATGGCACTGCTGAGCATGACGGGCTTCGGCAAGGCAGCGGCCCAAACCGATCTGGGGACCCTGTCCATCGAAATCCGGTCGGTCAACAACCGCTATTTCGACCTGAGCGCGCGCCTGCCGCGCGAATGGGCCGCAGTCGAAATCCGCGTGCGCGACCTTGTCCACCAACACATCTCTCGCGGCAAAGTGGACCTTTGGGTCCATTGGACACCGCCGCCGGATTTCACTGTACACGTCGAACTCAGCGAGGAACTGATCGGCGAAGTGGCTCAACGGTTTCGGCAGGCCGGCGAGCACATTGGCATGAACATCGAAGTTCCCTGGAGCGAGCTGTTCAAACTGCCGGGAGTTCTTACCGTTCGACCAGCCGAGTTCGATGAGCAGACGCTCTTCGCAACAATAGAGAAGGTGGTTCTCGAAGCACTCGATCAGCTCCATGCCATGCGTTCGGCCGAGGGTCGGGCAATGTCCGAAGCTGTGGCAGGTCATCTGGCGACACTGCGGCATCTGACGGACGAGATCGAGCGGATGCGTGGGTCGGTTCTTGAAAAGCAACGCGAGCGCTTGCGACACCTGGTCGAGCAATTACGCGTGGACGTCTCTCAGGCGCTTCCAACCGACCGTCTCGAAGCGGAAATGCTCTTGCTGGCCGACCGCTCAGACATCACCGAGGAGATTGTCCGGTTGCGAAGTCACTACGAAGCCTTTGAGCGACTGCTGCGGTCGGACAAGGGCGAGCCGGCAGGGAAGCACATGGAATTCATCACGCAGGAAATCTTCCGCGAAGCCACTACGATCGGCAACAAGGCACGCGATACGGAAATCAGCGCATTGGTTGTCGCTCTGAAACACGAAACCGAAAAGATTCGCGAACAGCTTCAGAACGTCGAATAAGTGGCATGGGCATCCTGCCCATGACGTTTCGCGATGTCAGGATCATGGCCAAGCTCACGCTCGGACAAAAGGGGCAGCGCTTCAAAGAATCCCTGTATGCGTTGGGCATTCTCCTTCTCATCATTGTGGGATCCTGCCACGTCTGCCGCCGCATTGACTGGTCGGCCGTTCAAAGGCGCCAGCTCGAAAAGAACTTGCTGGAGCTCGAGAGCCAGATACTGCTCGCACATCAACCGCCCGAAAAGCAGATGCAACGGCTGATCGGACAATGCAGCGTGTGGCTGCGCGATCGCTGGTTAATGGGCTATTTGTATAGCGAGACAACCAAGAAGGGTTATTTCATTGGCCGCATTTCGTCGCCCGAATTCCGCTGGGCGGTTGAAGGACAGGCCTCTCTGATTGAGGCGAGAAAACCGTTGGACAAGAAGAAGATCCCGAAGCTGCGACTCGATGTGGAATTCAGATTCCTCAAATGCCGATTGCTGGTTGCCGAACCCCAGACGCGCGAAGAGACATTGCCTGGAGCTCCCGCCCGGAAGTGATCCAGGACAAAATACCTCGCAAGCCATCCTTTCGAGCGCGGGTTTTGTTGGTTCAATGCGTCTTCTGACAAATCGCGGTTGACACCCTTGGCGTCCCGCCCAACTATCGCCGTGAACCGCACCCGCAGCGCCCGAAAGAGAAGCGCGGGGGTGGGTCAAGGGAGGTGGCATCGTGATCAGCAAGGCGGTCATTCCGGCGGCGGGTATGGGAACGCGGTTTCTCCCCGCCACCAAGGCCCAGCCCAAGGAAATGCTCCCGATCATTGACACTCCCGTCATCCAGTTTGTCGTCGAGGAAGCCGTGCACTCGGGCATCGAGGACGTGCTGGTAATCATTGGCCGCAGCAAGCGGGCGATTGGCGATCATTTCGATCGCAGCTTCGAGCTCGAGCAATTCCTGGAAGAGCGCGGCAACCATGAGCTCCTGCACCAGATTCGTGACATTTCCGAGCTGGTTCGCCTTTTCTCGATCCGCCAGAAGGAACAACGTGGTTTGGGCGACGCCATTCTCTGTGCCCAGCAGCACGTCAACAGCGAGTCATTCGCCGTCCTTCTGGGCGATACAATCGTCGAAAGCGCAAGCGGCGTGCCTGTGACCAAGCAACTCATGCAGGTTCATGCAGAAGTTGGCGCTACGCTCGTTGCGGTCGAAGAGGTTGCCCCCGATAAGGTGTCGCGCTACGGAATTATCGCCGGCAAGGAGGTCGGGAAAGGCCTTTTCCGGCTCGATCGTCTGATCGAGAAGCCCTCGCCCGAGGAAGCCCCCAGCCATCTGGCCATCGCGGGTCGTTACATCCTCACGGCGAAGATTTTTGGCTATCTCGAACGCACTCCTCCGGGCAAAATGGGCGAAATTCAACTGACCGATGCGCTCAATGTGATGGCAAGCCAGGAACCTGTTTATGCATGGCGGATGGACGGCCGTCGCTATGACATCGGCAACCGTTTGGACTATCTCAAGACGACGGTGGAATTCGCCTTGCGACACAAGGATCTGGCCGAGCCTTTCCGGCAATTTCTCGAAGAAAGCCTGCGGTCGGATCACGTGCCGGGTTGAGTGGTTCGGAAGTTCAACCATGCGGAACCTGTCGTGCATCTTTCGCCGTTCATCATTCCTCGTTGATCATTCCTCGTTTGCTTTCGTGGGGACCTTCGCACTTCTGTCCGCCGCCCTACAACAAGCGCCGTGCAGCCCGCTCGACCCCCGGGGCAAAATCCATATCCCCATCGGCATTCCCAACACGCTCGATACGCTCAAGACGTTTGTCGAGGCCGAAGGCAATTTCTCGCCGGGATTTGCAACCTATGGGATTTACTTCTGGGTCTTCGATCCGCAAAATCAAGAAGATGACAGCCAGTTGACTTGGGTTCGTTCCGCGAATGCAAGACGGAACCACAGAGTTTACCGATTGCGCAGATTGAAAGAAAAAATCTGTGAAATCGGCGCAATCTCAAGCGTGTGATTTGAAAGCTACCAATGTGGTTACCCAAATCTAGCAAGGAGGATGCAACGATGTCACGAATTCGATTCGCTGTTCTCGCGTTCGTTGCAGCGGTTTCGCTCTTGGGATCGGCTTTCGCACAGGAGAAAGGCGACATTCGCTGCCTGAAAGAGTTGCCGACCGAAGGTGGCAATGCGCACTATGTCGGCAACCGCGCACCGCTCTCCCCAAGCCCGCTCATGAAACTTCCCGTTGGCAGCATCACGCCAAAGGGATGGCTGCGCGCCCAGCTGCAATTGATGACTGACGGTATGACGGGGCGATTGCGCGAGATCAGCGAATGGCTTCGCGACGACAGCGGCTGGTTGACCATGAAAAAGCGCGGGTGGGAGGAAGAGCCTTATTGGCTGAAGGGATTCGGCGATCTGGGCTATGTGCTGAAAGACGAACGAATCATCAAGGAGGCGCGCCGTTGGCTCGAAGCCGCCCTCGCGAGCCAGGAAAGCGACGGCTATTTTGGCCCGCCCGAAAACAAAAAGAATTTCGATCTGTGGCCCAATATGGTCATGCTGTTTGCCCTTCAGTCCTATTATGAATTCAGTGGCGACGAGCGCATTCCGCCATTCATGGCGCGCTATTTCCAATTCGAGAAGAACTTGCCGCGCGACAAACTGCTTCCCGGCCGCTGGCAGAAGGTTCGCGGCGGCGACAACCTCGAAAGCATCTACTGGCTCTACAATCGAACCGGCGACCCCGAGTTGCTCGAAATCGCCAAAATCATCTTTGAGCGAACGGCCAATTGGACCGAAGGCCTGCCAACACCGCACGGCGTTAATATCACGATGGGCATTCGCCAGCCCGGAGTCTTTTGGCAACAGTCGAAGGAGACCCAACATCTCGATGCGGTCGAGCGCAACTATCGCACCGTGATGGGCGAATATGGCCAGGTGCCGGGTGGAATGTTTGCGGCCGACGAGAATTTCCGGGAAGGTTTCACAGGCGCGAGCCAGGCCGCCGAAACCTGCTCCATCGTCGAGTTCATGTATTCCAACGAATCGCTCCTCAAGATCACGGGCGACCTCAACTATGCCGATCGCTGCGAGAACATTGTCTTCAATTCGTTTCCGGCCGCCTATACGCCTGATTGGAAGGGCATCCACTATTTGACGGCGCCCAATCTTGTCCAATGCGACAAGGGCGCCGAGCACGTCTTCCAAAACAAAGGTAAGTTGGTATCCTACTCGCCCTTCAGAGATTATCGTTGCTGCCAGCACAATGTCGGGCAGGGTTGGCCCTATTTTGCCGAGCATTTGTGGATGGCCACGCAGGGCAACGGTTTGGCGGCGATTTTCCATGCGCCGTGCGATGTCAAGGCCAAGGTCGCCGACGGCGTCGAGGTCACAATTCACGAATACACCCGCTATCCGTTTGGCGACACGGTCGAGTTTGTGTTGGAAAGCCCGAGGGCTGTTCGGTTTCCGCTGGCGCTACGTATCCCCGGATGGTGCGAATCGCCGCGGCTTTCGATCAATGGCGAAGCGCAGGAGATCAAAGCCAAGCCGCAATCCTATCTCATCGTCGAACGTGAGTGGAAAGGCGGCGATCGTGTCAAACTAGAGCTGCCAATGAAGATCACGCTGTCGGTTTAGAAGAAGGTTGAAAATTCCGTTTCGGTCAATCGTGGCCCTCTGACGTTCTCGCTGAAGATTGGCGAGAAGTGGCAGAAGTTCGGCAAGAACGACGAATGGCCCGAGTGGGAAGTGTTTCCGACAACTTCGTGGAACTACGGGCTGATCGTGGATCGCAAGAATCCCGCGCCGTCGTTTGAAGTCGTGGAGCACAGTTGGCTGCCCTACCAACCGTTCGAGGCCGAGAGCGCACCGATCCTTCTTCGCGCCAAGGGCAAGCGGATTCCCGACTGGACGCTGGTCAAGAATAGCGCGGGTGATGTGCCGCAAAGCCCGGTCAAGTCGGATCAGCCAGTCGAGGACATCACGTTGATCCCCATGGGCTGCGCCCACTTACGCATTTCGTCATTCCCGACGGAGTGAGCGAACGTAGCAACTTCTGCGTTTGACAGAGGCTGCTGTCGAATCGCATCCTCGCGCGTTGATGTGTGAATGCAATTCTTAGCGGAATCTACGGTAGGAGATGGCGGTGGGACTTGACGCTAAGCTCGCCGAAGAGATCGTCCGGCGGATCCGGAGTGTCGTCGAACCGCAACGGATCATTCTTTTCGGCTCCGCCGCCTCGGGCCGAATGACTCGCGACAGTGACATAGACCTTTTGGTCGTGGAAGACAATCCTACCAACACGCTCGAGGAAAGCGTTCGCTTGCGCGAGCCGTTGCGTGGGCTGGGCTACCCGTTCGACGTAATCGTAATGGCGACCGAGCGATTCGAGGAAACCAAGAATCTCATCGGCGGAATTGCCTACCCTGCCAACAAATACGGGAAGGTGATTTATGAGGCCGCCTGAGCAAGTCAAGCGTGACCTGGTGCGGCAGTGGCTCGCCAAAGCCGATGAGGATCTTGCTGTCGCTGAAACCCTCGTTTCCCAAGATGCACCTTACCTGACCGCAATTGGATTTCACGCGCAGCAAGCTGCCGAGAAATTCCTCAAGGCTTTTCTGGTTCGACACCAAGTCGAGTTTCCCAAAACTCATGACCTGGATGAGATTCTCGATATAGTCGCAACGGTTGACAGGGTGTTGGCAGAATCACTTCGCTGCACCATTATGCTGACACCCTACGCCGTGCATCCTCGCTACCCAGACGAGTTCCCCACGGTGACGGCCCAGGACGCCAAGGCGGCGGTCAGTCTGGCTGCCAAAGCACGTGATGCCATCCTCTTGTCATTGAGAGAGTATCTCAGCGGGAACAGCCTGTAACGAGACGCGCTGAGAAGCAACTATCTCCTCGACCACCTTTGCCATTTCACGCACGAGATGCCGCCGTTGCTGTTCCTTGTCCGCTCTTATTTCGCTTGTGCTGGTGCTTTGTCAGCACCGGGCTTCAGGAACCAGACTCGCGCGTTGGGGTTGGTCTTGAAGAAATTCAAAAGCAGTCGGGCCACTTTTCCGCGGCCTGAGTCTCGGCTTGGATGCGTGCCGTCTGCCGCGAGGTCCTCTCGCTCCCAGATCAACCCGTCGCTTTTTCGAGGAGTTAACCCATCGGCCCACAAGTATGGCCCCCAAAGCAACAGGGGCGCTTTCGCCTCGCCTCGCGAGGAATCGTAATTCAACTGAGGATCGCCCTTCATCTGGTCCTGGATCAACCAGCGCACTGCAAAAGCACTTTCATAGGCATAAGGTTCGGGATTGAGCCGAGTGGTGGCATAGCCGGCATAGATGCGACTGGAAAGATAGACAACGCGCAGGTTGGAAAACCGCTTCTTGGCGATTTGCAGGGAAGAGAGGATGTGGCCCTTGAGTTCGTCGGCATGTTTGGGAAACTCCCCGTATGCAGCGGGGCTCATCCTGGCGTGTTTCATCCAAACCACCTGCACCTGCTCTGCCGTCACGCCAGCGGCCCGGAGTCTTTCCTCGGCGACTTTCCAGGGAGAGCCGTTGCCCTTTTCGCTCCATCGGGCTGCATCCTGGCCGCCCTGGGCACCATCCACAACAACCACTTGGGGCGACTTGGCGCCGTCTCCGTCGGCCATTTCCTTGAATTTGGAAAACTCCTGAGTCGTGTTGGACATGCCGATCGAGAGAAGAACGATCTTGCCGTCGCGGGTCGGTTTGCCGTCGGCACCCAAAGGAACGATCTTGGCGAGTTCTTTTTGCGCGGCTTGCTGAAGGTCTGGCGGCGGTTCATTCCGTCCGCCACCATACAGCCCACCGTCCTCGCCCTTGTATTTGTCCTGGTCGGTCATTTGGTTCAGCGGGATCAAACCGGTGCTGGTGGTCCCTTGGGTGGATACGCCCGGTGGTTCCTTCATGCCACCCTGAGCGCGGATTCGTTTCGCCGTCTCGAGGTAAGCACTCTCGGTGGTCGAGAGTGTTTGCCCGCTTCTAGATTTCTCCAACAACTGCCGAGTATAGTCCCAATCAATCTTGCCAGGCTTTTCATCCACGGCAACGGCAGAGGTGGCCGCACCGGGGCGTTCCCTCATTTGGCCCTTGCGGCGGGCTTCCTTCGCCTTTTCCAGATAGCGGTTCTCCTCTGGCGTGAGGGCTTGTCCAGTTTTGGTCTTTTCGAACAATTGCCGGGCATAACTCCCATTGATCTCGCCGGGCGGTTCGTCCCCAGCCAGTGCGGATGTGCCGATCACCAGGATTCCACCCAACACCACTGCTGCACACACGTACCGCAAGAAACTCATCCCTTTCATCGAAGACCTCCTCTTGTCGTGGTTTCATTTAATGCTAACGTTCTGCTTTCGGCAATGCAAGCGATGAATCGGGAAGCGACCTTTTCCGAGCGCATCTCAGTTTTGCCTCGGTTTGTTGGTTCGGGACCTTGGAAGGTGAACAAACATGGGGGAAACCCTTCTTGACCGAAGGGTTCTCCCCCAGGCCCCCTTCCGAAGACTTTCCCAGAAGTTTTGGAGGGGTGTGTGAGGGGAGACCTTTGCGAAAAAGGTCCCCCTCACAAGCTCCCTCTGCTTGACCAAACTCCAACTCCCCGAACCCCTAGACAAAACCGAGATGCTCACCCTTTTCCCGACCGTTCATTTTCTTCTCACGCAAAGGCGCGAAGGCGCCAAGAAAGTTTCTTTTCCTGCTCGCTCTTCGCGCCTCGGCGACTTTGCGTGAGGCATCGGCCGAAGGACAGCGGGTTCAAAGGAGAAAACCGCTTCGCGGGTAGTAGCCGGTGCGCTTGAGATAGCGCAACATGCGATTGACAGCACCGCGCTGGACAAAGTTGGAGGCGAAATTGTAGCCCAGCCGACCTCGCGGAACGTGACGCAATCGGCGCAAGATCACGGTGGGCGAAAAAGCGTATTTCCAAGCCCAATTGTGCCCCTCCTGCAATTGCTCGCGACTCATGTGGAGCGGTTCGAAGACGACGTGATTCAGATCGTAGTGCGACCAGTCGTTGTCCACGATCCGCCCGTCGCGGCGCAACCGTTCCATTAGACGTGTTCCAGGCAAGGGAGTCAGAATGCTGAACTGCGGCTGCTCGATGCGGTTCGCCTCGCAAAACTCCATCGTCTTGCGGAAGACATCGGGCCGGTCCTCGTCAAGGCCAAAGATAAACGAGGCCTGAATACTGATGCCGTGGGCATGAATCCGCTCAACAAGTCTTCCGTATTCAGCTGGATGGTTCAGCCCCTTGTGAAAGAGCGAGAGATTCTCATCCAGGAGCGATTCAAAGCCAATGAACAACTGTCGGCAACCTGACCGTGCCGCCATTTCGAGAAGTTTCTCGTCGCGAGCGATGTCGAGCGAGGCGAATGACATCCACTTCAGGCGAAGCGGCGTAATCATTTCGAAAAACTTCGCTGCGCGCGCGTGATCAATTGTCAAATTGTCGTCGTTGAAAAACAGAAAGCGCGGGCGGTCTTTTTCGCAAAGCTGCCGGATGTGTTCGACGAGCGCATCGAGTTCAATGCCTCGGAATCGCGCGCCGTGAAACGCCGAGACGCTGCAAAAGTCGCATCCGACCGGGCAGCCGCGTGTTGTTGTTAGAACCTTGAGTTTCCGGTTTTGTTCGCCCCCACGAACGTCCCAGCGCGGGAGCGCGATTTCCTCGGGCGGCACAAAACCCCGGCGCTCGTAACGGCTGTGAAGTTTGCCCGTGGCAAAATCCTCGAGTACGCGTGGCCACACGCCCTCGGCTTCGCCGCCTACCACCGCGTCGGCGTGTTCGAGCGCCTCGTCGCTACAAAACGTCGCGTGGACACCGCCCATGACAACCGGGATCGAACGGCCACGAAACGCATCGGCAATCTCATAAGCGCGATAGGCGTTGAGGGTGAGAACCGAGATTCCGACCAGGTCGGCCGAGGTACGCAGATCGAGCGGACGGAAATACTCATTCACAATGACGACTTCGATGTCGCGGGGCGTCAGTGCGGCAATCGTTGCCAGCCCGTTGCTCGGCACAGGGATAAACATGTCGGCCGCACAGGCGGAGCCGGGAGTTTTCGGAAAGACCAGCAAGACTTTCATAGCCAGGACTCTGTAAGACGCGAATGTGAAAGGCAAGAAGAAGCAGAAAGTGGTTCAGCAGTGAGAGGGCCGTCTTTTGGAGGAATTCGCCATCGCGAGGTCCAGCGAAGCCAATCTATGTTGACGCGGCCTCAATCCGTCAATCCCATAGAGCGCAAGGATCGTTAACGAACATTGGGGAGAGAAACCTGTTGACCATCACGCTTTAGTCCTTTTAGAAGATCAAAACCTTGTCCGATAGCAAGCCGGTAATTTTCTATCGTGAACGTGCGCGGAGGTCGTCGGATGGCAAGAAAGCGGACAAAATTCTCACCAGCGTTACCGGGGCGCATGATTGAGCCGCTTCGGCTGGAGGGCCGGAGAACTGTCCGCGAGATGGTGGACGAGGTCTTTGCCGCCTCAGGCTTCAATGGGCGACGCTTGGCCGAAGCCTGTCAACTCTATTCCCGGATGCTGCAAGAGAATACGACCGTGGCACTGACGCTCGCCGGTGCGATGACGCCGATTGGGATGAGTGGGCCGATCATCTCCCTCATCAAAAACGGCTTTGTGGATTTCATCATTTCGACCGGCGCCAATCTCTACCATGACCTACATCGCCCCTTTGATTGTCCCGTGGTTCAGGGCGAATCCCATGTGGACGACAAGGATTTGGCTAAGCACGGCATCGCGCGCATTTATGACACGTTTATTCGGGACGACGAGACCCTGATGGCGACGGATCGCGCTGTTCTGGCCGCGGTCGAACATCTCGACCGCCGTCAGCCAATTTCGACGGCTCAATTGCATCGTGCGCTTGGTCTTGCAGTGACCAAAAGGGCGCCGCATCCCGAAAAATCGCTTCTCGCGGTCGCAGCACGCTATGATGTCCCTGTCTATTGCAGCGCGCCGGGGGATTCTTCGATCGCGATGAATCTGATCATTCCTCATCTCTTCGGCGAGCCGATCCGCATGGACCCACTGCTCGATGTGATCGAGACGACGGCGATTGTCGCCGCCGCCAAGAAGAATGGCGCCATTGAAATCGGCGGCGGCACACCGAAAAACTTCTACCTCCAGACCCAACCCACTCTCTGGCAGATTCTCCGTCAGCAGTCCAAGAAAGGACACGACTACTTTATTCAATTGACCACCGATGCGCCCCACTGGGGAGGGCTTTCGGGAGCGACACCTCAAGAGGCTCACTCGTGGGGCAAAGTAAAGAATGTGAAACGCAATAACGTGGTCGTCTATAGCTGTGCCTCGATCACATTCCCCCTGCTTTGCCAATACGTTCTTTCGACCAACAAGCCGCGAAAGCCGCGCCGCCTGTTTCCCCAGATTGCCCGTTTGGTTGCTACTCTGAGCGAACGCGTTCAAAGAGACATGAAGCCCCAGTACGAACGACCTGGCGGCTCGGAACAATGATCGAAGAAGTTTGGAGTCCACACTTCAGCGTGATGTCTTCTCAGCCTAAAGGCCGCACTCCGAACGGATTTGCGCGGAAGTGAAGATCGGCGATGAAATGGTCGGACAGCGAAGAGATCGGCCAGGCGCTCTTCGAGCGCTTTCCCAATGTGGACCCACTCACGGTACGATTCACCGATTTGCACCGATGGGTCTGCGAACTTGACGGCTTTGACGACCCCACGGGATCGAACGAGAGCAAGCTCGAGGCGATCCAAATGGCGTGGTATGAGGAGTATCGCGCCGCGCGTTGATGTCCATACATTGGTTTGGAGTTCGGACTTTGATTCGATTTTCTTGAAACCCTTCGGACTAAAGTCTGTACTCCAAACCAATGGCATGGCGCGAACGGACTTGACACACCGGTCTCGCCGATTTAGCGAACACCGGATTTTTTCCATGGGGGTAAGAAACCTTCTATGCAAATCGCTTGTGGTGATCTCCGAGCCAACATGAAGGTCGAGATGGACGGCGGCGTGTGGGTCGTTGTCAGCGCCGAGCACTATAAGCGCGAACAGCGACGGGCAATCGCTCGCGTCAGGCTGAAAAGCATTTCCACGGGCAAGGTGATCGAGCGCAACTTCCAGGTCGCCGAATCCATCGAGAGGGCCGAACTTGATCTGCGCGACATGCAGTATCTCTATCGTGAAGGCGACCTGTATGTCTTCATGGACAATACGACCTTTGAGCAAATGCACATCTCGGTCGACCAGCTCGCTGGCGACGCTGGCTACCTCAAAGAGGGCAGCACCATCACCGTTTCGCTGCACCAAGGCCGTCCCATCGCCGTCGAGTTGCCACCCAAGGTTGACCTTCGAATTGTCGAGACGAATCCTGCCGTGCGAGGTGACACGGTCCAGAACGTGACCAAGGCCGCCAAGCTGGAAACGGGGCTGGTCGTCCAGGTGCCTCTGTTCTGTTCCGAGGGTGACGTGATTCGTGTCAGCACGCGCGACGGCTCCTACGTCGAACGAGCGTGAGAAGTAAGGCGGGCTGGCAGCCTGCCAGATTGCCCAGCCTGACCGTCAGGCGCTCCGCCCGGGCTAGCCGTTTGCGCCACAATGTCGCTGGCCCAAAGGCCAAGTGGATTTGGCAGGCTACTGTCGAGATGGCGGGCCCACCATGTGGCAGACCATCCAGACAACTCTGTCCAGCCGGCGCGTGGAAATCATCTTGTTTCTTTTGCTCTGGCTGACCTACGCCTACTTCTACCAATCCTCGCAGCACAACGAAGCCGCTCGTTTCGATCAGACCCGCGCGATCATCGAGGATGGCTCTCTGTACGTTGACAAATATCGCTACAACACGGCCGACGTTGTGATCATCTCGCGCAACGGCGGCCCGCCGCACGTCTATCCGAACAAGGCGCCCGGAACGTCGTTCCTGGCACTCCCTGCTTTCTGGTTGTGGATGCACGTATTGAAACTGTTCCACTTCCAGGAATGGGTCTATTGGCACATCGTCGCCTATTTGACTACGTTCACGACAGTTTCGCTCCTGTCGGCTCTCGCCGCTGTGGCGATGTATGCGATACTAAGGCGGATTACGGGCGATGCGGCTTTCTCAGGGCTGTCGGTTGTGGCAATCTGGCTGGGGACAATTTGCTTTCCCTTCTCGACGCTGTTTTTCAGCCACCAGCAAGCGGCCGCCCAACTGGTCCTGGCGTTCTATTTGCTTTTTGGGCTGAGACAAGACTTCCCGTCGGGGCAATTCATCAATTGCCCCCACGACAAACGCATGGCTTCTGTGGCTGCGCGAGCCGGCTTGGCTGGCCTTCTGTGCGGCTTCACCTTGGCGACCGAGTATCCAACAGTCCTTCTGATTGCGTTGCTTTGCACCTACTTTGCTACAACACTGATGCAGAGCGATACGACGGCGCGGGTGCGAGTCGCGCTTGGCGGTGCTTTTGGTGCGGGCCTATTCATCGGCGTGGCCTTTCTGTTGGCTTACAACTTCGCCACCTCCGGCAAGGTTTTCTATACCCCTTATGAAGCTTATGCTCAAGCGAACACGGCTTCGCCATTTCCGGGCCATCGTCAAGGCTACGTCGGGATCCATTGGCCAGGCTGGCGAATCTTTTTGAACGTGCTGGCGGAGATCACCGTTCGACCCCAACGCGGCCTGCTCTATATCGGAGTGAGCGGCTGGCGTGTTTATGCGTGCAATCCGGTTTTATGGCTGGCGCTTCCCGGGCTGGTTTGGCTTTTTCTTGGCAAGTCATCTCGGCTCGAAGCCATTCTGATTGCAGCAATGACGCTGGCCTATCTCACATTTAATGCTTGTTACGGCGACAGCATTGTCTATTGGGGTGGGGCCTGGTCGGTCGGGCCGCGTCACCTGATTCCGCTCCTTCCATTTTTGGCCTTGCCGCTAATCGAGGGGGCACGGCGGCTCTGGTTTGTCTTCTACCCGTTGCTCCTGGTGTCGGTTTTCTACATGTTACTTGCCACCGCAGTCGAACCACGAGTCCCATACGAATACCGCGACCCCGCCCGCGATCTTTTTGCCAATAGGTATTTACGTGGCGATCTGGCCCTGAATCGTCTGGGGCTTTTCGACAGCCAGCAGCGCCCGCTAACGACCAACTCGACGGCCTTCAACTGGGGCAAGTTGGCCGGACTTCCCGGAAGTGTCCAACTCCTTCCCTTGATGCTGTTCTGGCTCCTAGGAGGTGGTGGCCTGATTTGGGCAGCTGGGTCGAAACAGGCAGGAACCGGCACTCCGCCGTCAGCCGTCAGCGATCAGCGATCCGCACTCAGCACTCAGGACTCAGGACTCAGCACTGTGCAATCCGAGTTCCAAAATCCAAAATCGAAAATCCAAAATCTTTTCCGGCCTCATTTCTCGCCCCGGGTGGCGAGCGCGGTTCTGGTGGTTTTTGTTGGAGCAATCTCCGCGGCACCGCCTTTATATGCCCTGCATCTTAGGCGCGAACTCGCAACCACGGGCGGGCTTTTGGGCAAATACTATCCGAACATGCATTGGCAGGGATCGCCCGCTTTTGTTCGCAAGGACGCGCGGATCGCCTTTGACTGGATAATTGCCACACCGTTTGCGGGACAATTCAGTGTCGAATGGGTGGGCACGATTCGAATTGATCGGCCTGGCCAATACACGTTTGCCACGGAATCGGACGACGGATCGTTTCTTGCCATCAGTGGCAAACGCATCGTGGACAACGGGGGAAGTCACCCCCGCCGCAAAGTTTCCGGTCGTGTCGAGATCACGCGCGCCGGTCTTTATCCGCTTGCAATTTGGTATTTCAACGATCAATATGGCGGTATGGTCCGCGTGACCTGGCAACCACCCGGCGAGGCCGAGCAATTGTTGCCTCCCGGAATCCTCAGCCCGCCAGGTGTTACGGGAGAGATGAAGTGAGGCTGCTGTTTGTGAATTACGAGTATCCGCCCCTCGGTGGAGGCGGTGGAGTGGCCCTAAGCCACCTCGTCGCCGAGCTCGCCGAGCTGCACGAGGTGATCGTGCTCACTTCGGGAGCACCGGGACTGCCGAAGGTGGAGCAGCAGGGTGGGGCGGTGATCCATCGGGCGCGAGTTTTGGGCCGTCGAAGCCACGCAGTCGCCTCGATGACTTCGATGTTTTCGTTTTTCCTGGCGGGATTCTGGCGCGGCATGAGGGTGTTGAAAAAAGAACGGGTTGACCTGATCAACACGTGGTTCGCCATTCCTTCGGGACCTACGGGGGCCCGGCTAAGCAAAAAAACCAAAATCCCTCACGTGCTGACCATGATCGGCGGCGACATCTACGATCCGTCCAAGTGGTATTCGCCTCATCGAAACTTCCTCCTCCGGTCGGTCGTCCGGCGGGTAATGGAGTCGTCGCGCCGATGCACCGCTTGTTCGACCGATGTACGCGATCGCGCCAAGGCGATTTTCCCGCGCGAAATCGAGATTGACGTTCTTCCCCTGCCGATTGCTCCGCCACGCTACCGTCCGGCAGATCGCCTCATGTTGGGAATGGAGCGCAACGCATTTTATTGCATCACCGTCGGACGGTTGATTCCCCGCAAGCGGTTGGAGTTGCTTCTGGATCTTTTCGCTCGCTCGTCCGATCCCAACCTCCATCTCCTGATTGTCGGCGAAGGGCCTGAGGAGAAGAAACTACGACAACGCGTAGAGCGACTGAGCTTGGCAAAGCGCGTTGAGTTCCTCGGGCGTTTGTCGGACGAAAAGAAATTTCAATACCTGGCCAACTGCGACGCTTTCGTCAGCGTTTCGGCCCACGAAGGGTTTGGATTGGCTTTTCTCGAAGCGATAGCCTGTGGGCTGCCCGTTCTCGCCCCCACGGTGGGCGGCCAGCGAGACTTTCTCATCCATGGCAAGACAGGATTGACGCTCGAACCCGACGGCGACGATCTGCTGCGGCGGGTCAATGAGTTGCTTGACACACCCGAAAAGACGATCGAGATGCGCGAGCACAATCGCCGTTATGTTACGCAGTTTTTTGCCTCGAATGTCGCCGAAATCTGGGCCGAAACCTTTCAGGATTACCTCAGGACCATGGTTTGAATCCCCCCGACCAACGGTCACGCCTCGCGCCACCGAGCCATTGAGGAAAATGGGGAAGACTGGCGGCAAGGGTTTGATGCTTTTCAAATGTCTCGAATTACTCGGACATAGCCTGCCTCTGGAAAAACAGACCCAAGTCGCTTGAGTCACGACCATCCGGAGCTATTTTCCTGGCAGGTTCTGATCTTTTTTCTTCCCCTGCGCAGGGTTTCCCCAACGCGGGGCCATAAGTTCCTTGTTCCACTGCTCGTAGGCCTTGAGCATTTTTTCCACGAGGTCGCGCCGCGCGTCGGCCAGATCGGTCTTCTCGCTGAGATCCGACTCCAGGTCGTAGAGTTCAGGCCCCCCTGCGGCGATCTGGAGCATCTTGTATCGCCCCTCGCGCACCGCAAAGGCGCTTCCGCCTCCAGTCCGCCAGAAGAGCCGTTCGTGCGGCGCCTCCGAGGTCTGGCCCAGAAGGTGCGGCAGCAGGTTGACGCCATCCAACTTCCGGTCGGCCGGCAGTTGAGCGCCCGCCGCGGCCACGGCCGTGGGAAAGATGTCCAGCGAACTGACCGGATGATCGAAGACTTTGCCTTCGGGCAGGTGGCCCCGCCACTGGGCCACGAAGGGCACGCGGATGCCTCCCTCGAACACCGACCCTTTGCCCCCACGCAGCGGATCGTTCCGCGAGCCGTGGCCCCACTCGCCAACAACCCCGCCGTTGTCGCTGAGGAAAAAGATCAACGTATCGGACTCCAAGTTCAGTTCGCGAAGCGCCGAAAGCAACAGTCCAACTCCGTCGTCCATCGCGCTGACCATCGCGGCGTAGTTGCGGCGTTTGGCATCCTCGATGCGGGTGAAGCGACCGAGATACTTCTCTCTGACTTGGTGGGGCGTGTGCGGGGCGTTGTAGGCCAGATAGAGAAAAAAGGGCTTGTTGGGATGTCGCCGGACAAACGCCGCCGCTTCGCGCGAAAAAGCATCGGTCAGGTATTCGCTCTCGGCCACCGGCTTGCCGTTCCTCTGAATTGGAATGAAGTATTCTCTCTGCTCTTCTTCCGTTCCTGCCTTGAAATAGTCGTGGCCGCCGCCGAGAAAGCCGAATTGCTCGTCGAAGCCGCGACGCATCGGATGAAAAGGCGGAGAAGCACCCAAATGCCACTTGCCAACGATGCCCGTGACGTAGCCCGCCTGCCTGAGCACTTGCGCCAGCGTTACCTCATCAAGGGGAAGACCAATTTTCTCGTCGCGGGGGGCATAGACAGGATTGTTCTCGTGCCCGAATCGCTGCTGATAGCGGCCGGTCAGAAGACCCGCGCGCGTGGGACTGCAAAACGGGTGCGAAACATAGCCGCAGACAAAGCGAACGCCTCCTTTGGCCAAACTGTCCAGGTGCGGTGTGGGGATGTCCCTGCAACCGTTGAAGCCCGCGTCGGCGGAACCCATGTCGTCGGCCAGAATCACGATGACATTGGGCTTGCGCGAAGTGGCAGCGGCTTGAACCAAATGGGTGCCCAGAACACCGGCCATGCCAGCGGTGGTGCAGCGTACAAACTCGCGGCGATTCAATTGTAGAGCCATCAATACCCTCCTGACGTCATTGTTTCATTCCCTTGTCGTCAAACTCCCAGGCTTTCAGCACCGTCCCATCGTCTTTCTGGAGCCGGATCCAGTCCATCTCGATGAGACCGGGTGTCGTGCTGGGGTCTATGCGAAGCGACCGCAACGCATCGCCCGTCGTGAACTTTGCTTCGTATTCGTGCCATTGCCCATCGTGAACCGGGCTGAAGTTGAGTCGGTTCGTCGGTCCGAACCGTTCGGCTTTCTCGGTGGCCCAGAATACTTGTCCAACACCGTTGCTCTTGGAGCGCATCCGTAGCTTGACCGCCAGTGAGCCTTTCGCGTCGAGCACCTCGCGGGTATGTATGAAGGGATCGCTGCCTGTGCTTTCGACTCGAAGCGACCCCTCGCTCAGTGACAATGTGCACTGGGCCGAAGGATGCCATCCCTGAGCAGATCGCACAGTGGAATTGTACGCCGGATTCTTGATCGGCACAATCGCGCGGGTGTCCTTCAGAAACTGGTCAATGAGCACGTTCAATTCCTTGACCTTCTCCGGCATCTTCGCGGCAAGGTTATTGGTCTCGCCGATGTCGTCCTTCAGGTTGTATAGCTCCAGGCGGTCGGTCTGATCGTCATTGTCGCAGTAGAAGCGGATCAATTTCCAATCGCCTTTGCGCACGTAGGTGGACGCCAAACCACCGGCCTTTACAGGCGAATGCGGGAAGTGACAGAAGATCGTGTCACGTCCCAGCGGCTTTCCCTTCAGCGCCGGAACGATACTAATGCCATCGAATTTCTGTCCTTCTCTGGGCCGAAGGCCGGTCATTTCCAGAAGCGTCGGATAGAAATCAATGCTCTGGATAATTGCATTACTTTGCGATCCCGGATTCACCACGCCGCCGGGCCACACAATGACGCACGGCTCGCGTGTGCCGCCTTCGTAGGTCGTCGCCTTGCCCCCGCGCAAGGGCCAGTTGCTTGTTATAGGTGCGCCCTCGATCTCCGCGAAATGCACGCCACCGTTGTCGGAAAAGAAGATCAGAATGGTGTTTTCGGTCAGTCCAAGCTCATCCAGTGTCCGCAGGAGCTGTCCGACCGCCTCATCCATGCTCTGGACCATGGCACCATAGATCGGGTTGCGCTGGGGATTTTTCGGGTCTGCCTTCGCCCGATATTTCTCGATCAGATTCGGCTTTGCGCCCCAAGGAGCATGGACCGAAAAACACCAGTAGTTCACGAAGAACGGGCGGTCCTTGTTTTCCTTGATGAACTTAATTGCTTCCGTCGCCATGCGGTCTTCGATGTGTTCGCCGGGTTTACCCTGAAAGTTCAAGTTCGGCGGAAACTTCCATGGCGCGATATAGCCGCCGGCCGGACCTGGTCCCGGCCAATGAGGAACATCCACATCGAAACCCTGGTGGAGCGGGTCATAGGGATCGGGACCAAGGTGCCACTTACCGAAATGGCCCGTCGTATAGCCCGCCTCCTTGAAAGTCTCGGCAAGAGTGAAGTATTCCTGCTTGAGGCGGGTCAGACTGTTGGCAATCAACGCCTTTGCATCCGGCGATACCTTTTTCACCAGTGATTGCTCGAAAATCTCTTCTTTGAGATGACACACCGGAGCAGTAATGCCGATCCGGGCGGGATAGAGGCCGGTCATGATGCTGGCGCGCGTGGGAGAACAAAGCGGATTGGCCGCGTAGGCCTGAGTGAACATCACGCCGCGCTTGGCCAATCGCTCGATGTTCGGCGTTTCGCAAAACGGGCTGCCATAGAGCGATGTGTCGCGCCACCCCAAGTCATCGGCCAAGATTAAGACGACGTTCGGCCTTTTCTTGGAAGCGTCGGCGCCCATGGCAAATCCCGGCGCCATTAGTGCGGCGGCTCCAAGCCCCGCCGCCTTCACGAACTCACGACGCGAACAACAGTCCATCTCTGTCTCCCTTTTCTTCTTTCAAAGAGGGTGGTGGTCAGTCCTACCGTTTTCAGAGAACGCCGCCGTGATCGCCTCTTCTCTGTTCTTCACGTCTCGCCGTTCCCCCTTCTCTCTGGAGGCCTGTCCGTCCATGCAGCCACCAGGAGAAGCTTACATCCGGCGGACATACGCGAAGTAGGCACCGCAGAGTTCCTTGCCCTCGGCGTCGTAGAACCACGACTGCATCTGGGTTTTCGGACCCGCCTTCAAAAACACAGTGAAAGTGACGGCTTTGTCCTGTGGTCCCACCGGTTTGGATTCGTCCATCACGTCGCCGATCTTGAGTCGCGCTTTGACAATCGGTAGGGCTTTGCCCTCGGGCAGGCTTCCGGCGACGGCTTTGAACTCTGGGACACCGGCGGCGATGGCGGCGTCGGCCTCCTTGGGCCAGCGGCGCAAAGAGATCTCATACTGGCCGTTCTGTTCGACCAGGATATTCCACGGAGCATTTCGGTTGAGCCCTTCGCGCAGGTTGCGCATGTTGTCGCAATAAACGTTTGTCCAATCGGCGGCCGAGAGAGTGACGGGGTTCTCCTTGTCCGACCCGATGCTGACGGGGCTAAGGTCGTCCACGATGGGTTCAATGTCGGCCCACCACTTTTCGTAATAGTCCCTCATCTTCTTGAAGACATCGGGATGCTGTGCGGCAGCATTTGTTTTCTGGCCCGGATCGCTCTTCAGATCGTAGAGTTCCTCGCCTTTCACCAGCCGCCATTTGTTCCACATCAGGGCGCAGTCCCATTTCAGGGGACGCTGGCCGTACTGCACCACGCACATGCGATCGGGCACGATCTTCGCCGTCTCTTTCAAAAGTCCGGCCAAGCTCGTTCCGTCGAATTTCGCCTCCTTGGGCTTTTCCAGTCCGCACAGATCAGTCAGCGTGGGCAGGAGGTCTTGGATTTGAGTGAGGGTATCAATATCGCCGGGCTGGCTCAACGGGCCAGCAGGCCAGCGGATAAAACAGGCCGCGCGATGGCCCCCGTCATAATACTGCGTCTTGCTCCCGCGCATGCCGGCGTTGAAGACTTTCACTCCGGCTGTGCCGCCGTTATCATTCATGAAAATGAAGATCGTATTGTCGCGAAGCCCTGTCTCTTTGAGCAACGCTTCCAGTTTCCCCAGGTTCTCATCAATGTTGGCAATCATGCCAAAGAACTCTGCTGGCCCGCGCCCCTCGTAAAGCTTCTTATACTTCTCGGGGACCCAGAGAGGTCCGTGGGGCGCGTTGGTCGGCAGGTAGAGGAAAAATGGTTCGTTTCGCTCTTTGCGCTCCTTGATCCATTCCATGGCCAGGCTGAACCAAACGTCCGTGCAATAGCCCTTGTATTGCTTCAGGACCCCGTTGTGGCGGAAACGACCGTCAAAATAGTCGTTTTGCCACAGGTCGGCCATCGAGGTGATCCCCCACCCCAGAAAGTACACCGCCTCCTGGAAGCCGCGCTGGTGAGGCAGGTTTGGATAGCTGTCTCCCAGGTGCCACTTGCCAAAAACAGCGGTGCGATAGTCACCGGCCGCGAAGATTTCCGCCATCGTCGGAATGCCCCGCCGGATGAACGAGCGTCCGGCGCAGACCGAACTGCCCCCGTTGCGCAGAGCATCCATGCCCGTCATCAACTGGCTGCGCGTGGGCGTGCACATGGGCGCCACGTGAAAGTCCGTCAGCCGGATGCTCTGGTCATGCAACTTGTCGAGATTCGGGGTCTTCAGCACCGGATTGCCATGACAGGACATGTCCGCGTAACCCTGGTCATCCGTCAGAAGGATGATGACGTTGGGTTTAGTTCTTGGGGCATTGCCGGCATGCAAAGCCCGAGCCGCCAATAGAGCGGTGCCCGCCAGGGTGGTTCCTCTCAAGAAATCGCGGCGATTCATTGGATTTCCCATTTTCTCTTCTCACTTTCTTCTTCTTCGCTTTTTTTGTTTTCGCATTCCCGCTTTGGGATTTCATTTTGTCAAGCAATCAAACCAGATTTTTATCGTCCATAGGGCAACGGTGGCGACGAGACGAGCCATCGGTTCTTTTCCGCTTCCCTTACCGGCCGCCGTCACCTCGAAGCGATCTCGAAGGCGTTGACGAAGACTTCTCACTTTGCTGGGGCGGCGGCTGACGAAAAGAGTCAACGACGGATCATGGCGCTGGTTCTTCTACGATGGGCCGAAGCTGATTGCAGAAGGAATTCGATCCGGACTCCTGCCTCGACTACTTCAATGCCCGCTGGTACGAGCGACAAACGGTCTTTTCAGCCGTCGAGGTATCTATCTGTCATATCCCTGCTACCGACCTCACGGACCATGAAAGCTTCGGAACGATTCGCAAGGCACGACCATGCGGTACCCGCGCGACGTGTCGTTACGGATAAATCTCCCAACGGGCAGCACGGGTGGGAGGTGGGGCTTCCATGCCAACAGCGCCAAACGTGCCGCAGCCGTCCATGCCGGTCAGCCCGACATAGTTCAGCACGGTCACAGTTCCTTCGACAGGGTTCACGGTTTGCGACGGTGCGCCGACGAAGCCAAAGTCCACGGCCTCGCCGTCCACCTGATCGCGCACCAGCCGCATGTTTGCCGCCGGAGCCAGCTGCCCGTTAAAATGCACCAAGTCAGTCAGTGCAGGATTGGGACGATCTATGAATTGAACCGTCATATGAACGGGCGAGGTGAACGGAACCGGTTGGTCGGATGCGTTCGTCACGGTCACGGTGAAAACCGCGCCGCTTTGGGCCGGAAACGACTGGCCGCTTGTCTGCGAATAGCGCTCGGCCAGTGTTGCCGTGCGCACCTTGACGACCAGCCGCTGCGGATCGGTCACCGATGTCGTCACATAACCGGGAATTTCCAGCTTGTGAAGCGTATAAACGCCGCGCGATCCGGGCATCAAAACGGCCAGTCCTGCGTCTCTGACAATCCCTCCGCCGCTGCCCGATTTGATGTTGATCGTTCGCTCGTCCACTGTCTCAATGGGCAGCCCCGCGAAAATTCCGATGGTCCCAGAGGTCCCGCACGGATTGAGACTCGTCACGCTGACCGACGTCAGCCGTGGCGTTGCATCGAACTTCTTTGTGGCATGGAAAGGAACCAACGGTGGTCCGCCGCTCAGCGTTTGGCTGCCAGGCACTGGTTCCCAATGGAACTTAGTCAGAGGCTTTTCGACCAACTGATGAACGCGCATACTCGATTCCAGTTGTCCACGTTCCCAGTCAATGTCGCCCTCGCGATATTGGAGTCGAATCGTTACAGGTTTAGGGAATGTCGGGCGGGGAACATTCGATTTGATCTGGATGGCACCAATGACTCCGAGGTTTCGTACCGGTGGCCGCAATTCGATCGTCATTGTCGTTCTCTGGGGATCCGACGGAAAGACCACCTCGTGATACTTGTAGGCTGCGTTGGGCGATGGCCCCACTCTCAGCGTGCCACCCGATCTGCCGATCGTGGCCGAGCGTCCCTGGAGGCTGATCTCAATGTCCACGCCCGAGTCGTCAACTCCCTGCACCCCGCCATCCGTAGCCGCGATCCCATCGAGGCTGACAATGGCGCCCAGCGGCAGACTGCTTGCGAAATCAATCCCCGATGGTGAATTGGGAGTGCGGTACTGCATCGAGAAGGTGCCGGTCGTCACCAGGTGGACTGCCGGGCCTCCCAGTGTCAGAACAATTTGCCGCGAATTATGAGGATTGACCTGAACCGCAAAGTTTGTCCGCCCCAGAGCGTCGCCCGCCACAGGAAGGAAAAAGTGGCTGGCCTGGAGAACCTTCGTCGTCACAACAACGCTTCGGTCCATCGTCAGGACCATTAGGTCGCCGGTCTCAATGATCCCGTCGTTGTCCGCGTCCGAAACGGTGGCGCTGATAATACTCGGCGCTTCGCCGAGAAATGGCTCCGGGGTCTGGAACCCCCACGCGATCTCGTAGCCCGCGGTTCCCCACTGGCTGATGCCAATCACGCCGCTTTGACCGATCGTCGTTCGCATTCGGTAGATCGAACCACCCGACAGGTAGCCGCCACCGCTATTGAGCGACGAGGCAACCCGCGACGGCTGGCTCCAACATGGCGAACAGAGAAAAAGCAGAAAGAGGAAGGAGGAAGGATGAGTAAAGCGGAAGCCCAGCGAATGTTCTTGCCGCAACATGATCATTGCTCCAACTTTGCCGCCGGCACGTTGCTCCTGCTATGTGGAGTGCGGTAGCGTGCTACCGCTTTCCGTTGGGGGAGCTTGCTCCCCAAACCCTTTTCACTGTTCAGGAAGACTCGCAAGCGAGCTTGCTCGAAAACAGCGGCAGCCCGCTGCCGCAATCCAAAGCGCAAGCAAGCTTGCGCACTCCACAAAACGAGAGGAATCACCTCAGCTCCAAACCGTAGTTCTTCACATACAAAGACACGCCATTGGCCGTAACTTTGTATTCCAGCTTTCCGTTTGCATCCACGGGAATGTGATCCGCCACCCCGCTCTCCCCGGCGTCTGGATTGATATGTATTCCCTCGGCCGATGAACTTCCCGCTTTCCTGAGATAGAAATCCGTGTCCTCAACGGTTTCCCATCCCAAGCCAACGGAAGAAGATAGGGGCGCCGGAACATAGGAAGAGCAATTCACGATTGTCCAACTGGTCGCTGTTCCATCGGAGAGAACGGAATTCGCCTTCGGACTATCATACAGAATAAGATTGCCGCTTTGATAAAATCTTATCAGGTTAGCTGTGCTATCGGTCCTCACCGTTCCGACGCAGCGATACCATTGACCTGCATAGTTGCGATACCGGGGCGTTCCCCCGATATGCCCGAAGGTGTCATTAGTGTCGGGCGGATCGGCGGAGAAGTAAGGCTTCCAGCGTGGCCCGTCGGCGCCAAGATAGACATAAATCCACTTGTTCGGTCCTGTCGAGCCTCGCAACCAGTTGCCCGGTTGTCTGACATCAAGGGACGGCGAATAGGTGCCGCTGGTCAGAAGCGTCCCGGCCAGTTCGATCGAACCCGGCGCAACGCGAATCGTATTGTTGTCCATCCATTCCAGCTCGCAGCCCGTGATATAGTTGGGAAGCATGGCTTTTCCAATAAGGTTGTCCACATACAGCTTCGTCGCGGCACTGCGCGAGGTCATCGGATCGCCAACGTTCACGATTGCCATCGGCATCCCGCCTGCCCCCATATCGAGCGAGCCTTCGAGTCCGGCGGGGCCTTTCACACGCAGGGCAAACGGCGTGGGCTTATTGGTGTTGATGCCCACACCGCCAGCGGCGTCTATGAGAAATTGTTGGTCGCCCGTGGATGAGAATTCCTGGCTGCCGTTGGAGGCCCACACAAAGGTTCCTACGTGATCGGCCCGCGCCATGTTGCCGGCGGCAAAACTATAGTCACCGTGCGCTGTGTTCATTACACCCCCTGGTACGGCGGCTCCCACGCCGCTGGCCATGTTAGAGTCTCCTCCAGCAACGGTGGCGGTATAGCTCGTGGCGGAGTTCCCATAGCCACCACCGACTGTGGACTTCATGCCGGCGGCCAGGTTCCAATAGCCTCCGCCGACCGTCGCCTGTGGGCCGACGGCCTCGTTGATCCAGCCACCGCCAACCGTAGCCGCATCGCCACTGGCGTTATTCGAGCCACCGCCACCCACGGTCGCTTCCATGCCGGCGAAGTTCCAGTCGCCGCCGCCAATCGCGGCGAACGGACCACCAGCCGTGTTACCGGCACCACCACCGACTGTGGCATAGGAGCTGACCGCGGCGTTCTGCACACCGCCGCCGACGCTAGCATGGGTCGCATTTGTTGTGGATTGGTCATCGTCGCCCACCTGGTTGTTCAAGCCGCCGCCCACGGTGCCAAAGTCGTCTGTCACGCGGTTGGGCTTCCCGGCACTTCCGCCACCACCAATCGTCGCACCCATGCTGCCTGGCTTGAAGAAGTTGTCGGGCGAACCCGCAATCAGGTTGGGTGGGCCGGTGGTTGGGTGGATCTGCAAGGCGGGGACGTTGTTCACACGAAGTTCGAGCGGCGTATTGTCCCTGGTTCCCAGGAAATTCGTGCCCGGCATCGTTCCCACATTGCCCTCGAGCAACCAAGCCGCAGGGCCGCCCGTCGTCTGGTCAATGCCTGTGATAATCGAACCATCGGGATTGATTGCCCGGATGAACTCGCCGGGCGAAGCGACACCGACCACGCGCCGTTGCAAATAGGCCGTGTCGGCCAACAGCGAGACGTTGCCGCCGGTGCCGCCACCCGAAAGGCCAGCGCCGGCATTGATGCCCGTCACGGCTGGCGATGTAGCAACCGTGCCATCGGCATTGATCGCCCGAATGAAGCGTCCCGTTGACGCGGTCCCGGTGATACGTCGCTGCAAGTAGGTCGTGTTGGCCGACAGCGAGACATTGCCGCCAGCCCCACCGCCCAAAAGACCTGTTGCGGCTGTGATGCCGGTAATCGCGGGCGACGTCACAACTGATCCATCCGCGTTAATCGCCCGGACAAACCGTCCGGCGGGCGCCGTCCCAGTCACGCGCCGTTGCAAGTCGCCGGCCAGAAGCCCTTGCAGACGGGCGGAGTTTAGCGCCACCACTGCCGTCGTGGCCGTTTCCGCCAGGAGAGCATGAAAAGCATAGGCGACAGAGGTAATCGGTTGGTCGGGCAAAAGCAGCTGGTTCCCGTGCGTTCCGTCGTCAAACCAAACGCGCAGAGTCACACGGTCGGTGCTGAAGACTGTCGAGGGAAGAACTTTCATATTCGGAATTGTCGTGTCTCCCAGTCGCACGTTGAAAATGCCGTTGATGACGGGCAGATTGACTGCCGCGACCGGCGGCAACGTGGCCGACTGTGACAGACGCGAGTTGTCGTTGCACCACAGCGTCACGCTCGAATCGCGGTGGGCCAGCGTGAAACGAAACAGCCCGTTGCCGGTGAATGGCACACCGCCGACTGTCACCTTTCCCTGATAGTTCACCTGAAGCGGAATTGCTGCACGGGCTTGACCGCACACCATGATGCCCGCGACTATAAACGCAACCACGGTTCTCATTTTTCTTGCCCTCCTTACGTGAAGACGCTTCCCATCGCGTCACTTCCGGTTTCCCCGGTCGTGCGGGGTAAGCCAGAAACAAAGATCAACGCCCGTTGGACGCCGTGTGCCTTTTGCGAGAGATTCCCTCTCTTGTTCCACTTTTTGGGATCAGTAATTCCCTATGATTCTCTTTATGTCGCTCGCTCTCGAAACGTCAAGGTAAACTTTTCCAGCCCTTTTGCGCGGGTGTGCTTAGACGGCGATGCCGGCGGCGAGTTGGGAACCATCCGAGGAACGCCCGCAAGGCGCTTCGCTACAATCGAGAAAACACAACAGTCCCAGCCTGCCTGTAGATTAGCTCCCAGTACTCTGTCACGTCCATGTTGGCGTTTGGCAGGCCCCTGGCCTGCAAAACGCGCGTTGTGGCACGGCCATCTTGGCCGCGAATCTTCACGGGCAATCCGCCCGAGGCGGACATGCCACGTTTTTCCGTCAGTTACGACGTGAAGGACTATTAGGCCGAAGAGGAGTAAATCTGCTCCACGGTCGGCAAAAAGGCGTCAATGGATTGATAACGGTCATCCGGCTTGGCTTTGGTGCAGTACAGATAAACTTGCTCAATGGCTTCGGGAACATTGAGACGAATGCGCCGCAAAGGAATCTGCTCTCCCGACTCCTGAAATTCGGCGATGTCGAGAAACGAGGTCTTGTTGGCGATCTCATGGGGCGGTTTGCCCACTATCATGGTAAACAGCGTGATGCCCAGTGCATAAATGTCGAAGCGCGGATGAGCTTCCTCGCCGCCTAGCTGTTCCGGGGCCATAAAACCCGGGGTTCCCGAAATCTCCATCATGGCCTTTTCGCGCCTGTCGCCGAGCTCTTGCTTGATTTCGGCCAGACCGAAGTCGCTGAGCTTGACCTGACGCTTGTCGGTCAGAAGAACGTTTTCGGGCTTGATGTCGCGATGGACGACTCCAGCCTCGTGGGCAGCCTGGAGAGCTTGACTGATCTCGATAAACAGGCGCAACGCTTCTTTGAGTGGAAGCGCTTTCTCCTTTTTGATCAAGGTGCCCAGGTTGCCGCCGCTCACAAACTCCATGGCAATGTAATGTCGCAGGTCCATCAGGCCAATGTCGTAGATGGTGACGACGTTGGGATGCGACAGAAGGGCAATGGCGCGGGCCTCGACAAGAAAATGCTGGTAGCTTTCGGGGCTGGCGACCTCTTTCAAAATAAGTTTCAGTGCGACACGGCGGCCGAGCACCGTGTCGAGCGTTTCATAAACGACTCCCATGCCGCCTCGTCCGAGTTCGGCTTTCAGTTGATAGCGCTGGCCCGGCTTGAACGGATCGGCTGCATCGCGGCCCAGCTCGGCTATTTTGGCCAAGAAATCCTCGGTGGAGTCTAAAGAGTAGTCTGGTTTGGGATCACCGACTGGGCGGCCAAACAGGGAAAGTTCCTGTGCCGGGAGGAAAAGCGTTTTCACAACGCCGGGGCCTGCGCCAGCGGCTAGATCGGTGAGCAATTGTCGGCCCGGGGCGAACTGAAAGACTCGTGTTTTTCCACCCTCTTCGGGAAGAGGTCGTTTCTCTTCTCGCGGGAGTTCAGGGATCCTTTCCAATGCCTCGACCAACATGGAATCAATTTTGTCTGCTTTGCGGAACTCCGGCTTTTGCTCCGCCTCCAATTCTGATCCCAGGGGCTCGGCCAGCAGCGCCGCAATCCGTGCTTTGCGTTCCGTGATGTCGTCGGACTCCGCCCCCGCAGAAACGATCTCGTCATAGAGGGAGTGGGCCTCCCGCCACGCCTTCTGATCTTCCAACCGGCGAGCGAATTGATAATAGATTTCCGCATTGGCCTCATCAATGGCTCCGGGGGGGATTCGTTTGTGAAGCAGTTGCACGGCTTGCGGACATTTTCCCCATCGGATCAGCAATTCTCCCAAAGCGAGCACGTTTTCTTTCGAGTCTTTGCCTTTTTCGATGGCATTCAAAAGGATCTCCACAGCGCGTTCCTTCTGCCCGACGGCCAGCGTCATCAAAGCGGCCTCGCGACACCGGCCTGCCCTTTCCAAACACCAGGCGGCGGCGTTGATGTCTCCGATCTGGCGGTAAATGTCAGCAGCAGCGAGATGGTTGCCCGCGTGTTCATAGTAAGCCGCGGCCATCACCCAATCGCCTGCCGCCTTGGCGAACTCGGCGGCTTCGAGGAAATTCCCTCTGCGTACCCTTCGACAGACCTCGAGGCGAGCTTGCGGCGAGCTGGGCGGCGCACCGCCGACACCAAGATAGACGGGAACAGCTTGTGCCCGCGTGATGGGCACAAAAACAGCCGGCATTGCCGCTGCGGGCGCCGGAGGCGGCGGCACCTCCGCAGCTAGCTCCTCTTCCTTGACTTCGATGTGCATTCTCACCAATTCAGCCCGGTCTTTCAGCCCCGCTTTCTCATAAGCCTCGGCGGCGCGTTCCCATTCTTCGAACCGCTCGAAGGCCATGGCGGCTTCCATCATCTGTCCGGCCTTTCGGTACATGATTCCGGCGCCGAGAAAGTCGCCTTGGACTCTCAACTCCTTGGCTTGCGCGCTGGCCCTGGCTTCTTCATGCTTGATCCGGCGTTCCCGGACTTCGCGGGTTTCCCCTCGCTGTTTTTCCTCGAACGCTCGCATTACTTCTGCTTCCCCCGCACAACGAGTGGCATTTTCTTTGTCTCCCAGGAGTTTGTAACACACCCCGGCGCGCTCCAGTTCGAGGGCTATCTCATAAAGGTGAGCGGCCTTGGCTCGATCCCCTGCGCGCTCCCACAGTCCAGCCTCCTGGGCTTCAGGCACTTTTCCTTGGCACGCCTCTGCGGCGCGCTTGTAGTAATCACGGGCCGCATCAATCTTTCCCATCAAAGCCGACACCTGGGCGGCCGCTTCATAATCCTTCAACTCCAGATACAGATGACGAGCGCGGGTGTAGTTGCCCACTTTACTGAACAGGCGGGCCATGCCCGGCTTGTCGCCAAGCCTCTGGGCGAGCTTGAGCGCGTCGTCAAACATGCCCGCCTCCTCGTAAATCAGCATGGCCGCTCCTATCCTCCCGTGCCTCAGCGCCAGGGCCGCTTCGCGGATAGCCCGTTCCCTTTTCTGCGCCGCCGTCAGGTCTTTCTCCAGAACCACCTGTTTGGGGGCATAGTAGTTGGCCAATCTTCCTTGGATAGAGAGCCCCACGATAACGGCGGCCAACAGAATGACTGGACCGGCCATTTGTTCCAATTCGGGAAGCATAGACTCGCAAGCGACAAGGATCTCATACCAAAACAAGTTCACCACGACGAAAAGCGAAATCCACACACACACCGCAATCAGGTTGAAGGTTTGTCTCTTCACGTTGGCTGGTCTCCCACGCCGCCGCCTCCAGGCCAGCGGCTCAAAGCCTCGCACTTACGATGTGGCACCTTCCCGGCGAAAGGTGATCAACAAGACAACCGTCGCGCAGGCCTCCCTATGCCCCATCCTAATTCGTGATGATTTTAAGCGTTTTTCTTTCGAATCATCAAGAGCGATTTTCAAAAATTACGCCAAAACAACAAAACGTGGCGCAGGTTGGCAAGCTGCGGAATCGGCAAATTACCAATCTGCCCAACTGCCCTTGACCATTGTTAGGCTCAGATACCCTAGTAGAATGATTCCCATATAACATTGCAACTAATCAGGCAACGGACAGCTCCTCTATGCGATATTTCCAGCGAAAAACCACAGGGTCGGCGTTGATTTCGTCGGGGTGTTTGAAGACGCGCTCTTTTAGTTCGGCTTTGGACTTGACCCGAATGCTGCGGAGCATGGTGCGGGCCATCGGCTTTTCGATGAGAATGTGTTTGCCGGCCTCGGCGGCGGCGATTCCCTGGTCGGCGTGCACGTGGTTCGGCCCACTCAGATTGACGATATCAACTCGGTCGTCCTTGAGCACCTCGTCGAGAGTATCATGCACAGTGCAGGTCAGGCCCATCTTCTCGACCAGCCGTCGGGCACTCTCTTTGCGTCGGCTGCTGATCGAGACAATCGCAGCGTGCGGGTTCTTCATCCAGCTCGCCGCATGAGCATACGCGACATTGCCAACCCCGTGAATGGCTACTCCTAGTTTAGCGTCCTTCATAGTTTCTCTCCCACGTGGTTCTGGTGTGCTCTGAATCCGAGTGGATAGGATGAAGCGACTCAGCGGCCAGCGCAAGCGGAAAGCCGCACATTCATGCCGCAGGGTTTGACAACGGCTTGCCCGATGAAGTAGTCGGTATTGGGCGCAGGCGCTGGGTCTGCTCGGTGAGAACGTAAGGTGTTTTTCCACAGTTATGGCGCGGTGGCTCCGCTCATCCCCGATTTGATCGAAGCCGGCATAGACATTCTCAACCCCGTTCAAGTGAGAGCCTTCATGGCGCGGTGCGCCACCCAGAAAGTAATGAAAAGGATACCTGCTGTTGTAGCACGGGCATCTTGCCCGTGAAGCATTGACTTTACGAATCATGGGCAGGATGCCCATGCTACGATTTTCGTGAGAGAGCCATCATGGCGCGTTGCGCCACCCAGAAAGGCATGAAAAAGGTTCGGTGTTCATCCTTTAGCGTGGTTCCATTTTCCAACCTGAAGGTTGAACACCGAACGCATTTTCGTAGGAGGCGGCAGACGTAGGGGCGCAGCATGCTGCGCCTCTACAACCCCGTCCCATCCGCTCTCACTCGGCGATTGACAATCGCCAGTTGTCCGTGATTTTCCTTTCTCTCATTCGATAGGGGCAACAAGGAGCACAACCGACGTGTCGGAAGAGGCCCAAGAGGAAACGCAAGTGACCGCACAGCCCGGCGAGGTCTCGATGGATCAGATCGTCTCGCTCTGCAAGCGGCGTGGTTTGATCTTTCCCAGCAGCGAAGTCTATGGTGGGCTGGGAAGCACATGGGACTACGGCCCGCTGGGTGTCGAACTCAAGAATAACGTCAAGCGCGTATGGTGGCAAAGCGTTGTCTATGAGCGCGATGACATGGAGGGCTTGGACGCGGCGATCCTGATGCATCCGCGCGTGTGGGAAGCTTCGGGCCACGTCGAGAGTTTCACCGACCCGCTGGTGGACTGCAAGGAATGCAAGAAGCGCTTCCGCGCCGACCATCTGATGGGCGGCCGTTGTCCCGAGTGCGGCGGCAAACTCACGGAAGCGCGCCAGTTCAACTTGATGTTTCGCACGCACATCGGCCCCGTCGAGGACAGCGCGTCGGTTGTCTATCTGCGCCCCGAAACGGCGCAGGGTATCTTTGTCAATTTCGACAATGTCCGCGAGACCATGCGCCGCAAGTTGCCCTTTGGGATCGCCCAGATCGGCAAAGCGTTTCGCAACGAGATCACTCCGGGCAATTTCACCTTCCGCACGCGCGAGTTTGAACAGATGGAAATCGAGTTCTTCGTCAAACCCGGCGAAGATGAAACCTGGTATCACTACTGGGTCGAGGAACGGCTCAACTGGTATCACCGTTTCGGCATTCGTCGCGAGCGGCTTCGCCTTCGCCCGCACACTCGCGAGGAGCTGGCCCACTATGCGCGTGCCTGCGTGGATATCGAGTACTTGTTCCCGATGGGTTGGTCGGAGCTCGAGGGAATTGCCAATCGCACGGACTATGACCTTCGCCGCCACAGCGAGTTTTCCAAAAAAGACCTGACCTACTTTGACGAGGAAGAGCGCCGGCGCTACTTTCCCTATGTCATCGAGCCCTCGGCGGGTGCCGATCGGGCAACGCTGGCTTTCCTGATTGACGCCTACCGCCGGGATGTCGTGGCAGGACGCGAGCGTATTTATCTGTCGCTTCATCCGGCGCTGGCCCCGATCAAGGTGGCCGTCCTGCCGCTTTTGCGCAATCGGCCCGACGTGGTCGAAGTGGCGCGCGGTCTGCACAAAGGTTTACGCCGCCGCTGGAAAACGATTTACAACGATACCGCCGGGATCGGCCGTCTCTACCGGCGCCAGGACGAGATCGGAACGCCGTTTTGCATCACGGTGGACGTGCAATCGCTCGACGATAGACAGGTCACGGTGCGTTCGCGCGACACCACGGCGCAAGATCGCATTGCCATTGACCAGGTCGAGCGCTATCTTTCCGATCGAACGGATTTGTGTTGAACGACGGGCCAACTTTTCTCGTGTAGGGGAGCGCTGATGCCTTCTTCCAAGGCGAAATCGCCGCTCGCGCACATGCACTTCAAGCCTCTTCCATCGCTGTTTCGAATCTGTGTGGCGATGGGGTCGGTCCTGAACCTCGCCAAGTTGCTCAAGCTGATTCTGCGCCTGACGATGAAGGAATTGAGGGCGCAGCAGGGCTCGGTCCTGTTGTTCGACAAAACCAGCGACCAGTTGAAAATGCTTGCTTCGCGCGGAATGCCCGCAGAGATCGCCAAACGGGGCTATCTGCCGCGCAAGGGAAGCATTGCCGAATGGGTGATCAAACACGACAAGCCTTTGCTCCTGAACGATGTTCGCGGCAGCAAGCAATTTACTTCCATCGCCACCAAGCGGCCGATCTATTCTTCGATGTGTGTTCCCTTGCGAGCTCACGGAAGGGTGATTGGAACCATCAACATTACCCGAACGCGGCCCGAAAGATTCACCGACCCGGACCTCGACACGTTGACCATTTTGGCCAGCCAGGCGGCTGTCTCGATCGAAAATGCTCGACTCGACGCCGAGAACATGCAAACCGCGCGTCTGGCCGCGATCGGCCAAACCGTCGCCGCCATCTCTCACTGCACGAGAAACATGCTGGTGGGTCTCAAGGGCGGCGCGGGCATCATCGAGCTGGGCAGCAAGAACCAGGATTGGAAAATGGTCGAGCATGGCTGGGGATTGGTCAAACGGGGCACCGATCGGATCACCCTTCTGGTCAACGACATGCTGAATTTCTCGAAGGAACGCACCCCGGCGCGAGCGACTGTTGATCTTACCCGGGTGATCCACGAGGTGTTCACAAACCTGTCGGAGATGGCGGGAGCGGCTCAAGTCCGCCTGTCCACAAGAGTCGAGGCCGCCGCCTCCACTCTTTATGCCGACCCCGATATGCTTCATCGCGCGTTGCTCAACCTGGTCATGAATGCCATTGATGCTGTCCGGGAGAACTTGCGCGAAGGCGGCCAGGTCGAGGTGATTGCCGAACGAGTGGACGCCGATTCGCCCGTGGTGCGCCGATGCTTGAAGGCGGCCCACGGCCAGTTCGAGCTGATTCACGTACGCGACAGTGGCCCCGGCATTCCTCCCCACCTCTTGTCCGATCTTTTTCAGCCATTTTCCTCTTCCAAAGGCTCCAAAGGCACGGGGCTGGGTTTGGCCGTAACACAGAAGATTGCCCGTGAGCATGGCGGTGACGTGACCGTAGAGTCGGTCGTCGGCCAGGGAACGGATTTCACCATCATTCTCCCGGTTGTCGCGCCCCCTGCGGAGGAGCAATCCCCGCCATCAGAGCAGGAAGTCTCCTGAGAAGCACGCATGCCGAGAAAAGGTGCTTGTCATCTTGGAGGATGAAAGGAACCTGTCAGGGGAATTGCCTGTTCAGCGAGTAGCGCCCGACGGGGCGAGTCCGGGCGACCGGCCTGCGGGCGGGGAACCCGCACGTCCGCCTCAGGCGGATTCGATGAGGGGGCGCTGGAAACGAAGTCATGCGCGGCATTGAGGCACTGGCACGAGAGCCGTTGGCTCTCTGAGGCGAAAGCCGCGCCCGCTCCGGCGACTCCCCCGCGCTGTCGCTCCCGCGCCAGCGCAATGCGCACTCTACCCTTTTCTCGCACGCTCTCAAAATAAATCTTGACAATCCGATGGAGGGTTGCCTATCGGGAAGTGGTTACATTAGATGTAATGGGATAGTTGTTGGGATATCATCCAATTGCGGAGCACAACCGCAGCACGACGCGCCGTTGCCCGACTGAATGCTTTCTTGCTCCGAGCCGAAGCAGTGTGCTCCAGTGAACCTAAGACCTTGAAAGGATCGGCTCGGAGTCCCGCCTAGGGGCAGTCTCGTTTCCCCGCGGAAGATACCGGCCCGAGTTCGGACTCCCGGCAGCAATTCGGCAAGACGCCCCAAGGGGGTCGCACTCGTCAGTATTGCATTCCGGTCAGGAGAAGAATCATGTCGGCACACTTACGGTTAGGATTACTGATACTTGTCGGGGTTTCTCTTCACGTCTCAGCCCATGCACAATGGACCCAGCCAACGATTCCCCTGCAACCGGGATGGAACGCAGTGTTTTTTGAGGTGGAACCACAGCCGCGTGATTGTGACACCATTTTCCAAGGAATTCCTGTCGAGAGCGTGTGGGCCTGGAATCGCCGATTCACCTCGGTCCAATTCGTCCAGGACCCCAACACGCTTCTCCCCGAACAGCCCGAATGGCTGACCTACTTTCCGCCGTCCTCTCCACATGCCGTTCTCACGAATCTCTGGATCATCCAGGGAGGACGGGCCTACTTGGTCAAACTGGGCGGCGCTCAGCCCGTAAATGTTGTCGTCACAGGGCGGCCAAAAATCCGACCGATCGAATGGCTGTCGGATTCCTTCAACTTTACTGGCGCTCATGTGAATAGCGCATCGCCCCCAACCTTTGCTGATTTCTTTGCCCCGTCACCCGCACACACCGGTCAAGATATCCTTCGCATGGGATCGGATGGGAAATGGCATAGGGTGAGCAATCCGGCTTCCGACCGAATGCGACCCGGCGAGGCCTTTTGGGTGTATTGCAAAGGCCAGTCGCTGTATCAGGGGCCGTTGAGCGTGACGTTCGATGTGGGCGACGGGCTCGACTATGCGCGGATTCTCGCGGAGCAAACGTTGCGTATCACGAACGCCTCCGCCTCGCAGCGCACGATCACTCTTCGCGAGATGCTCTCCGGTCCGGTTCCCGCCGATCCGTCGCTTCCTGTCCTGGCCGGCAGCGTTCCCCTTTCGCGTTATGAATTCGACGTGGCAAGTAAAAGAATTGGCTGGTATCCTCTTTCGGGTCCGCTCTCTCTGGGGATACCGGCTCGTGGGGAGTTGGCAGTTCGTCTGGCCGTGCGACGGCCGGACATGGTGGCTTTTACGCCACCATCGGGCCGCGAGGCGCTGTATCAAAGCCTGTTGGAAGTCTCTGATGGAGCCGGCTCGTTGCTCATGCTCCCGATCAGCGCACAAGGCCTGGGCGCGCCCAGAGTATCCCCGGGTAGCAGGCCGGGCGGAGGCAGCAAGTTTAAAGGTGCAATGGCCAAGCTCGACCTTCCGGCCCATCCGAGAATGGGGCTGTGGGTTGGCAACGCCACGATCAATGCGGTCTCCAATCCCACGTCCGGCTCGCTGAATCCCGACGAGCCGACGACGGTCGCCGCGCCGGCTACGTTTCGGCTGATCGTGCATGTGGACTCGTCGGGCCAGGCTCGTCTTGTGCAGCAGGTCCTACAGATGTGGAAGGAGGGGGCTTGGATTCCCAACCCCGATGATCCCACGAGCGCGACGTTCATCCTCGATCCCAATAATCCCGGGCGGACGGTCCTGCTGACCGACGATTCGTTGATTCCGCAATTCAGCGGCGTGGGGCTGCGCGATACCAGACTGGTCGGGCGCCGGATCAGCTCGGCGGTCTTCGGCTTCCCGCAGCCGATCGCGATGGCTGGCGGGGAGTTCGGCGTCGCCGGCGGCACCTCGACGACGTGCGTGGTTGCGCTCGACTACCGCGATCGCCTCAATCCGTTCGTCCACCAGTACAATCCCGACCACGACAATCTCGACGCCCGCTACGAGGGAACGCTTCCGGCGGGCAGGGAGTCCTACACGGTCACGCGCGAGATCGCTCTCAATTTCACCGCCGCCGACCCTGAGGGCTTGATCTCCGCTGAATGGGGTGACGAGGAACTGGGCGGCATTTACACAGAGAGGATCACGGGATTCCACCACCGGGCGATTTACATCCGAGGCATTTTCCGGCTTCAGCGCCTCTGCGATGTCGGCATGCTGAATGACGGCTTGAGATGAGGGCAGACCTTAGACTTTGGACTATAGACTTTGGACCAAGCAACGTCCGCCAAAGGCGGAGAACGAAAGGAGAACGGAATCATGAAACGGGTATTGCTGGCAACAACGATCTTGGCGATGGCTGTGACCATCGCGCGGGCGCAGACACAGTCAACGCCGCAGATGATCAACTATCAGGGCAGGTTGACCGACATCAATGGTGTCCCGGCCGCGACCGGGAACTACACGCTCGTATTCAATATTTACCAGGACAAGAGCGGCGGCTCGCCCATCTGGGGACCGCTAATTTTCGACGGGGCAACAAGCACCGGCCATGGACCTCGGATCCCTGTAGTCAGCGGCCATTTTAACGTGTTCCTTGGCCCTGTGGATACCTCCAACCGCTCGATTCTCCAGGCGTTCACGCAGCCGAACCGCTACCTCGGCATCAAGGTGACCACGGAAACGCTTGTGCCTCCCACCCTCCAGGAGCTCGCGCCTCGCCAGCAGTTGCTCTGTTCGCCCTACGCGCTCCAGTCGTATGACAGCGATACCGTAGGGCATGGGAAGATCTCGGTCGGCACAGGCGCGGCGAGTGGGCAGGCTATCGTCAACACCCGCACGTCCATCGGCGCGGCCTACACGTCCTTGGGAGCGCCGCCGGATGGACTGATCGTCCAAGGGAATGTTGGAATCGGGACCAATAATCCGGGCACCGACAAGCTGGCGGTCAACGGGAACGTCCGTGTGAATGGCGCCATCGAAGCCGTTTCCGGCGGCGTGTCGTTCTTCATGGTTCCCCGAAGGGCGATCATCATGTGGTCGGGGACGCTGGCCGACATCCCGGCGGGTTGGGCTTTGTGCGACGGGACCAACACGACTCCGAACCTGCGCGACCGCTTCATCTACGGCGTAGGGCCAACCGAGAATCCCGGAGCGTGGGGTGATTCGAGCAACCACTGTCACAACGTTGATATACCCCTGTTTAACACGAGTACGGTGAACGCAGAATGGGGTTGGGGAATCTGGTATAACGGACCGGCAACGCCAACTCATGCTCATTCGGTCGATCCTCCCCCTACGGATTCAGGGTACACGAGGACTCTGCCGCCCTATTTCAAGCTCGCCTTTATTATGAAACTCTAACGGGGGCCAAAGGAGACCTGACGCCAAGATCGGCAGGATTGCCAAGAACGGCCAACGGGGGCAGAGGATCGAGAAATGGGTATTTGTCCGACAATCCTTTGTTAAGGATAAGGATATAGGCGACCGACATCAACTATCGCCATATTCAGAGGGACGGCCAAGAGATGAAAACGCGGGCATATTCGGATTTCGAGACACGGATTTCGCGCTGCGGGGTGTTGGTCTTCGCCACACTGCTCACCGCCGCGACCGTGTCGGTCCATGCCCAGGGCGCGATCAGCCTGGGGTTTGCCGATTATCAGAATATCTGGTACACCTCAGCGCCAGCGGTGATCCCCGGACTGGGCGATGTGGCAGCGACGAACACCATTAGCACCCAGGGGCACGTGGGTCCCTACGCCGACCCCTCCGACCCCTGGTCAGGCGATACGCCGACGACCCCGACCGACAGTGTCTGGACGCTGGCGATGTCGTTCGCCGGTCAACCCGTTGGTGGCCGGGTTTTCTTCTCGCCCGATTTCCTGATAGGCGAGGAGATCACGCCCCCCGCAGAGGTCTCCGTTCCTCTGGATCATGTGCCGATCATTGACCCGCCGACGCACGCATTCTATGTACCGACGGCCAACAAAGTCTTCGCCGGCGATTATGGCTTGGTGTACTTTACCTGGCGAAAAGCGGACGATGGGAGCTCGATCACGCGCGAGTACCTGATATCGAACCGAACCATCCAGGATCCTGTGACGGTCTATCACAACACCGGTTTGACGACAGGAACGGTAGGCTTCCTGGTTGATCTTTCGCGCGCGCCCACCCCGACGATTCATTACAACAGTGTGATCCGGACGAGCGACAGTGTCTGGGTGGATTCCCGCAGTCGCCTCCACGCCCAGAACGAGACCGGTCTGGTGGTGATGCACTATGACCGCGGGAGCAGCTTCGCGGGCATCGAGATCCTGAATGTGCGTGGGTTGTCGCCCGACGACACCGCGACGTCATACGTGGGGAGACTCTTGAGACCCAGCGAGACGCCATCGGATATGGTAACCACGCCGAGCATTTGTCGCGGCCACGAAGGGACGCCGGGGCCTTACGTCTATTGTTACGGCGCCCGGAAGGACCCCTCGATCCGCTGGCAAGTGTTTCCGGTCCGTCCCACTTCGGCCGCGGATCAGATTCTCCTGATCTGGAAACGCCGAGGGCGCTTTGCCGGGGTCGAGTGGCCCTACGAACTCCGCTCCTATCAAGCCGTCTGGGACCCCGCCACTGACTGGCAGAAGATCTACTACACAGACAATTTAACGCTTGGCCCGCCGGTCGGGGAAGGCGGAACGAACAACACGATCGCAGCGGCAACGACGATTGAGTTCTTTTTCAACGATGAGATTACCACGAACGGGACCATCTTCCTGTACGAGTGGGTTCGTCAAATCCGAGCCACCAACGCCGGCGGCTTGAATGAGGAAGGACGGATTCTGCTTCGCATCGAGACGGGCGCGTCCACGGGACCGTCGGAGCTCGAGTTCGTCCAGGTCGTGGACTACTTCACGGGTTTCGACCTTTACCCGGCTCAGGTGGGTGATCGTTTGCTGCCCCGGCAGTTTGTCGCGAATCCCATCCAGGAAGAGACATTTCTCAGGCGTGGATGGAACGGCAACTCGATGGATGCGGCGAATTACGCCTATCAGCATATCGCCGCGGGACCGGACAAAGGTGCGGTCTTTGCCGTCCGGCCGACCACGAGCGACAATCAGATCGAAGTCTTCTTCAAGCGCCGAGGCAAAGCGGGCCTGTTCTGGCCTTACAAGATGAACCGCTACACGGCCGACTGGCCGGCGACCGCCCAGCTGTATGTGCGGGGAACCTCGCCCAATGTTCCGGGTCCGTCGGTGGCGATACCAAAAGAGCTCAGGACGCAGCTCATGCCTTTCCAGGAGTTTATAGATGGCACACGGCGCGAAGAGGTCGAGCACGCCCAGCTGGCTTCGGACAGCTTCTTGTCCAACATTGCCACACCCAACCCCGCAGGGGACTACTATGCGTTGCTTTTGTATCAAACCGGTCCCTTGGCGCCAAAGGCCACCGAATGGGTCGGCTTCGAGGTCGTGAAATGTGTCCAACACACCGACACACGCTACTTCGATCGCCTTTTGCAGCCGTGGGAAATTGGGACCGAGATCACCGACTCCAGCCACCAAGGGCCGAATCCCGGCTATCTCTATCACGTCCCCAAGGTGGTCGGGAGCGGGTATAACCCGAGTGACGAGAATAAATATGAGCCACGCGTGTATAATCAAGGAGGAACGGGTTACGCCACCGGGCAGATTCTCCCCGTGTTCCCAGGGAGACTCGAAGTCTGGTGGTCCAACGTGACCACACATGGGCTGACAACGAACAACTACGCGGTGCAGTGGCCATCGCGGGTCAAACGCTACGCTTGCAGTTGGCCGGCCTCGCCCGAAACCATGGTGATTGCAGGTGAAACGGGCTCGGGGCTGATTCCCTCTGCACACAAGAGCCCGGAGGTTTATTTCCAGAACAGCGCCGATCAAGTGGGTTACAATCCGAACTACGAACATGCCGCGTTGTTCCCGCTGGACTGGGGTGTGGCCGCTTTTGCCCTGCGCAGCGACCTAAACAGGGGGACGAGCGATAAGCCCTATCCGTACGTTCTGTTGAAATACCGCGACTCTAACAACCGCGACCTGTGGCGCTTCCGGGTCTTCAGCGTGGTCACCACCGATACCTTGCATCCCAGGTTCCAAAAGACGGCAGTCGCCGGAAGTCCTCTGGTGCGTCCCTATCCATTGGCCACGCTGCCCGATTGTGCGGAGACGACGCCAGGCGTCTCGCGCGACGGCAGCTGGGGGGAATCTGGGCTCTATTGGGCCGACCGCAACCAGATGTTCTGGGCGCGTGCTGCCGCCGACAATGGAGGAACCGCCACAATTGTCATGCGCTACTGGTATCGGACGCAACCGGGCTGGGTATTCCCGGGTGGCTCCACTCCGGCGCCTTGGACAGCTGTTCCTTGGCTCGACAGGCTGCCCGGTTCCAATAACCTGCCTATGGCAGTTCGCTACGCAGTCAGTTGGCCGAGGGATATTCCCAAGTTACAGACGGGCGAGACCTTGGTTGTACAGAAATTCGGTCTGCCCAACATCGTCGGTCAGGCCAGTGTCGAGGTCGTCTATGAATCGCTCAACCACAGCTATCCGCGTATTGCCGGCCAACAGAATGTGATGCTGATTGACCCGCTGCGCGAGCGAGAAGTGGTGCTGGCCTCCCTGCCCACGGGGGCGGCCGCCATCGAAACGCAAAACCTCGGCGGTAAGCTCTACTTCACCCAACTCCCTCCCCACCTGAAAGGCCGTGTCAGCTACGACCCGACCAACCACAAACTCGAGTTGATCGGAGAGTTCTATCCGCTGTCGGGGGAAGATATTGTTCTCCTGAATGTTCTGACAGTGCGCGACAAAGCATTCTTGGATGGCTTGAGCAGCGATTCCGGGTGGCGCAGCGCCATCACCAGTCTGTACAACGCCACGAGCGGGCCGATTGTTCTGACGAGCAAGGATAGCAATTCGGCCGGCAAAGCGTTGGTCGGCGTCTCCGCCGCCAACAGCAGTCCGACAACCTGGCCCTACGCCACGGTCGCCTTCCAGAATCATGCCTCCTGCGGCGCCCTGCCGGTCTCGCTCCAGATCCTTCGCGTGGTGCCCAATCTCTACCAGGGCGAGATCAAGGTCATCGAGCCCGATTGCTGCTTTGACGAGAAATTGACGTTGCGACACACCGGCGATTTCGCCGGCAAGGCCGACAACTATATCTTCCAATGGCTCTGCCATCCGGACGAGGACGGGACGCAGCCGCCGACGACCAGTCCCCTGTGGGGGGCTTTCCCCACAGAACCCTTCAGTGGGTTAGGGGCTTTGGACGTTACCATCCGGGGAGCGGGAATCTACACATTGAGCGACAACTGGTTCCGCGTTCGGTATAGAAGGTCAGGCGCCCCGGATATACCCGCCTCGTACAGCGCCTGGACGCCGGCGCAACTGGCCCCCGGATGGATCAAGCGCGTGATCGGGCAGATCAACCCGTTCACGCAACGCGCCACCGGCGGCGGCATTCAGGGCGCCGAACAGCGCTTTTCGGCTTACGAAACCCGCACCGTCAACACGGTGGTCAGCATGATCAGTCAGGCCGGACCGCGCTGGGAAGGCAATGTGCCGCTCAATTGCAGCGGCGGCCTCGACGAACTGGGCCTGATCGAGATCTACGAGACGGTCCTAGGACGGGGCAAGCAACTCAGCGTGGACGCCGGCTTGTACTATCCCCCGGCCAACAATGCGCTTCTTCTGGCCGCCGGCCGCATTGCCGACCTCTACATGTTGCTGGGCAATGAGGCATACGCCGACGCCGCCGATCCCACGATCGCCTTCGGCACCGACGACGGAACCTATGGCGCCGAAGCGTCATCGCTCCACTGCTTCATGAACCAGACGGCCTCGCTGCTCGAAGAGGAACTGGGGCTGCTGCGCGGGCGCGACGACAGCAAGGCGCCCGGCGTTCGCGTCTCTCCGCTCTATAATCGCCTGATGTGGAACTTCACGCGCGACATCACCGGCGGCGAAGTCGCCTATGCGCTCAACTACAACATCCAGGATGCGCTGGGCAACGTGGACGGCACGATCAACGAACTCGACGCGATGAAACTGTATCCCCAGGGCCACGGCGACGCCTGGGGAAACTACCTGACGGCGATCAAGCGGTACTATGCGCTGTTGTATCACCCGAAGTTCGACTGGGTGCCGCGCGCCGAGGCCGTCCTGGTCGCGGGTCAACCGCTGACCGTTGACTACCTCGACGAACGCAAGTTTGCCAAAGTGGCCGCGGCCAAGGCGCGCTCGGGCGCCGAGATTGTCAACCTCACCTATCGCGAAGCCTATGTCGAAGACCCGGAGGGGCAATGGCAGGGTTACAAAGATACCAATGTCAACCGCGCCTGGGGATTGTCGGAATGGGCCAGCCGCGCGGGACAAGGCGCCTTCTTCGACTGGGTGGCCGCCAATGCCATTCTGCCCGCCGTGGACAACCAACACACGGGTATCCAGAAAGTGGACCGAACGACGGTGGCGGAACTGCGCGAGATCACCGCCGCTCTGGACGACATCCAGACGCAGGTGGATCAGGCCGACATTGGCTTGAACCCGCTGGGCCTGGCCAAGAACGTCGTTCCCTTCGACATTGATCCCGCGCGGATTGAAGCCGGAGAGACGCATTTTGAGCAGGTATATAGTCGGGCTCTCATCGCACTGAACAATGCGATTAGGGTCTTCGACCATGCCACGAACTGTACGCAACTGCTGCGCCGACAGGCGGACTCCCAGGCCGAGTTCCAAAACACCGTGAACGACCGCGAGGCGGATTTCAACAGCCGCCTCATCGAGATCTTCGGCTACCCCTATGAGGGCGACATTGGCGCCGGCAAGACGTATCCCCAAGGCTACGATGGGCCGGATTACGTTCACTATGACTATGTGGATGTTTCCGAGTTGCTGGGGACGGGTCCAACGGCCGTGGATACATTCACGTCAACCTTTACGAGCTATTTGGACGTGACTGCGGCGGGAGATCTTATGACGTCACAGAAGGCATACACGTTTCACGTTTCCCGTGAGGGGTTCGGAATGGTCAAGCCCCAGGGATGGGGCCGGCGCCGCGCCCCCGGTGAAATCCAGCAGGTGCGTTCGCAGCTGATCCAACAGATCGGCCAGTATCGAAAGCTAGCCGCGGAATACTCTGACCTGGTTCAGAGCATTAACGAAGCGGCAGATAGGATTGACGAGCGTGCGTCTCTGAAGACGCAAAAGCTCACGACGATGTACGCAACGAATGGGGCCATAACGGCTTTCAATCATGTCAAGTTGATTGCTGCGGAAGTGGAGAGGGTGTTTCGGCGAGGCAACGACTGTCTGATTAAATGTGGCGACGCGACAAAGTCGGCGATCCCGCTGAATATCATCGGGGGAATGGCTTGCGGAGGTGATCTGAACGCTCCGGCCGAAGGGGGGCTCAAGTTCGCCTACTATGGCGCTTCCTTTCTCCTCAACGTCGTGGCCGATGTTGCGGCAGCGACGCAGGCGGAAATGGACAATCTGAAGGAAATGGCACAGGCCGCACAATCCATCGCACTGATGGAGCTGGAAGAAGCTTACGAGGTCCAGCAGATGATTCGTGATCTCGAAGCCTTGGTCCGGCAAGAGCACGCCAAGCGCTTTGAGGTGCTTACACAAGCCGAAGCGGCGGCCCAGGCAGCCGGTGAGTATCAGGCGGCGGTCGCGCGCGGTCTGCGGGTGCTCAAAGAGCGCCTCCGCTTCCGCCAGCAGACGGCCAGCAAGGTGCAGAGCTACCGCTACAAGGACATGGCCTTCCGCCTCTTCCGCAACGATACGCTTCAGAAATACCGCGCACAGTTCGATTTGGCCGCCCGCTATGTCTATCTCGCCGCGAAAGCCTATGACTACGAAACCAATTTGCTTTCGAACGACACACAGGCCGGGCAGTTTTTCATGACCAGCATCGTCCGCTCGCGGGCGATTGGAAGCATTCTCGATGGCGAGCCGCAGACGGGCGGCGGAATCGGCGATCCCGGTCTGGCCGATGCCATGGCGCGCATGAAACTGAATTGGGACCTGGTCCTGAAGGGGCAACTGGGGTTCAACAATCCGCAGACCGAGACGAATCGCTTCTCGCTGCGGCGCGAGTTGTTCCGGACCGTGGATGACGCCACGTGGCAAGAAACCCTCCGGCGCCACCGCGTGGATAACGTCCTGGCCAATCGGGAGTTCAACCGCTACTGCCGAGTCTTCCAGCCCCACCAGGCGGCAGAGCCGGCCCTCGTCATCCCGATTCCCACCACGATCAATTTCGGCTTCAACTTTTTTCAGAAAGAACTGGCGGGCGGCGACAGCGCCTATGACTCCACGAATTTCGCCACGAAGGTTCGCTCGGTGGGCGTCTGGTTCAGCAACTATGACGCCGTCACGTCGGCGGGACTGTCCAACACGCCGCGCGTCTATCTGATTCCGGTCGGCTATGACATCATGCGGTCGCCGACTGATCGAACCGGCGAGATCCGCACGTGGAGAATCCTCGATCAGCGGCTGCCCGTGCCGTTCCCCGTCGGTCATCTCGAGCTCGCCGATCCGCAGTGGATTCCCATCGTGAACACGCTCAGCGAGGAATACGCGGCCATTCGGCAGTATTCTTCGTTCCGGGCCTATCACGACTCCGGAGAGTTCGATCCGGCAGAAACGATTACCGACAGTCGCCTGATCGGCCGGTCGGTCTGGAACACGCGCTGGCTGCTGATCATTCCGATGGGCACGCTCCATTCGGATCGCGAATATGCCTTTGAGAAATTCGTCACCGGTGTTTCTGATATAAAGATCTTTTTCCAGACCTACGCGTATTCGGGGAATTGAAAGGACAGAAGGGACGCAAGGGACATATACGACCTATGGGTGGGACTTGATCATGAGAGCAAACACATCGAACGTGGCAACGGCGATTCTCGTTGGAATCTGCATCGGGCTGGCGGCGGGCGCACAGGCCGCCGGAGGGCCGGAGCCGGGGATCACATTCTATGGGCAGGTTTTCGCGGAGGATGGCTCCCTTCGCACAAGCGGACGGCTGACCTGGACTCTTGCCAGTGGTGGGGATGCGGACCCCGTGCAGGTGCGTGTTTCCACGAACCTTTTTCCAATCAAGGACAGTTCGGGGACGACGTTTTCGTATCGCATCCATATTCCGGCCGAGACGTCGGTGGGCGGGAGTTCGATTGCCCCGAACTACTTGCCCGTGACGGACAATATAGTCATCTACCAGCGCGACGCGGCCTTGGATGGTGCATTCACGGGGATCATGGATGCGCCGACGACGATAACATTCGCTTCGGCCGAGCGGGGGAAAGTGGAACGTGTGGACCTGCTGCTGGGCATCTACGGTCCTCCGGGTGTCCCGTCGTTGCTCTCCCCGGCCAACGGCCAGACGTTGGTGCCTCTGGACATCACGTTGGACTGGGCGGATGCGGCGCGAACGGAAACGTATGACCTGTACCTATGGCCCGCGTCCTATAGCAAACCTTCTGTGCCGACAGCATCGGGTCTGACGGCCAGCCAGTTCCGCCCCCCTCTTCCCCTCCGACCGGACACGCTCTACGTGTGGGAGGTTGTCGCGCGCAATCGCCTGAGCAGCGCGACTGGCGCCGAGTGGACGTTCCGGACCGCGTACCAAGGAGACTTGCAAAATCTCCTGGAGTTTCTCCTGGGCAAACGGGTGCTGAGTTTCGAGGAACAGGCGTCATTGGATTTGAATCACGATGGAAAGCTCGATGTGGCGGATCTTGTCATGGCACTCAGCCTCTCGGCCGCCCGCTCGTCCGACCGGCCGAGCGTTGCGGGCGCTTCAGAGCAAATCGCGCCTTTGGTAAGTCACCGAATGGTTGCCATAGGTCCGGATTGGGCCGAACCCTACCAGACGGTTCCTGTGTCGTTGCCGATAGGAATCCTCCCAACAGCCGATGGGGTGGCGGGGCTGAATCTTTCCGTGGAAACAGATCCCCAGATCGTCGAGTTTGTCGGTGTCCGAGCCGGTCGTGTCAACAGCGCAGAAGAGATGTATTCCCATAGTCCCTACCCGGGTGTGATGAACGTGGTGTTCTTTGCGCATCCGGTCGCGCCGCTGCAGGCCGACTTTCCATGTGTGCTGTGGCTTGACCTGCGGGTGACCTTCCCGCATCCGGGCATGAGCACGCCCGTCTATCTCAGGAAAGCCGCCCTATCGGATGTGAACGGAGTTTCCGCTACGAATGTGAAGCGGAGCGACGGGGCGATCTACGTATCCGGGTCATTCACATTCAGCCGCAACTGGGAACTTTATCGCTAGGCATCCGGAACTCGGTGCGAACTGCCCAAGCGACCCATGGGGGAAGACCGATGCCGGAGACCGTCATGAAATGACACGGTGGCGGCCTTGAGATGCAATAGTGCTGAAGGTTGCGAAATGCCCCGCCGCCCTGACGGAGCGACAGTCGTTGTTGAGAGAGGACACTCCAGTTGGATTGGTCAAACGCTTTCCCTTCAGGGAATCGAGAGGAAGGACCAGGACCGGTTCATTTCTTTCTCGTTTTCTTTTGCGGCGGTGGCACCGCCTCGCCGGTGAAGCTGGGGTTCGGCGTCGGCATGACCGCGTTCACCTGGTTGCGCCAGGCGACGAGCTTGGCGTGGAGTTCCTTTACCTTGTCAGGGTTGTCGGCGGCGAGATTTTTCTTCTCGCTGAGATCGTCGCGCAGATTGAACAGTTCGAGGCTGCCATCTTCATACCACTCGATGAGTTTCCAATCGCCGTCGCGCACCGCGCCCCCGGGCGCGCCGCCCTGGTTGCCGTAGTGCGGGTAGTGCCAGTACAGCGGGCCGCGCTTCAGTTCGCCGCCCTTGAGCAACGGCACGAGACTCACACCGTCGCGGTGCTGCAGCGGCGCCAGCGGCAAACCGGCGAGTTCGAGGATGGTCGGGTAAAAGTCGGTGCTGATGATCGGCGTCTCGCACACGCTGCCGGGTTTTGTCACGCCGGGCGCACGGATGATCCACGGCTCGCGGATACCGCCTTCATAGAGCCAGCCTTTGCCGGCGCGCAGCGGGAGGTTAGACGTGGGATGGCCCTCGGAGGTGGAGAGCCCGCCATTGTCGGACATGAAGATAATGATGGTGCGTTCGGTGAGGCCGTGGCGGTCGAGTGCGGCGAACACGCGGCCGATGGCGGTGTCCATCTGCTCCAGCATCGCGGCATAAACGGCGTGGTTCTGCACCAGGCGCACCTGGCGATCGCGCTCCTGGCTCCACGCGTCGGTCGGCGCGGTGGCTTTCTTGCGTTCATACTTCTCGACGAGCTCCGGCCGCGCCTTGATGGGCGTATGGACCGCGAGGAACGGCAGATAGGCGAAGAACGCCTTGTCTTTATTGGCCTCGATAAAACGCACCGCTTCGTCAGCGATGCGGTCCGAGGTTTTGGGGTCGTTCTTCGGGTCCGGCGGAGTGTCGCTCGGCGGATAGTAGAACTGTCCGGAGCCGGTCAGGCCAGGGCCAAAGCCCTGGGCATTGGGCGAGTAGGCATCGGTGCCGAGATGCCATTTGCCGGCGAAGAAGTTCGTATAGCCGGCGTCGCGTAGTCGTTCGGCAATCGTGACTTCCTCCAGCGCGAGATGATCCTGATTGGGGGCGGGCAGCAGCTTGCCGGGCCGTTTGCCTCCGATGAAGTCGGTCACGCCGGTGCGCGGCGGATACTTGCCTGTCATGATGCTGGCGCGCGTGGGCGAGCAGACCGGGCAGGCGGCGTAGCCCGTCGTGAACCTCATGCCCTTGGCAGCGAGCCCGTCAATGTTCGGCGTCTCGTAAAACGTCTTCGGGTTGTTCGCGCCGATGTCCATGTAACCGAGGTCGTCGGCCAGGATGAAGACGATGTTGGGTTTGGACACGGCGCCCGAGGCGGTCTTCGATTGATCCGCAGACGCGGCACCGGATCGTCCAGACATCCCCAATGCGGCGGCGCTCAGCGCCGCAGCATGCAAAAAATCACGACGGTTCAACATGATGATCTCCTTCCATTTCTTTCTTCAATTCTTTGCCTTCTTCTTGCCCGTGCCCTTGGCCCTTTTCCCACGTCGTCCTTTGCCTTCCACAGGCATACCTTCTTCCGCACCGGCGCCGGGTTCGCCGCCGATGTCTGGCTTATTTTCCTTGGGGAGCCATTTGGCCAACTCGGCTTTCTTCGGCGCGAACTCCGTGTAGCTGGCCAGGTTGGTCCATTCGTAGGGGTCTTTGATTTCGTCGTAAAGTTCTTCGCCGCCGTCCGCATAGC
>Ga0315280_10000743_pt1 | contig 59545 bp, 52 predicted proteins | sample YL17G06_40_MG_FD_203697 | JGI IMG/M metagenome (GOLD analysis project Ga0315280, IMG submission 203697) | Sediment microbial communities from Yellowstone Lake, YNP, Wyoming, USA - YL17G06_40 | ecosystem: Environmental > Aquatic > Freshwater > Lake > Sediment | place: USA: Wyoming | collected... | reverse complement strand
CGTGTCGCGGGCATCCTGCCCGCGATTCGAGGGCGGGACGCCCTCGACACCATAAACCATCCCCAAGGCCTTCCGGCCTTGAGGCTGCCACCCGGCAGACTCTTTAGCCTTTGAGCGGATCATTGATCGTAAAGCGTCAACTGGTTGCGTGGTTCGTGGCGAGGGCATCTTGCCCTTGCTCTTCTTCCTTGCAGACAAGGGCGGGACGCCCTCGCCACATGGACGGTTCAACCCACGACCTTGTAGACAGTGTCTCCCTTCCGCACCCGGGCCGTGAGCTTGATGCCGACGGGATCGCCGGCCTTGGCCTCCGTGACCGCCGCGTTGTGAACCTGCATGGAGTCCACCGTCTGTTCCAGCTCGGTTGTATGACCCTTGATGTGGATCTTGTCGCCCACTTTCAGGGCAGCCGTCAATTCGATGGCGGCCACCACCGGCCGGGCAAAGAAGTCCACCACCACGCCAATCATCGTCTCTTCAGCCATTTCCCACACTCCTATAGCGCTCGATTATTGCGTCTGGCCCGAGCCTAGATTCTCGTACCACTTGATATTCGCCGTGGACGTGCCTATCGCTATTATATCAACTCGACCGTCGCCATTGATGTCGGCCACGTCAAGGCCTGAGGCTGCCAGGTCTCCTTCGTCCAGGGCAATCCGCCGCCATTTCTTTCCGACCGAGTCCTGGCAATCATAGAGGTAAAGGCTGGCGCCTTTGCCGCGATAGCCGGCGATGATCTCGTCCTGGAGGTCCCCGTCGAGGTCCGCACAGACCAGGGCGTGTCCTTCGTTGAACGTGGCATCGATCACGCTTCGCGGCCAGAGCGCATCGGGCGTTGCGTCCGGCGTATAGACCACGACCTTGTCACCGTGCCAGGGCTCAATCGTGGCCAGGAACCGCCGGTCCTCGCGCCCGAGCTTGCCGAGAGCAATCTCACTGGAGCCGCGTTTCGCCGGGTCCGTCTGCTCGCCCGTGCCCAATTTCGTCTTCTTCCAGGAGACCTTGTCCCCTTGTCCCTGCGACTGGTAAAGATGTACGCCCTCGAAGCTGGCTGTCAGGATATCGTCCCGACCATCATGCTCCCAGTCCACAATGCACAAGCCATGAAGCACGGTCAATTGGTCATCAATGACAATGGGCTTCCACGGTTGCGTTGCCGGGTCAGGCACCCGATAGAAAGCCAGTTTCACACCGACCTCCCAGAGCGGGGCTTTGGCGTCGCGGCCCATGATCGGTGCGACGACCAACTCCTTGTGTCCATCGCCGTCGAGATCGGCCCACCGGAGCCGGTGGGAGGTAGGTTCAGCGCCGATGGCGTGGATCGGCCATTCCCGGGTCGGGTCTGGGGGACACTGGAGCCAGTGGATGAGGCCGCCCGAACTGGTCCGGCTCATGCCGAAGTCATCGGCAAGCGCCAGGTCCATCTGCCCATCCCCGTCGATATCCTGCGGGGCAAGGTCGATGAACTCCTTGGCCGCAGAAGTCAGGATATGTCTTTCCCACGTCGGATTCTTGTACCAGGCGAGACAGGAGGGAGTCGTCGCCAGACCGATAATGTCCAGTTTGCCGTCACGATCCACATCGACCACCGCGACCTTGTACCCGCCGGGCAGCCGTCCGACCAGATGGGCCTTGAACTGCGGAAACGCCGGATTCGCGCCCCGCGTCTCTTGAGCCGTCAGAGCTTGGTGGCATAGGAGAAGCATCAGCGCTGCGACAGCATAGAACAAGGAGTATCTGGCTTCTCCCATCGCTCGACTGCCTTTCCAGCTTAGTGGAGTCTGAGGACCGCCACGTCCTCGGACGCAAGAGTCATCATCGCCTTTTTCTGCCGCCAGTCAAGGTTTCGTCCGCTCACGAGTTCTGGGGTCGGCCCTTTGATGTCCATCTCCGTCGTGACCGTCATCTCCTGTGGCTGGTTGCTGTCATTGAAGATCGTGAGATATTGATCGCCGAAACGCTCGATGTGCACGTTCTTGCTGCTGGAGGTTGCTCGGGGGACCGGCTCCCAGCCGGCTTCGGCCACCAGTTTGCATAGGGGGACGTACTTCTTGAAGAGGTCGCGGTCCCGCTCGTACAGCTCCGGGCGGGTGAAGTAGTGGCCCTGGGAGGCGTTATGGCTGAAGAAGCCGGGGAACATGCCGTAGGCGAGCGACCGTTTCATGTATCTCTCGACCGCCTCGTGCGAGAAGCGCTCGAATTGGGTATTCATCAGGAAGCAGTAGGGTTTGCCCTTGCACAAGGCCCGGCGGTACAGTAGCTCGCTGTCGGACATCGGCCGCCACGTGCCGCCCGGGTTCCAGTCGGTCTCCGTGCCCAGGACATCGCACAGGGGGGTCAGCCAGCACAGGTTGATGGGCGTCGAATTGGCCATCATCAGCTTGTTCATCCCGTGCACGTCTTGGGCCATTGCCCGGATGTACTCGAACACGATCAGCCCGCGGAAGATGGCCGGCTTATGCTCCTTCAGAGAAAACGTCAGCGGTGTCTGGGCGATGGCGAAGTGGTCCCGCCGGAAATCGAGCTCATCCGTGACGTAGCCTTCGCTCGAATCGATGTACTCGCCGTCCAGATCGCCGGCCCTCGTGGCACGGGCATCCTGCCCGTGGTCCTGATTCATGGGCGGGACGCCCATGCTACGTTTCCCGTACAGCCTCTCGCGAACGTTCGGGCCCCACTTGTTCTTGAAGTCCGTCACGTCGCCGGCCACGCCGGGCATGGAGTTGATACTCCACACGGCCCCATCACACCAGGGCGTATCGAGCAGTCGGGCGGCAAATCGCCCCTGTTTATCGTGGTAGCCGCTCGTGAGCAGCGCCTGCGCTTGCCGGTCGTTCCTCTCGGTCGCCAGACGCTTCGCTTCGGACAAGGCGGCCTCTATGGTCCGAGGCATGTCTTTGGGCATTCGCATCCACCAGGTCATCGGCTCCGTGTAGCGGAAGGTGACGATCCCGTGGGCATCGTCCCACGCGGTTTCGTTGTCACCCTCCTTGAACCGGAAGCCGAAGTCCTCCCAGCCCTTGACGGCACTGATCTTGGCGAAAGGCATCCAGAGACCCTGTTCGGCGACCCGGCGGCGGAAGCTCTCCGGGAAGAGATCGTAGTATCGCCCCAGAGCGGCGCGGAACTCGCCCTGGGGATCAAAGGGGAATTTGCAGAAGCGAAGCTGCGCCATCGGCTTTTCGGGAGCCAGGCCGAGGTCGTAGGCCAGGAACAGCTCTTGCGTTCCGGCGTTGTAGCCGACCCGGAAGAAGGCCGGCTGAGCCATGTCGATGCCGAGGGCAACCGCCTGGCTCGCGTTGGCGACGGCGGCGAATGGATAGCGGGACAGATGCCCGTTGGCGCCAGCGGCGAACCGGCCCGCGTCGAGATACTCGCGGCCCGATTCGACCGCTCTCGTCTGGCTCGGATCGTGGAACCAGCGGCACTGCTGGGCCGAAACCGGCACCGCATAGACGAGCGTCACGGCACGGTCCCTGCCGCTGGTGTCGGAGAGGGTGACGTCATAGATCGTGGCGTCGCCTGTCTTCGTAGTTTTGCAGGCGAGCTTCAGATCCAGGGCGGAGTTCTCGATGCCAACGAACGCGCTGCCGGTGGCCACGTCCCGGACCTGGAAACCCTCTTTCGGTTGAGCTTGCTGCGAGACGGCGACCCCATCGAACAGACAGGCTCCCGCCGGCGGCTTGATCAGCCGCACCTCGGCATTACGGAATTGGGCGGCTCCCGCGTGGTTGCGCAGGAGCAGATTGACGGTCACGCTCTTGACAGGCTTCTCGGGGAAGATCGTCACCTGGGCCTTTTCCCAGTCGTGCGAGCCGGCGTTGAAGCCGTCCACCTGGCCCCATAGGGGAGAGCCATCCTGGTAGACGAGGTCGAGATAGAGCGCGTAGTCGCTGTCCCGGCTGCCGCCCACGTTCTGGGCCTTGCTCCAGGCGCTCGCCACAATCGGCTCAGGGCGCGTCTGGTTGAGCGTAACTGTCTGGGAGGCACCTCGTTGGACCTTGGCGTTGCCGCCATTGTCGCAGGTGAAGACGCCGTCCTGCCCGTTGAAGCCCTGGCCGAAGGGCCGCCACGCACTGGCGCTGAGCAGGTTCTCACCGGCATCGTGCGAGTCCAGCACCTTCTTAATGACCGCCCCGTCCGCTTCACGTGGCACGGGCATCTTGCCCGTGTCCCTCATGAACGGGACGCCCATGTCACTCACGGGCTGGAAGCCCGTGCCACTCGATGCTCCCTTCTTGTCCGCCGGCTCGCCAAGGGCGTTGAGGGGTTGCTCGACGGTGACACGATCCCCGAGCGTGCGCACGAGGTCGGGCAGGTCGTAGGTGGTCAACGCCCCGTGCACCGCGTTGACTAATTGATTGCGGGACTGGGCCAGCTCGATCACGTTCGACCACGAGACCAAGCCCCGCACCAGCTTGACGGAGCCGAAAAGCTGCGGCTCCAACGCGGCCGCGTGCAGGGCGGGCACACACACGTGGCCCACTGCGATCAGGTCCAGCGGGCCCTTGATTGTGTTCTGGAGCAATCGCGCGCAGTTGAGGATGTCCTCGGCACGCATGCCGACGTAGGAACGGCCCAGGAGATAGGCGGTGAAGACGTCCCTCGTATCGGAGCCGAACACGTCGCCCCAGCCGCGCTTCGATTGCGTCTCCCCGGTGCCGCGCAGGTCCATGGCGACCACGGTCCGGCCGGCCGCCACGAGTTTCTCGATGGGACCGCCTGGCCCGGCATCCGCATCCTTGCCATTCTCATGGAGGTACAGCACGGCCCCAGGGGAGGGGTTCTGCAACGGGCCGAAGTGTCGCATTGCCAAGCGGATCCCGTCTTCCGGCAGGACGGTGATCGTGCTGACCTTCATGTCGCTACGCGGAGCGGCCATGTAGAGGTCTTCTGTCTTCGGCTCCGGCAGCTCGGCGAGCGGTCGAATGCCTGCGATCTGGCGGACCCGCTGGAGCATATCTGCGCGAGGTGTTTTGTCCCAGAGAGCCTTTCGCTGCGCGGCCAATTCCTTCTCGTAGTCACGGTTCAGATCGTAGGTTGATCGGGCTCCCTCCAGGTGCATCACCTGGCCATCAGGCGTGCAGCGGAATTCATCGCCCTTGAGCAATTCAACCTTCGGTTCCGTGATGGGCTTGTCGTTGCCCAGCAGCCACCGCGCCATCCAGCGCACGACCCCCTGTCGCTGCACGGCGTTGTAGTTGTGCTCGGCATCGTTCTCCAGGAGGCTGATCCGCTCCGGGTCGCCCATGCGCGTGTACAAACGCTTAGCATACCGGAATGAGTTCCAGGCTCCTTGAATGTCGAAGAAGTCTTTTGTGGCGACACACATGAGAATCGCGGTGGGTGCTCGCATCATCAGGTAGTCGGCGTGGTCCATGCCGAACGCGATCTGCCCGAAGATGTTCTGCTCCGCGTCCTGCGGCCCGATGGTTGAGAGAAGGGCCTCGAAGCCAGTGATGTAGCAACTTGGGGCTGCCGCCTTTATGCGGTCGTCCAGGGCCATCAGGTAGGAGGTCTGGGTTCCGCCGCCACTGTTGCCGGTGCAGCCGATTCGACTGGGATCGACCTCCGGACGGGATTGTAGGTAGTCAATCGCCCGCATGCCGTCCCAAATCTCGAAACGGGCCGTAGCCCGGCCCAGCAGGATACTGCCGACTCCGAGCGTGGTGTGCGCGGTCGTGCCCTGGAGCTTTGGCAGAGCGGAGGGCATTTGGCTGCGCTCGCCCTGGTCGATGGGATCGAAGACGAGGGCCGCCATGCCGTTGAGGGCCAGGCTCGCCCCCATCGTTTGGTACGCCTCATAGGCTTTCGCCTCGCCTGCGTGACCACACGGCACGATCACGCCCGGGAATGGTGGCTTGAATCTCTTGGCATCGGGTAGAAACAGCAGGGCGGTGACGTAGTGCTTCGGCTGGCTCTCGAAGATGACTTTTTCGGCCGTATAGCCGTCGCGGTGAATGATGCCGGTGACCTTCGGATTGAGCGGCGTTCGCTCCGGCAGGCCGCCGATGGCCTTGAGGAACTGCTCCCGCAGATTCTTCTGGTAAGCGGCGATCTGCTCCGGCGTCTTCAATTGTTCATACTGCTTTCGCCACTGCTCGAAGCGGGGCTGAGCCTGCTGCTGCAGGTACCGGGCCATCATCTCCTCCGGCTTCGAATTGGACGAGGCGCCCAAAACGAATCCGTGAGCGACGAGGACCACGACTGTTGCGACGGCAATTGTCTTGTTCATTTCCGTTCCTCTCAGGAATGCACATGCTGCCGCACCCTCGCGCGCGGGGGTGACTTCTTCCCAGCCGAGGGCGGCTGGGCTACATCTGGTAAACAGATCGTACCGTCGTCCCTCGGTCTGGGCAAGCCCACAAATCTCTTGGACTTGGCCAGCGGCATAGTTACAATCACGCGTGCTAGGGCCGCGTCTGCCCGGGTATGCTTCGTATGTCGTTGCGAATAGGGGAGCCGTTATGAGAGTCACTGCGATTACCTTAGTGTGCCTCGCGGTCGCGGGATCAGTCGTGGGATCGGCAAGCGAGCCCAAGGGGATGTGGAAGGCTGGTGTGGCCACGGTCGTCACCACGCCGGAATACTCCATGTGGATGGCCGGGTACGCGGCCCGGAATAAGCCTTCCGAGGGTAAGGTCCATGATCTCAACGCCAAAGCGCTGGCGCTGGAAGACACGGTAGGCACTCGCTTTGTGATCGTGACAGTGGACCTGATCGGTTTTCCGCGCGACTTCCGGGATGCCGTAGAGAAGGAGGTCGGTACCAGGTACGGGCTCAAGCCCCAGGCGCTGCTGCTCAATGCCTCGCACACGCATTCCGGGCCGGAAATTCGGGCGTGGCGGGCCACGCAGGCGTGGGACCTGCCGCCAGAGCAGATCGAGCTGGGCAAGAAGTATGCGGAGACCCTGCAGGTCAAGATCGTCGATCTCGTGGGGCGAGCCCTGAACGATCTTACGCCGGCACAGCTTTCGTATGTGCATGGGCGCGCGGGTGTCGCCATGAACCGGAGATTGTTGACCGAACGAGGCTATACCATATCGCCCAATGCCGATGGGCCGGTGGATCAGGATGTCCCGGTTCTGCTGGTGACCGCGCCGGATGGCAAGAAGACGCGGGCCATTCTCTTTGGCTATGCCTGCCACAATACGACGCTCGACTTCTATCAATTCTGCGGCGACTACGCCGGGTTCGCTCAGCAGTACGTCGAAGAGACACATCCAGGAACCGTCGCTCTGTTCATGATCGGCTGCGGTGCCGACCAGAATCCGACCCCTCGACGTACGCTCGAATGGGCGAAGCAGCATGGCCGAGCCGTGGCCAACGGCGTCGAGCAGGCTCTGGCCTCGAAGCCTCGTCCGGTGCGGGGGCCGCTAAAACTCGCGTTGGGCGAGGCGACCCTGGAGTTGTCCGCACCGCCCAGCGTCGAGGAACTCAAGAAGCAGGCGGCCTCGGCCAACAAGTACGAGAGCCGGCACGCTCAGGAATTGCTCAAGGACGTGGAGGCGGGGCGGACCCGCTCTACTTATCCGTATCTCGTGCAGGTGGCCCAGTTCGGGGACGATCTGACGATGGTGGGCCTGGCCGGCGAGGTGGTCGTGGATTACTCCCTGCGCTTGAAGAAGGAATTGGCCGGCCCGGTGTCGCGGGCTTCCAGCCCGCGATCCGAGGGCGGGACGCCCTCGACACAGGGCCCGGCCGTCTGGGTGGCCGGATACTGCAACGAGGTCTTTGGCTACGTGCCCTCGCAGCGAGTCTTGCAGGAAGGGGGCTACGAAGCGCGCGACTCCATTCTCTACTACGATATCACCGTGATGCCGTTTGCGCCCTCGGTGGAGACACTGATTATCAACAAGGTGCATGAACTGGTCCGAGACAGATGAAGTGTGATTTTTGATGGTTGATTTTTGATTTAGGAATGAGCAATCAACCATCACACTTCAAAAATCAAACTTCCAGAAGGGGTATTATCATGTCGGCATTGGTAGCATTGCTTATCACACTCGTTGCGGCGAATGTCGCGCCGGCTCAGGGCAAGCTGATCGCACGAACGTACAACTCCGGCTTCCCGCAGGGGCACGACACCTACAATGGCATGGGGACAGGCAGCGATGGCAAGATCTACTATGTCATATCCTCACCACTGCATGACATCGGCGCCAAGATGTTCTGCTGTGACCCTGCCAAGGATAAGATCGAGCCGCTGGGCGATATTACGGAAGCGTGCGGTGAGAAGGACGCCAGGACGATTGTGCAAGGGAAATCGCACGTCAACTTCGTGGAACAGGGCGGCAAGCTCTACTTTGCGACCCACGTCGGCTACTACAGCCTCATCGACGGGATGGAAAAGATTGGCATCCCGCCGGAGGGTTGGAAGCCCTATCCGGGCGGGCACTTCCTCGCTTTTGACATGAAGACGAAGAAGTTCGAGGACCTGGCCAAGGCCCCGCGCGGCGAGGGGATCATCACGATGACGATGGACCCCAAGCGCGGCCGGCTGTACGGCCTGACCTGGCCCGCCGGGCACTTCCTGCGCTACGACTTGGCGAAGAAGGACTTGAAGGACTTCGGGCCGGTCTCCAAAGAGGGCGAGAACGGCAAGGGCGAGAACTATCGCACGCTCTGTCGCTCCTTCGTGGTCGATCCGGCCGACGGCAGGGTCTACTACACCGTCGGCGATGGCGACATCTTCCGGTATCGGTACGACCAGGACGCCATCGAGATGGTCGCCGGCGACAACATGAGAAAAGACTACTTCGGGCTCTATGATCCGACGTCGGCTGGTCACATGGGGTACAACTGGAGACAGACTGTCTGGTACGAGCCGGAAAAGGCTGTCTACGGCGTGCACGGCAACTCCGGCTACCTCTTCCGCTTCGATCCCAAGGTGGAGCAGGTGGAGATCGTTGCTCGTATCACTTCCTTGCCCTCGCAGCGCTGTGGGATGTTCGATCAATTCAGCTACGGCTATCTCGGCTTCGCCCTCGGCCCCAAGGGGCGGACGATTCACTACCTGACGGGCGGCCCGATCTATGTGGATGGCAAGCGGCTCGCCGGCAAGTCCAAGACGGCGATGGGCGAATCCAAGGGGATGGAGGACCTCCACCTCGTCACCTACGACATCCGCGCGGGCAAGTACACCGATCAGGGTGCGATCTTCTTCAAAAATGGGGATCGCCCCTACTACGTGAACTCGATCGCGGTCGGGAAGGACGGCTCCGTCTACACCCTGTCACGGATCACCGAGAACGGCCATACCCGAACCGATCTGATCGGCATTCGCGGCCCCTTCACGAAATAGGGCTCGCCCCACTGGCATCGGTCGACAGAGGGTACCTTTCTTGTCAGAGCCTACGCCGACAAGTTTTGCACCTGCCGCTCGGGAGTGGCTCTGCGCCTGCGGATCGCCCTGCAAATCTCGGTGCCCCATAGGGGAAGCGACAAGGTCGCGGCAACCGCCACCCAGTCGAACAGGCTCAGCGGCTCCGAAGGCTCGGTCGGCTGACCATCACGGGAGAATGGTCCCTGTGGCTCCTATCCGGCTCCTGAGACCCGGATCGTCCGTCTCGCTCTGCCCTTCCGGCAGGACAAGGGCTTCGGCCCCGCTGTCCCGGGCGGCGATGGCGATCTGCTTGTTGTACGGACGCTGACCCACAGTCTCTTCATGAGTGTACGTCACCGTCGTCATTTGCGAGGTCTTGCTGCACTCGCATTAGCCCAGCTTTGATCGTCGGGAGGTTCTCTTTCACCACCAGCCAGGTTCTGTGCAAATTGACGCCAAAATACTGGTGGATTAGTACGTCGCGGAGACCTGCAATGCTCCGCCAAGGGATTTCCGGGTATCGGCTTCGAACAGCCGGCGGGATGTTCTTGACGGCTTCGCCCATCACCTCCAACCGGCGCAGGACGGCATCTTGTGCCTGTACGTTCTCCACGAAACTCTGCTCATCGAGACCACGGGTATACTGCTCGACTCTGTCGAGGCTGGCCAGTATGTCTTCGACGTAGAGACGCAAATCCCTGGTCACAGAATTGTCTCCTGCTCCTGCAAGATCCGTTCGCGCAGGCGGGGCTTGATCGTATCGTATTCGACGAGATCCACGCGGCGGTTCAGGGCTTGCTCCAGATCGAGCTTCAGGCCGACGAAATCAAGGAGACTGAGGTCCTCGCCGATCCGCACGAGGATGTCGATATCGCTGTCCGGACGCAACCGCCCTGTGACGGCTGAGCCGAAGACAGCCGCTCTCGTTACGCCATAGCGCCGCAGAATCGGCAACACCGTCAGTCTGATTTCTTCCACGGAGGGGTTCATCGTATTTCGCCTCTTGCAGAGGGCGTTCTGTTTTTGCCCCAATTAAACGGGAATCGGGATTTCCTGTCAACGCTGCAATCCCTGTTCGGGGGTTCCGAGTCTGCGGAGGGCTTTGTAGATTTCGGTGCCCCACAAGGGAAGCGACGAAATCGCGAGAACCAGCACCCAGTCGAACAAGCCCAGCGGCTCGGTCTTGAAGACCGTCTGCAGGGGCGGGATGTAGACGACGGCCATCTGGAGCACGAAGGAAATCCCCGTGGCGAGCAGGAGACTCCGGTTCGTAAAGAAACCGATCTTGAACAGGGACTCCGTCAAGCTGCGGCAGTTGTAGGAGTGGAAGAGCTGGCTGACCGCCAAGACGACGAAGCACGCGGTCCTGGCGCGGGCGAGGCCTTCGTTCTCTACGAACAGAACGAGCGCGTAGGCGCCCAAGCTGCAGGCGGCGATGAACATGCCCTGGGCCAGCATCAGGAGCCCGCGGCTGCGGGTTACCACCGGCTCATCCGGTGCCCGGGGCCGCCTCTTCATGATCTGGGGGTCCGTCGGGTCCACGCCGAGGGCCAGGGCCGGCAGGCCGTCCGTCACGAGGTTGATCCACAGGATTTGGATCGGGAGCAGCGGTATCGGCAGGCCGACCACGGAGCCGACGAACATCACCAGGATCTCGCCGGTGTTGCACGAGAGCAGGTAGTGCACGAACTTCAGAATGTTGTCGTAGATGCCCCGGCCTTCCTCGACCGCCGCGACGATGGAGGCGAAGTTGTCGTCCGTGACGACCATGTCGGACACCTCTTTGGTGACGTCGGTGCCGGTGATGCCCATGGCGACGCCAATGTCCGCCTCCTTGACGGCCGGCGCATCATTCACGCCGTCGCCCGTCATGGCAACAATCTCATGGCGGCTGCGCCACGCCTTGACGACCCGCAGCTTGTGCTCCGGCGAGACACGGGCGTACACGGGAATCTTGTGCACCTGCTTTTCGAGCTGGTCCTGGCTGAGCTTGTCCAGCTCCTCGCCGGACAGGGCCAGTGAGTCCTCCCGGAAGAAGCCCAGTTGCCTGGCAATCGCGGTCGCCGTGTTCTTGTGATCGCCCGTAATCATGACCGTCTTGATGCCGGCGGTGATGCACTCGCGGATCGCCTGCTTGACTTCCTCGCGGGGCGGGTCGATCATCGCGATCAGGCCGACAAACGTAAGGTCCTTCTCGACGACGTCGGCGTCGAGTGTGCCGGGCTCACCATTCAGTTCCCGATATGCCACCCCCAGGACCCGCATCGCTTGGCCCGTTAAGTCATCGTTGGCGGTGGCGATCTGCTTACGATCCTTGGGCGTCAGGGGCCGCACGGCTCCGCCGGTCTCGACGCTGACACAATCGGCCAGCAGGATATCCGGGGCTCCCTTGACAAAGGCGATCTGACGCTGGTCCACCTGGCGGACGACCGTCATCTTTTTGCGTTCCGAGTCGAACGGCAGCTCATCGACGAACGGAGACTTTCGTTCCTCCTGGCTCTTCCAGATATCGGCCTTGGCGGCGACCGTCAAAAGCGCCCCCTCCGTGGGATCTCCCACGATTTTGTAGGCGGCCTGGTCCTGCACCAGTTGAGCCCCATTGCACAACACGCTCACCCTCAGGGCCTTCATCAACTCCGGGTGGTCCTGCGGATTCTCCTTCTGGTCGTCGGAGAGGAAGTCGCCTTGGGGGGCATAGCCGATCCCCGTCACTCGGAACAACTGCCCGCCGGCGAAGACGGCCTGCACCGTCATCTCGTTCTTGGTAAGGGTGCCGGTCTTGTCCGAGCAAATCACCGTGGCGCTGCCCAAGGTCTCGACCGACCGCAGCCGCCGGATCAGGGCGTGGCGTTTTACCATTCTCTGGACGCCCAGCGCCAGGGCAATCGTGACCACGGCGGGCAGGCCCTCGGGGATCGCCGCCACCGCCAGGCTCACCGCCGTCAGGAACACGTCGATCATCTTCCCGCCCTGAATCCATTCGAGGAGAAACACCACCGCCACGAGCACGAAGCAGACATAGACGATCCACTTGCCGAACTGCTCCAGCTTCTTTTGCAGCGGGGTGGATTCCCGCTCGATCTCCTGGATCATGCCGGCGATCTTGCCCAGCTCGGTTTGCATGCCGGTTTCCGCGATGATGGCTTTGGCCCGGCCCGAAGCGACCGAGGTGCCCAGGTAGACCATGTTGGCCCGGTCCGCCAGCGGGACATCCGGCTCGTCCAGCGCCGCCGCCGTCTTGACCACGGGCGTCGATTCGCCCGTCAAGCTCGCTTCCTGCACTCCGAAGTTGGAGGTGACCCAGGCCACCCGGCCGTCGGCCGGAACACTGTCGCCCGCCTCCAATTCGACCACATCGCCGGGGACCAGCTCCTCGGAGGCGAGCAGGCCATGTTTCCCGTCGCGAATGACCTTGGAGGTGGGGGACGACAGCTTCTTCAAGGCGGCCAGGGATTGCTCCGCGCGGTATTCCTGGACAAAGCCCAGGATGGCATTGAGGATCACGATCGCGATGATGGCAACCGCATCGACCACCTCCTGCAAGACGCCGGAGACAATCGCGGCGCCGATCAGGATCCAGATGATGAAGTCTTTGAACTGGTCGAGGAAAATCGCCCACGGCGAGCGTTTCGGGGCTTCTTTCAACTGGTTGCGGCCGTACTTCTCGATGCGGACTGCCGCTTCCCCGGAATCCAGGCCCGAAGACAAATCAGTTCCGAGCTCTTTGGCTACCTGCCCGACCTCCCGATGCCACCACGAGTCCATCTTATGCCTCCCATTGGTCTTTGCTGCAGGGCGAGCATCTTCGCTTGCCACGGCTTGTCGTGCCAGAACGCACGACAGGCAAGCAGTCTATTGAACATCCTCTGGCCTGGCAAGGAAATCCGCCCCTGGCCTTCGGCAGAAAGCGTAGGCAAATTGCTCTCACGGCACTGAACCGGCCAGGGTACTCTGGGACATACGGCAACTTCATCCAAACCGTCGTCGAGTTCCTCATCATTGCGTGGGCTGTCTTTCTGATGGTCAAGGGGGTCAACCGGCTTCGACGCTTGAGGGAAAGGCAGCCTGCGCCGGAAGCAACTGTGATGGGAGGACCGCAGACGTGAGGACACCGGGAGGAAATTGACCACCGTTGATGCCGCATGACAGCCATCACCAAGCCCTTCGGCCCCATTCGACTTCGCTCAGGGCAGGTTAGCCGATGTCGCTCGCGGCGGCTTTGCTGGAACTGAAGCTCGCAGACAGAGCGATTCCGAGTTCTCGGGCCATGTGCTCGACGTCCAAGTGTCACTGACGCGCCAGCACAAGACCCTTGCCACCCGCCGTTCTCGATTTGCCATTTGCGATTCCATTCGCCTATATATAGCAATTCTACTTTGCAGGGTAGGTGCTCAGCGCACGTATCAAAGGACGTGTCCATCGGGTGGACGCGCGGGGTTGAGAACCCTGCGGCGGGTGAAGGCCGGATTGTAGGTCTGATAGGGTCGCCCGTGGCCCTTTGTCGACCAGTAAAGCCGAAAGGAGACAGCAAGATGAGTGTGCTCGGTGAGTTTAGGGAGTTTGCCGTCAAGGGCAATGTCATCGACTTGGCCGTAGGTATTGTCGTCGGCACGGCCTTCGGCAAGATCGTGAATTCCCTCGTCAATGACGTGATTATGCCGCCTATTGGAATCCTGATCAACGGGGTGGACTTCAAGTCCCTGGCCATCACGCTCAAGCATGGACCGGACGCGAAGAGCACGGTCACGCTGAACTACGGCAACTTCATCCAGACGGTCGTCGAGTTCGTCATCATCGCGTGGTCCGTGTTCCTGATGGTCAAGGTGCTCAACCGGATTCGACGGCTGGGCGAAAAGCCTCAGCCGGTGGCCGAGAAGAACGAGGCGCCGGGACCACAGAAATGAGGACAGCCGGGAACAGGCCGGATTGAGGCCTTTGCTCTTGCTTTGTCGGGTCACGAAGAGGATGATGGGTCCTGCCGCGCCGCAGAGTGCAGAAGCTCGATGACGGCAAACGAGTGGTTTGTCGTCCGATGATCGTGACGGGAAGGAATATGGGGAGCAATGCCATGCGACGAACAGGGACTTTCCTCGCTGTCCTTCTGGTGTGCGGGCCTGTGTTGGGTCAGGCGCCGGTGGGGCCGTCAACCGCTATCCTCAAGGGAACTCGCTTCGGCCTGTCCGGCGCGTACGGTCAAGCCGATACCGACGTCGTTTTCGATGTGGATGGGAGAGCCAAGGAGAGCTTTGACTTTCAGACGGCCTTCGCTACTTTCTCGGCGGCGCTGACGAGCCGATGGGAGTTCTTCGTACGGCTGGGAGGGTCCCAGGCCCGGGACACCGGCTTCGACGGCGATTGGAACATCGCCTGGGGCATGGGGACCCGGTTCACCGCGTTTCAATGGCACGCGGTGGGCTGGGGCGGCCTGCTGCAATTCACGAACCTCGTCTCCCGCTTCGAGACCCAGGAAGAATTCCTGATCGACGATACCCCGACCCTGCTGAACGCCACGGATGAGTTGAATCTCATGGAGTACGTCATCGCGACCGGGCCGACCTGGCACCAGGGCCCGGTGTCGGTATACGGCGGCCTGCTCCTGCGTTACGTGGACGGCCAATTCGAAGTCCTCACGGAGCCTTTCGACGATGAGGTTGGCGTTGACGCCCGCTGGGACGTCGGCGGGTATATCGGCGGACAGGTGACACTGTTCAAGACCGACCCCTCGCACACCTATGGATTTAGCCGGTGCGATTTGGTGGCCGAGGGTCGGTTCACCGGGGACAGCACCGGTTTCAGCGTGGGTCTCGTACTGCCCTTTGGCGGCGCGTACTGAGCCCGGCGCCCCCAAGAGTCAGGTCTACCTGCCGGTAACGACCCGCCATAGAATTTGCTGGACTGGCAGGCCGGGTGCGATATCCTATCGGCTGTTGGAGTCACTGGCATCAATCTGAAAGGGTGAATTTCATGAGTAAGGGCACGCGTCACACATTGGTTCTCGGTAGTCTGTGCATTCTCTGCGCCTCCGCGCTCGGTGCGAAGAGTCCCAGTCCTTTCCTCGGGCGTTGGGCGTTGACCATTCCCGGCGGCGGGGCCGGCTGGCTCGGCGTGGTCGAGAAGGAAGGCCAGCTCTCCGCCAGCATTCTCTGGGGCGGCGGCAGCGTCGTGCCTGTGAACGCCGTCAAAATCGAGGGCGACAAGCTCGTCGTAACGCGGATCCAGGAGTCGCAGCGGGGCGGCAAGAAGAGCATCTCCACGGAGACCATCACCGCGACCCTCGACGGCAGCAATCTCAAGCTCATGACCGTCACCAAGCGTCCCGACGGGTCCGAGACCAAAGCGGCCAATTTCACCGGCAAGCGGATTCCGCCGCTGCCTGGCAAGCCCGACCTGGCCAAAGTCAAGTTCGCTACGCCCATCGTGCTGTTCGATGGAAAGAATATGGACGCCTGGAAGCTGACCGATCCGGGCGCCAAGAGCGGCTGGTCGATTGAGAACGGGATTCTGGTCAACAAGCCTGTCCAGCCGCCAGATCCCAAGCAGCACATCAACTACGGCAATCTGCGGACCGTCGCGGAGTTCGAGGATTTCAAGCTGGCCTTGGAAGTGAACGCCGACAAGGGCGAGAACAGCGGTGTCTACCTGCGGGGCCTCTATGAGGTGCAGGTCTGCGACTCCTTTGGCAAGAAGCTCGACTCGCACAACATGGGTGGCATTTACAGCCGGATCACGCCGACCGTCAATGCCGAGAAGCCCCCGGGCGAGTGGCAGACGATGGAACTGACGCTCGTGGACCGTCACGCGACAGTGGTCCTGAATGGCAAGAAGATCATCGACAATGAGCCGCTGCTCGGCTGCACCGGCGGCGCGCTGACGTCCGACGAGTTCAAGCCCGGCCCCATCTATCTCCAGGGCGATCACACCGGCGTCAAGTATCGCAACATCGTCATCGCGCCGGTCGTCAAGTGATCGGCGACGAAGAGACTGTCGGCTGTATGAAAACCAAAGGGGCTGCATGCAGAGGCACGCGGCCCCCTATCTTCTTCGTCCGGATGGGGGCGTTGCTTGTTGTGAGGCCGACTTGATGTTGGCCGGACGCCGTCCTTCCCCGGCGGACCGACTCTTCACGGCACTCGGGCCTCTGTCTTGCGGGTTGGCAGGGGGGAGTCGCGTCTCCTGAAAGGAGGCCACGATCATTCGGCATTGGCCGCTGAGCCATTCGCCTTCGAGCACGCGGTCTTCTTTGACGGTTAACCCATTCTCACTTAAGAGATCGAAGAAGTCCTTTTCGTAGGTCGCTCTCCCGAAATCGACCGTGGTGAGGTACTTGAGCTTGGGCTTGATGAGGTCCACGAAGTGGGACCTTCTCTTGAACAGGGCCTGGGCAAAGACGATCTCGCCGCCGGGCCTGAGCCAGCTTCTCGCCCGAGCCAGGACGGACCGCGGGTCGCGGAGCAGCATGAAGCTCAAACAGAATAGAACGAAGTCGAAGCACCCCTGCTGCTCGGGGGCATAGCTTTCCGCGGAGCCTTGATAAACGTCAACGTAGTCCTCAAGCTGGTGCTTTCGGATCAGCTCTTTGCAGTGCTTCAGATAGCCCGCATCAATGTCGATTCCCGTGATCTTCAGCCCTTTCGACTTGATGAGCGCGCCAAAGGTCTCGAGCATGATGCCGTTGCCGATCCCCACGTCCAGGAGGCGGCTGCCCTTGGAGACGTAGTCGAGCGAGCCTCGGTAGCACTCGTTCGTGGTCCGATGGATGAAAACCTGGTACAACCAGTTCTTCATGCGTAACTACTCCCCGTACAGCGTCCAGCGCGTTCCTAGCGACGCCGTGAGGCGTTCCTTCCTATGCCCTTGCGGGCATACTACAAGCAACGCCTCTTATAGCACAGACTCGCTCAATAGTCCAGAAAGATAATGTCTTCCGGAATTGCCACGACATCGCGGTGCTTGGGACCGAGGAGCTTCTTGATCTCGGTGCTGTGCTTGCCGGCGAGGGCCTTCAACTGAGTGCTGCCCAGGCTCGTGACGGCTTTGGCGGCCGTGTTGAGCAGGACCACGTCGCCCGTGTCGAAACTGCCTTCGACGCCGGTGACGCCGCTGGGCAGCAGGCTCTTGTGGTTGCGCAGGGCCTTGAGCGCGCCCTCGTCGATTTGAATCGTGCCGGCGGGCTGACTGTTCAAGATCCAGCGGGCGCGATTGCTGAGCTTACGCCTGGGCATGAAGATCGTGCCGATCGGCTCCCCGGCCATGATGCGGGTGATGACTTCCTTCTCGCGGCCGTGGGCCAGAACGATCCGGCAGCCGGCGTTGGCGGCGATGCGGGCGGCCTCGATCTTGGTCTTCATGCCGCCGGTGGAATGGACGCTGCCCTGGCCGCCGGCGTTGCGGACGATCTCCTCGGTGATCTCGAAGACCACCGGGATGGGCTTGGCGTCCGGGTGCGCCTGGGGGTTCTGGTCGTAGAGAGCGTCGATGTCCGTGAGCATGATCAGCAGGTCGGCGTCGATCTTGCTGGCGACCAGGGCGCTGAGCCGGTCGTTGTCGCCGAAGGCCGTGCCGATCTCGGCGGTGCTGATGCTGTCGTTCTCGTTGAGAATCGGCACGACCCCCAAGTCGAGCAGCGTCTCAATGGCGTTGCGGAGGTTCAGATAGGTTTTGCGGTTGCTGAGGACTTCGGCGGTCAGCAGAACTTGGGCGACCTGGATGCCGTCCTGCGTGAAGGCCTTGCGGTACTCCTGCATCAGAAGCGGTTGACCGATGGCGGCGCACGCCTGCCGCATTTTCATCTCCGTCGGCTTGCCGGCCAGGTGGAGCTGACCGGCCCCCATGCCAATGGCCCCGGAGGTGACAATGACGGCGTGCCGGCCGCCGGCGAGAAGGGTCTTGATCTGGGCGGCGATGCCGCGGAAATAGGCGGTGTCGATCCCGCCGTCTTTGGCCAGAGTATTCGTGCCGATCTTGATGACCACCCGTTTTGTCTTGCTGAAATCACGCATAACTTCACTCGCCGGCATTATACGGGTCTCAGCCGCCCATTCAAGGCCAAAACGGGCCACAGGCAGGGCAAACGCAGAGTCGCTCGATGGTACCGCTCCCCTATGTCATGGCGCGCGTAGCGAAGCCATCTCCCACCCTTGGAATCGAGATTGCTTCCCCTGCCTCCGTAGGGCAGGCTTTGCTGTGCTGTTCCTAAGAAAACAGGCTATGCCAAGTGCCGGGTGCCATGTCTACGCTCGCGTAGACATGTTCGCGCAGGGGGACAAGACATGCTCATGGACAGTACGGTCGGCGCACGAAGGATCTGTCCATACCCATCCGAGAGTATCGCCACGGGAAGGCGGACGGTGACAACCCGCGCCCGATCGCCTTCGGCGAAGCACGGAACGGTTGATGTCCCGTTTCCAATAGGGGGTGGCGAGACTGTCCCGTCCGCGATACCCTATTGCGGTCCGAGAGATTTCTGGGGCTTCGGGAGAACCATTATGACGCCACGAATAGCATACTGGACATCGGTTACGGTGATTCTGCTGGGTGGATGGCCTGGGTTCGCGGCTGTTCCTGCCGGCGGTCCGCTGCGGGTCTGTCCGGCGAATCCACGCTACTTCACCGATGGCAACGGCAAAGCCATTTTGCTCGTCGGCTCGCACACGTGGGGCAATCTCCAGGATTACACCTACGACAAACAGCCCTCGCCTCCTCCCCTGGACTTCAGCGCCTACCTTGCTTTCCTGCGGCAGCACCACCACAACTTCTTCCGGCTGTGGGCCTGGGAGAGTGCCTTCAATCCCCAGGCCAAGCAAGGCACGATCACTTACGAGCCCTTGCCCTATCAGCGGCCGGGGCCCGGTCTTGCCCTGGACGGCAAGCCCAAGTTCGATCTGACGCTGTTCAACCCCGTCTATTTCGGCCGCCTGCGAAACCGTGTGGTTGCCGCCCGCGATCAGGGCATCTACGCGTCCATCATGCTCTTCAATGGATTCAGCATCGAAGGCAAGGGGAATGTGGGCGGCGATCCCTGGCAGGGGCACCCCTTCCATCCGAAGAATAATATCAATGGAATCGACGCCGGCAGCGGCACCGCCATTCACACCCTGTCGAATTCCGCGATCACGGCCCTTCAGGAAGCCTATATTCGCAAGGTCATCGATACCGTTAACGACTTGGACAATGTGCTTTACGAAATCTCCAACGAAGACAGCGGCGGTCCGGCCGATACCGCCTGGCAGGCTCACCTGATCCAGTTCATCAAGAACTGCGAGGCGGCCCAAGCCAAGCAGCATCCGGTGGGTATGACCCAGCAGTATCCGCAGGGCAGTGAGGCGGCCTTGCTGGCCAGTGGCGCCGATTGGATCTCACCCGGCTCGAAATTGTTCGCGGCCAGTGGTCGCAAAGTCGTTCTCAACGACACCGATCACTCCTATTTCTGGATCGGCCTGAAGGAGGATGGCGTGGCCGCCCAGCGGGCCTGGGTCTGGGCGAATTTCACGCGGGGCGCTCCGTGTCTGTTCATGGACCCCTACCTCGACCCGAGCCACGATCCGGGCCGCAACAACCCGGCGGGTGGCAAGCCGGACCCCTATTGGGACGTGTTGCGCGAGGCGCTGGGCCGCACGCGTGTCTGCGCCGAGCACATGAACTTGGCGGCCGCAACGCCCCACGGCGAACTGGCCTCCACCGGTTTCTGTCTGGCCGATCCGGGCCGGGAGTACCTCGTTTACCTGCCGCAAGGTGGGGAAGTGACCGTGGACCTCTCCGCCGTCTCGCGAACGCTGGATACGGAGTGGATGCACCCGGTCGAAGGGACCGTCGTCCGTGTGGAGCCGACCGCAGGCGGCGGCCGGCGGATTCTGAAAGCGCCCTTTCCGGGCGATGCCGTTCTGCATCTACGGAGCCAATGACTCTGCCGCAGGATCGCAGGACGGTTCTTCTGGGGGGGAGGAGCCCCAGGGGAAAAATGCAGGAGGGGGGGCCCCTCCACGCGAAGCCTCGCGTTTGAGGACCCCACCTGTCCACCGTCACACTCCCTCCTGCGAAGGTAAGGCAATCGTACGGTGCCTCACAGGCATTTTCTCTTTCGAAGCCAACCGACCACGACTGTGCCGAGGCTGGCGAGCAACAAAGCTCCCGGCGCCGGGACCGCCGAATTCACGCACTTCTCCACGCAGAGATCGTCAATACCAATATCGTGGGTGCCTTCGTTCGTGAATACCAGGCAATACGCCGGTCCGGGGAGTGAGATCTTGCCGCTGGGAGACGCGGGCCCGATACCAGCATTCCATGACTGACTGTAAAGCGGAGTCACAGTCTTCCAGATGTCTTTGATGGCGTCCCAGGTGTTGGCGTACGCTTTGAACGTGAAATCGGCGCCGGAGGTGGCATCGAAGACGTGGCCCTGGAAGTTGACACACTGTACGGGCTCAGAGAGGAAGGTGACCGCAAGGAGCCCCCCGGACAGCGCCCGGTTCCAGATATATTTGTCGCTGCCGTATTCGCTGAAGCCGCCGGGGTAATCGCCACGGATTTCCGGACCCCAAGCGAGCACCGGGGAACCGTACAGACCACTCATGTAATTACTTACGGTCCCATCATCCACGAGGCCGTGCGAGAGTGTATCATACGTGAAGAGCGTCTCAGCCGCTTGTGCCATGCCGGCTCCCAAAGCCAGAGCCGCTATGACGGGTAGAAGATACTGTCTCATGTTCCTCTCCTTCTTGATGGAATGGATAAGATGTCAATACTGGACTTTCTCTGGTCGGCACGCCACCGGGGGTAGCGGGCGGGGGCCGGGCTTGGCGGTTCGGATTCATCAGTGCCGGTTGGGGCCTTGCCGCGTGCCTGCGGCACGGCCGTGGCTTCGGTCCACGAGTCGGATATCTCCATTCGCAACGCATACCGACTCCCGTTTTCTATAGGAGACAATAGAAGCGCAAAATCCGTGCCGGGGAAGTCAGCCCGACTTCCTGTCTTGTTCGTCTCCGTCGAAACCTCGAACTGGAACGCTGCTGTGGAATCGGGAGGCATGCTCTCCGGCTCCGCCAAGCTGGAGAGTGGTTACAGAGAAATGCACACGGCATGTTTCCGGTCGTGTTTCGCCTGACTATCCGTGGACGTCATGGCTTACCGCGCTCCGCACTGGATTCCCCAACGCCACCTCTCGCGTTTGGGGGCCCCTGACTCTGTCCCGCTCAACGATCCCCCGCACACCCCTTTTGGTTCCGGCCGGCGCTACGCCCCGGCTCGACACCACAATCTACCTCTCCGAGTGGTTCAGAGCACTCTTGGCTCAAGGTGGCCCGCGCCGCTCGGTTGACCAGAAGCTGGTCTGGGTTCCCAGGGGGCAGAATTCCGCCCTGGGGAACCTTCTTATCATCATTATGGTTGAATGTACGCGACCCAGCGGTATAGGCAATCAAGCGAAAGCCGCAATATGAGGCTTCCAGAAGCTTAGGGGGTCGGCGAGCTTACGCTACATCCGCATTCTGAGGTGGTTTGACAGCGCGGCGCCTCTCGGTACCGAGAGGCGCTCAGCGCCGGGCGGCAAGGCAGACCGGGTCCGTCCTCGAAGACGAACCATTTGCCACCTGGGTGATTATTATCTTACGGGCACACATTTGGGGTGATCGATCGATTTGAGAAGTAAACCATGGGAGCGAAGCTTTACAAGGAACTGGAACTGAAACGGCCCATCATGCTGTGCGGCTGGTCCGGGATTGCCAATGTCGGGCTCGCGGCGATCAACACGATGCGTCGTCTGATGCGGGCCGAGGAATTGGGACAGATCGAGCCCTACGGCTACTTCGACCCTACCCACGTGGTGATTGCGAACGGGCTGATCGAGGACCTGCGGTTTCCGGCCACCCGGTTCTTCAGCCATCGCTGGCAGGACCGTGATATTGTCTTTCTGATCGGGGAACGGCAGCCGGAGGATACGGAAAAGGCGTATGAAATGGCCGGCGAGGTGCTGGACGTGGCCGAAAAGCTTGGCTGCCGGAGGGTGTACACGTCAGGCGCCAGTGTGACGAGCATTCACCACACAGCCCGGCCGCGGGTTTGGGCGGTGCCGAATAGCCGCCGGTTGATCCCGGAACTCCGCAGGTATAGCAACACGGTTTTGATGTCGGAGGTGGACGGCAACGATGGCCAAGGGGCCATCACCGGCTTGAACGGGCTATTGCTGGGGGTCGCCCAGAGCCGGAACATCGAGGCTGTCTGTCTGCTGGGAGAGGTGCCGTACTACTTGCAGGGCGCCCCTTGGCCGTACCCAAAGGCCTCGATCTCCGTGCTGGAAGTCCTGGGCAACGCCTTGAACATTCCTCTGGACCTCAGTGAACTGCGGGAGTCGGCGGCGCGGGTGGAAGCGAATATCGATCAAATCTTGGAGACGCTCGCCGGCGCCGAGGAACTGCCGGAGCAGGTACGGGAAGAGATGGACAACCTCAGGCATCCGCGTCATGACGACCTCGGACCGATTACGGACCAGGAAAAGCAGGAGATTCTCGATCATCTGGATGAGCTGTTCAGAGGTGAGGTCGGCAATGAATCTTGAGATATTTCGATTTACGTCGCGGCCCCATTTGGAGAGGCCCTCATTGCTGGTCGGGTGGACGAAGGATATCGGCGCCGTCAGCCGGGGCGTGGCGGATTTCCTGGTGGATGCCCCGGGCACCACCTGCTTCGGCGCGATTCAGCCCGCGAATTTCTTCCCCGTGGGCGGGGTGGCGGTCGAGGACGACGTGGCCCAGTTCCCGCAGAGCGGGCTCTTCTGCAATGAGCGGAGCAATCTCGTGATTCTCCGGTCGGATGAGCCGCAGTCCCACAAGTACGAATTTCTCAATGCCGTGCTCGATCTGGCCGAGCATTACCAGGGCGCCGAGGCGCTGTACACAGCCAACGGCATTGCTTCCATGATCCCTCATACGGCCACGCGCCGGGTGTTCATGGTGTCCAACGATCCGGCCCTGCAACGCGAGCTGAGGCGGTTTGTGCCCGCCGGGCTGGCTTGGCAAGGGGCGCCGAGTACGAGTACCTATCTGTTGTGGTTGGCCAAGAACCGCCACCTGCCGGGCGTCGGATTCTGGGTCGAAGTCCCGTTCTACCTGGCAGATTCCGAGGACTTCCAGGCGACCAAGACGGCCGTCGCGCTTCTCGCCAGGATCTTTGGGTGGGACTACGACTTCGACGATCTCGACTTGCGCATCACGGAGCAGGACGAGACGCTGGCCCAACTGCGGGAGGAGGACCCGGAAATCGACGCCAAGATCCGCATCCTCGAACAGGGGGAAACGCTGGGCCGGCAGGAGCAACAGGAACTCGTCGAAGCTGTCCAGGGGGCTTTGAAAGAGCAAAGCCGGTAGAGATTGGGTCCGATTGCCGGACGCTACGGTCCCATTGCCGGCTTCGCTCCGTCCACCGCGCCCATCATGTTGATCCCGAGCCCGAATTCATCGTGGCAGGGCTCCCTGCGTCGGATGGGCGAAAATCCTCGAAAAAAGCTTGCCTTGCGCGATCGGGCTGCTAAAATACAGGTTTTACAGCCATCGTGAAAGATAAGCTTCGGGAGATTGACCGTGAAGACCGAATTACTGGACAGCGTTGAGAGCAAGAGTCTGAAGAAGGAGATTCCGCACTTCGAGGTGGGCGACACGGTGGACGTCCACTGCCGGATTCAGGAAGGCGACAAGACCCGCACGCAGATTTTCACCGGCACGGTCATCGCCCGCAGAGGCCGCGGCATCAATGAGAGCTTCACCGTCCGGCGGATCGTCGGCAACGAGGGCGTCGAGCGGCAATTCCCGCTCCATTCGCCCAATGTGCTCAATATCGTGCCGACCCGCAGCGGCAAGGTCCGCCGGGCCAAGCTGTACTTCCTCCGCCAGCGAACCGGCAAGGCCGTCAAGCTTTCGCAGCGGCACAGCGAGCATACGGCCTCCAAGTAGCCGCTCGGCGAGTCTGTTGCAGGGGGCGCTGCCGACATGAGGGCGGGAGCGCCTCGTGTCATTTCTATGATGCTCAAGCGGAGGAGGAGCGGTTCGGATGTACGGGTTGTTCCTGATTCGACGCGGGCTGTTGAACGACAGGGCCAGACTCGGCCGGTGGGGAGAGAGACGGTGCGAGCGATTCCTCCAGAACAAGGGCCTGCGGACCCTTATCCGCAACTACTCCTGCAAGCTGGGCGAGCTGGACCTGGTCATGGTGGACCCCGACGGCACGCTCGTCTTCGTCGAGGTCCGCTCGCGGGCGGATGAAAGGTTCGGCCCGGCCGAGGCGACGGTCAATCCGACCAAACGAGAACGAGTCAGCAAGGCGGCCCGCCACTTCATCGCCGCCCATCGCATCGAGGACCGCCCCCTGCGTTTCGACGTCATCACCCTGATCCTCGGCCACCGGGGCCCCCCGCAAATCCACCACTACGAAAACGCTTTTGTGCCATAGATCGCCCGTTGTCCTGGATTTGAAATCTCCGGGTAGGCGTGGCATGCTGTCACCGGGATCACAGCACATTCGATAGATAGGATCGGATAATGGGAAGCGCATTGCCGCTTGACAAGATGACGACCTCCGAGAAGCTTCAGGAGATGGAGCATTTATGGGACGATCTGTGCCGCAACCCCGAAGACGTGCCATCCCCGGCTTGGCATGAGGCTGTTCTGGCGGAGAGGGAAAGGCAACTCGCACAAGGCAAGATAAGTTTCATTGACTTGGACGAGGCGAAAGACAGGATCCGAAGAGCTACACGATGATTGACACGCACTGTCACTTGACGTTTGAGCCGCTGGCGGGGGATGTGCCGGGGGTGATCGAGCGGAGCCGGGCGGCGGGGGTCACAGGCTGGATTACCGTCGGGACCACCTTGGAGGACAGCCGCAGGGCTATTGAACTGGCTGGACAGTATGAGAACATGTACACGGCGGTGGGGATTCATCCGCATGAGGCGAAAGATGGCGATGCGGCGGCTCTGAGCGAACTAAGGCGTCTGGCCAAGCAGAACAGGGTCGTGGCGGTCGGCGAAACCGGCCTGGATTTCCACTACAATTTCTCCCAACAACCGGATCAAGCCAGGGTATTCGCTGCCCATCTGGACATCGCGAAGGAGACGGGCTTGCCGGTGGTGGTACATTCGCGCAACGCGTTTGACGAGACCGTGGCGATCCTCGACCACAGCAGCGGGGGGCTCAAAGGCGTTGTCTTCCACTGCTTTAGTGGCTCGGCCGAACAGGCGAGACAGCTTTTGGATCGCGGGTACTACCTGTCTTTCACGGGGGTCGTCACGTTCAAGAATGCCCAAGCAACGCGCGCGGCGGCGCAGGTCGTTCCTCTCGACCGGCTGATGATTGAGACCGACGCCCCGTACATGTCCCCGGAGCCGGTGCGGAAGCAAAAGCCGAACGAGCCGGCCCTGATGGTGCACACGGCGCAGCTTCTCGCGGACCTCAAAGGTGTCACTCTGAATGATCTCGCGCAAGCGACCACGCGGAGTGCCGTTGAGTTCTTCGGTCTGGCCGGACTCCAAACATATTCATAGTTTGAATGTGTTGAAATGTCAGTCGCCAGTTGGATACGCACGCGACACAACCGAAACAGGCAGCGTCCAGCGACTACTAAGTAGGTAGCCAAAAGAATTCACAGGAATCGCGGGCCTCGGACGTTAGTGGCAGTGGTATTCTGACTGGCGCCATGACCTATTTGTGTGAAAACTTTTGGCTACCTACTTAGAGCGTGATATCATTCACCATTGAGGCGTCAATTGTTATGCAATCGTCGCAAGCGCACTTAAGCTCCGTATGAGGCTTGGGGTACGCAAGATGGTATAACTCAACCACTACCCCAGCGTTTTTGGCGATCTGAATCGCTGGGACAAAGTCACTGTCATTCGCGAGCAGGACGGCCCGCTGGATTTGATGCTGGACACTCAATTGAACCAGATCGACGGCAAGGAGGATATCCACCATCTTCTGTTCAAACTGTGGAGGGTTGGGGCCGTTGGAATGCTTGGCGAGCCTTCCCAGTCTTACCTGGAATCGCGACTCACTGTCCAACTTCGCTACAAAACGGTCGAAGTTGGCCTTTCGCGTCCTCTCCTCTGGCGTCGGTGGGGAACTCGTGTATGGAGCGCAATCATAATAGTACGTGCGTAGGCGCTCCTGCCCCTTGGCGACCTCCTTGCATTGTGAGAACTTGAGGTAGGATACTCGCTTCCCCCCAAATTGATCTGGTATCTTCTTGGCATACCCGCCGTCGATAAAGACAGCGTACCGATCCATCTTGGCCTCCCTAAAAAAACAACCAGCGACCGTTTACCGATCGCTGGTGCGTATCGCCAACCAGCAACCACATAGGATCGCTGGCGAGTATATTCAAAGACTATTCCGATTTCTCCTATTGATACGAAAAGCCTACCACCCCAGGTCGTCCAAAGCAAGCCTAATCTTGAGAAAAAGCAAAAATAATCACGTCCACTATCTGTAGTTCCCATAATGCACGCCTACCCTGATTGGCTCCTACTGTTGGTGGGTAGTAGAATAGTCTCATGGCCAACAAGAAAGAACCGAAGAAGAAGCCAGACGGGTGCGGAGCGCGTCCCCGCGATCCAAACGCACTCGCCAAGTGGATCGTGGAGCAAAGCACAACTGGTGTGAAGTTGTCCCGCTTGTCGTGGGAATTCGACCTGCGGTCAGGCCCCAGGCCATCCGCAGCTTTAGCGCCAGCATCCCGTGATACTTCTGGGGCAGATACTTCTGGATATTCCGTTTCTTGTATACCCGGCAGCGTTGGATCAAGCCCTTGGCCCCGAAGCGGCTGGCGACCGCCTTCTTGAGGGCCTTGGCCCCATCGAGGATAAAGAGATACGGTTTGTCCGCAGATAACCCACGGGCGATCAGATCGTCCAGCAGAGCCCCGCAGACCTCGGCGTTCTCTGTCGCCCCGGACCACAGACCCAGCACGTGTTTGCGGCCTTGGCGGTCCACGCCCATTGCCACAATCAGCGTGAAATCATGGAATTCCTTGCCGTCCAGAAACCGCACGCACAGGTCGAGGTCTCCCAAGGGTCGTTCGAGCATCGGCTGCAGTTGTTGGCGGCTGGCTGCTTTCCAGTGCCGCGAGACGGAACTCTTCTGGATGCCGTAGCCGTCGCAGACCTCGTCGAGCACCCCGGCATAATCGCGGGTGGACACCCGTCACAGAATCCGCTGGGAAACCGCCTCCTGCATCCACGCGGGATGCGCCAACGCCTGATACCGCGGCAGCGGAATCTCCCGGCCTTCCACGGAGCGAACGCGCGGCCGGGACAGCGCCACTTTGCGTCCGGCGCAGATCACGTGGCCTTCGTCATGACCCCAGCGTGTGGCTTGGCGGTCCGTCTGATGCGTGTAGCGGCTCCCGACGATCTGCTCGACCTCTTCGTCGATCAGCGCCTTCATCATCAGCAAGCCCGCCTGGCTGGCTGGCCGTCTGCTCCATCGCCCCGGCCACGTCAAGCAACAACGAGTTCATGGGCGGAACCATCTGGAACGAGGCTTGGCCTTCGGCCACGTCTACCGTGACGGTTTGATTCTGGTGGTCCTGCACTTTCCTTCTGGAACGACGTGTCCTTCTCTGGTAGCTTTTGCCCATCATGCGGTCCTTTCTTACGAGTAACAGTTCGGTTTTGTGACACCTATCTGTTACCCGGACCGCATGATCTCTTTCAACTACTTCTCAACGACAACCGGGACATCTTCCGAAATGGGGCGCATGGGCGTCGGCCTGTGCGCCCTCTCTATTTCCCTGCTTCGCGTGGCGGGCTGAGTGGAGTGCTGGTGCTCTGCTCTACGATCGACAGAGCCAACTGGTTAGGATCGCGGGGGCGTGGTCCTCGCCCGTCCGGCTTCTTCTTCGGTGGTTTTTTCTTCTTGTCGGCCATGTGTGTATTGTATCACAACGGCCGCAGGGTGCAGCCAACTTGCGTATTACGGCTGATTGGGCAGTTGATCTGCAAGGTGCCTCAGGGATTCCGAGATCATTTCAATGTCCATTGGCCCGAAGAAGTTGGCACCTTGGAGTTGATATTTCAATACATCCTCCAAATGCTGGTCACGCAGGTGGAATTGTGAATACTCGTCTCTAAGCTCACACACTTTCGCCAAAAAACAGAATCGAAAGACGTCGGATCGGGTTCTTGCCCATTTCAGTTTTTCTTTTGCCGTGGTGGGCATCTGTGTTAAAACGGGCTGCCCGTTGATCTCCTTTTGCGGCACAGGTGATCCATGCGCCCAACCGTGTCGATAGAGATCTATCATGATTTCATCAGACAAGGCGATGGTTCGCTGTCTCAAATTCCCCGTCAGAGGTACTTGTACCATGACCAGCGTTGGGGAGGCAGGTTCGACAGTTGTAGGCGTTGGGGAGGCAGGTTCGACAGTTGTAGGCGTTGGGGAGGCAGGTTCGACAGTTGTAGGCGTTGGAAAATTGATCCACCAAGCAATTAGTGCCAAGACTACCACCCAGAGAAGACATAGCGCGACTACTAAAAGCGGTCTGAGCCTTGTTCTCGTAATACCGAAACAACCAAGAAGGGACGCCAACAGCAGGAGGGCATCAGAGAGGATCATGCTTATCCTCCCGGTAGCTGTGACAGCCGCAAGAATAAGTGAAACAACGTCCCACGTGATCGGATGAACGACGACACCATATGTCGCGTCGGCCAACATCTTCAGTTTCTTGACCCGCCGACTGGCTAATGCGTCTGTTCTCACCACCTTCCGCATTTTCTTGTGGTTGCCCCTGCTCATGACGTACTATGAAACCACTACGCGACTGGGGGGACAAGCAGAATCTCTTTCTCGGTTCACTGATGGGAGGTGTCCTCCCGATGAGATGAAATTGAAAGTGAACCAGTACCTGTGTGTCTCATTTCACCAGGTGTCCAAAATATGCAAAATGCCTTTCTCTAGCACAGAAAACCGGGTTGTTGCGGGTCGATTTGACTTTTGCCTCGTTCGGCTTCTATATTAAGTAGCTAAGCCCCGATTCGAATTGCCGGGGCCGGGGTGTTATCTCTGTTCAAGCCGCGCGGCGGGCTGGAGGATCTCCGCTTAGGGCGCTTTTAGGGAAGGATCGGCTCGGCAGCCTATGCCAGGAGTGTACGACTACGCTGCAATCAATCGGGTGCAGCAGGCAAACGATATCGTTGACGTTGTCGGTGAGCACGTCAGCCTGAAGAAGAAAGGCCGCGAGTTGATCGGCCTGTGCCCCTTCCATGAGGACCACAGGCCCAGCATGAACGTCAACCCGGTCAAGCAGATCTTCAAGTGCTTTGCGTGCGGGGCCGGCGGCGACGTGCTCAAGTTCATCCAGATGCGCGAGGGACTGACCTTTCCGCAGGCGGTGGAGAGACTCGCCGAGCGGGCCGGCGTTGTGCTCAAACCGGTCCGGGGGGCCGCACCGTCCTCGCCGGGACAGCCCGACAACATCGACCCGAACTTGCTGGCGAGGGTCAATAAGTGGGCGGCGTTGTTCTTTCAGCAGTGCCTGAATGATCCCGAAAGGGGCGGGCACGCCCGGGAATATCTGACGGGGCGCGGGATCTCGCCGGAAAGCGTTCAGAAGTGGCGCCTGGGAGTGGCGCCCAACGCGGTGGATGTCTTGGCCAAAGCTGCTCAGCAGCAGAAGATCCCGACCCAGTTGTTGCAGCAGGCGGGACTGACGACCGCCTCGGGCCAGGACAAGTTCGTCAATCGGTTGATGTTCACGATCACGGACGTTACCGGCCGGGTGATCGCGTTCGGCGGCCGCACACTGAACGACACGGGCGCCAAGTACATCAACTCGCCCACGACGCCGCTGTTTGACAAGAGCAATACGCTCTTCGGCTTGGAGCAGGCTCGTCATCAGATTGTCGCGACGGGCACGGCCGTCGTCGTCGAGGGCTACACCGACGTCATCATGCCGCATCAGTTCGGCTGCACGAATCTTGTCGCGACGCTGGGCACCAGCTTCACGGCGGGACACGGGCGCATTCTGCGGCGCTACGCCAAGAAGGTGGTCCTGCTGTTCGACAGCGACACCGCCGGAATGGCCGCGGCCAACCGCGCCCTGGAGGTGTGCCTGTCCCAGCACTTGGACATCAAGCTGGCGTTCGTGCCGCAGGGCAAGGACCCCTGCGATTTCGTTCTGGCCGCCGGAAAAGAGGGACTTGACCACGTGATCGAGCAGGCCACCGATGTCCTCCAGTACAAGTGGGACCGGCTTCATGAGAAGTTTGCCTCCGACGACACGCTGACCGGCCGAAAGGCGGCCGTGGAGGAGTTTCTTCAGGTGGTGGCGGTAGGATTTGGGTCGAACCACATTCCGGTGCTCGAAAGCGGCCTGATTGTGAACCGGCTCGCCAAGATGATCGGCTTGGGTGAGGCGGAGATCCGCAAGGAGTTGGATAGGCGGATCAAGGCGCCGTCCCAGGCGGTTCGCACGGACGGCCGGACCGTGGACGCGTTGCAGGCGACCGATTGGGGGCAAGGCTTGTATGCCTCAGCCCAGCGGGAGGTTCTGGAGGTGTTGCTCAATGAACCGGGTCTCCTCCACAGCGTAGAGCAGAGCGTCGCGCAGGACCTCTTTGATGTGCCAGCCTTGGCCCAGATCGCTGCGATATTATTGGATGTCATCCAAGCTGATGAGGATTTCTCCCTGAGCCGTGTGTTGGCGCGGGCCGAGTCTGTGGAGATGGGTGAGAGAATCGTCGAACTACAGCGGATTGGCGAAGAGAAGGGCAACTACCACTCGCGCTTGGTGGACGCCCTCGAGGTGTTGCGTCGCGGCCGAAACGGCGGCGGAGGTGTTCGGACCAATGAAGCGGTTCTGCGTACGAATTCCGCCCCTGCGGCCGGGGGACCCTTAGGCCGCCAGCACCCCCACAGCCAGGGGATCACGTGAGGACCAAGTGTCGCTAAGCCCCTATGGCGTGAACAATTACGTAAAGCAGGCCGTACAACAGGTGAATCCATAAAGCAAGCGGACGTTCCCATGTTTTTGGCTTCACGAGGGTGAGAGCTTCAAGTTTCGCAGTTTCTCTTTAGTGGAGTCTGGATTGTGGCGAAGAAAGGAATGAAGTCCAAGAAGGCAAAGGATATGAATTCGACGGAAGTCCAGAGTACGTCCGAGAATACCAAGGCCGAGGTACACGACCCCGAGTCTCTGATGAAGTCCTTGATTGCCAAGGGCAAGAAGAAGGGGTTCTTGACGTACGAGGAGATCAATGAATCTCTGCCGGATGACGCCGTGAGCGCCAAGCAACTCGAGAAAGTGCTCACCACCCTCGACGAAATGGGAATCAGCCTCATCGATGAGAATGATGCCGAAGCCCAGGCGCTCGTCAAAGGAGACGAGGAGTTCGAGGAGGATGCCGAGCCGGCCGATGAAGCGGAAGAAAGCACCGAGCACGAGGCCGCGGAGTCCGAAGAGGACGAGGTGCTCGAAAAGGAGTTTGTCGAGGGCGAGGTTTCGCATCGGATCGACGACCCCATCCGCATGTATCTGACCCAGATGGGGCAGATCCCGCTGTTGACCCGCAAGGATGAGATCTCCCTGGCACGGAAGATCGAGATCGCACGGATGGTCTTCCGGCGGAAGATGCTCCAGTGCGACTATTGCGCCCGCAATGCGGTGGAACTGCTGCAGCAGGTCTTCGACGGCTCCATGTCCTTCGACCGGACGATCAAGACCGGGACGGCTCCTCTGACCACCAAAGGCGTCATCAAGAAGCGCATGACCGAGAACCTCAAGACGGTGGCCGAGCTTCTCGACGTCGATCAGCGGCTTTTCAAGAGTATCTGCACCTGCACGGATGAGGCCAAGGTTCGGGGGGATGCCAAGCATCTACGCCGCAACCGGCGGAAGATCGCGACGCTTCTGGAGGAGTTGAGCCTGCGCACCAGCCGCATCCAGCCGATGAAGGCCAAGCTGCAGGGCGTCTGCGAGAAGATGCGCCAGCTTCAGAGGACGATTGAGGCCGGCGTCAACGATATCATGACGGCGGACGACATTCAGGCCGCCCAGCAGGAATTGGCCGGCTTGCAGGACTTGGTCCTGGAAATGCCCGATCAGTTGGAGAAGAAACTGCGTGGCATGGAGCAGGTCTTCTCGCAATACGAGGAGGCCAAGCGGACCCTATCCAGCGCCAACCTGCGTCTGGTGGTTTCCATCGCCAAGAAATACCGCAACCGCGGCCTGAGCTTCCTGGACTTGATTCAGGAAGGCAATACCGGCCTGATGCGGGCCGTCGACAAATACGAGTATCGCCGGGGCTACAAGTTCAGCACCTATGCGACGTGGTGGATTCGCCAGGCGATCACCCGGGCGATCGCCGACCATGCCCGGACCATTCGCATCCCGGTCCACATGATCGAGACGATGAGCCGGATTCGCAGCGCCTCGAAGATCCTGCACCAGGAACTGGGGCGCGAGCCGACGATCGAGGAGATCGCCACGGAAGTCAGCATGTCCGTGCAGGAGACGCGCCGGGTGCTCAACATCTCCAAGCACCCGATCAGCCTGGACCGGCCGATCGGCGACAGCGAAGACTCCTACTTCGGCGATTTCATCGAAGACGACGATGTGGATTCGCCGGTGGCCTCCGCGACGCAGGAAATGCTCAAGGAGCGGATCGACATGGTCCTCAAGACGCTGTCGTATCGCGAGCGCGAAATCATCAAGCTCCGCTACGGCATCGGCGACGGCTACACGTACACCCTCGAAGAAGTGGGCCGGATCTTCAAGGTTACCCGCGAGCGTGTCCGGCAGGTGGAGGCCAAGGCCATCCGTAAGCTGCAACATCCGGTCCGGGCCCGCAAACTCGAAGGCTTCCTTGACCACAAGTCGGCGTAAGCCATCCCAACCAAAATCTCACGGCCGGAGCCATTCAAGCCTCCGGCCGTTTTCGTTTTCGCACCTCTTGTCTGGTCAGCAAAAAACGGCCGGGGAATAGGGAGCTTGCCCATTTGTAAAAGCGCCGGACTCCGTAGCATGAGGGTGCGTGATCCGACGATCAGGAAAGGAGTCGCGGCATGGCGTTGGGCGCGGGGACGGACCAGGATATCCCAAGAACCTGAGCGACGGGGAGCAGGCTTCATGGTCCTACTGAAAGGAAGACCGTACGCGGATCGCCGTCAGGCTGCCCTGCAGCTCAGCGAGAGTCTGGCGGGTTACGAGCTCTATCACCCGCTCATTCTGGGCATCCCTCGGGGTGGCGTCGTCATTGCTGATACGATCGCCCGGAAGCTGAAGACCGATTTGGATATCGTACTGACGCGGAAGCTCGGCGCCCCAGACAACCCGGAATTGGCGATCGGGGCGGTCTCGGAGAGTGGCCGGATTCACCTCCAGCATGACGTTGCCGATAAGGTAGGAGCGGACGAGGACTATATCGCGCGCGAGATCAGGAAGCAGCTTGCCGAGATCCAAGCACGCCGGCAGCACTACCGAAGCGTGCTGCCCAAGACCTCGCTGGAAGGTCGAACGGTCATTCTCGTGGATGACGGCGTGGCCACCGGGGCGACCATGCAGGCCTCTCTCTGGGCGGCCCGCGATGAGGCGCCCAAGGAGGTCGTCATCGCAGTGCCCGTCGGGGCCCAGGATGCGATCGAGCGGCTGGAGCGGGAAGCGGATGACGTGGTCTGCCCCTACGTTCCGCCGTACTTCTACGCCATCGGCCAGTTCTATGCGGATTTTGGACAGGTCGACGACCAGGAGGTGATCGAAATTCTCCAGACGCACAGTCAGAGGAAGTCAGAAGTGTGATGTGTGATGTGTGATTTTTGATTTGTGAATCTGCAATCAACCATCCGACTTCGGACTTCGGACGGAAAGGCAGGGTACAGCGGATGATCGAGCAGTCCCAACAAGAGGACCTCGTGATTGAAACCCGGGAAGTAACGCTGCAGGCGATTCTGACGGTTCCAGAGAAGGCTCGCTCGATCGTGCTGTTCGCCCACGGGGCCGGCAGCAGCCGGCACAGCCCGCGGAACCAGCATGTGGCTCAGAAACTGCAGGAAGCCGGCCTGGCGACGCTGCTCTTGGACCTCCTCACGGAGGATGAGGAGCGGATTGACATGTACACGGGCCGGCTGCGCTTCGACATCCCGTTTCTGGCGGGCCGGCTGGATACCGCCACCGGCTGGGTCCTGGCACAGGAGCAGATGAGCGGCTTCGATATCGGGTACTTCGGCGCCAGTACCGGGGCGGCGGCGGCCCTGGTGGCCAGCGTCCAAAGGCCCGAAGCCGTGCGGGCCATCGTCAGTCGCGGCGGCCGGCCCGATCTGGCCCTCAACGTTCTGCCCGAGGTCAAACCCCCTGTGCTGCTGCTCGTTGGAGGCAAGGACGAGGAGGTCATTGAGATGAATCGGCAGGCGGCCAAGAAGCTGACCACCGAACACGACCTCGTCATCGTTCCGGGCGCCTCCCATCTCTTCGAGGAGCCCGGCAAGCTGGACATTGTGGCGGACCTGGCGCGGTCCTGGTTCGCCCAGCATATGCGCATGCCCGCGGAGATCGCCTCCGCCGGCGGGGGCCGACGCAACCATATCGATGCCTATTCCTTCGGACGCATCCGGGTCTCGGGCGACGATTTCGACGACGATCTGATTGTGTTTCCGGACAAGGTCGAGCCCTACTGGAAGCGTCGTGAGGCCCACTTCCTCGCCGTCACGGACCTGGAGACTGTCATCGACTACTCCCCGGACCTCCTGGTCGTAGGGACCGGCGTCGGCGGCCGGCTGCAACTGGACCCGTCGACGCGCGAGACCCTGCGGCAGAAAGGGATCGATTGCATCGAAGAGCACACCGACCGGGCCTGGCAGATCTTCAACGACGAAATCGAACATGACAAGAAAGTCGTCGGCGCCTTCCACCTGACCTGCTGAGCAGGGGTTTACTATTTACGATCGAAGATTTATAATAGCCTGGTTTGCCGGCCCAGGTTGGTGGACACTGTGTCTGCGGAGGCAGGCGATGAACCGCAAATCGTAAATAGTAAATGGAAAGGGGAGCTCATGAGTCTGCGAAGCGTGTTCTCGACGGTCGTGGTGGTGTTGGCGATTTTTGTCGCGCCGAGTATCGCGCAAGAGACGCTCGGCGATCTGGTGGCTTCGGGCGGGTATGACTGGATCATCGGCCGGTGGGTGGCCAGCACGGACGACGGCCAGAAAGTCGAATTCAACTTCGACTGGGCGCTCGACAAGCATGTGGTGCTCAACAGCCTCCTGATGGGGGACTTCAAGTACCAGGGCATCATCACGTTGTCACCGGCCAATCAGGAGGCGGTGGATCAGGGCGCCGACAACCGCGGCGGCGTGTGGAAAGGAGTCTGGTCGCCGGAAGGGGACGGCCTCGTCCGCAAAGTCGAGCACACGAGTCCCGATGGCCAGTCGCGTAAGGGCGATATCATCGTCGGCAAAGGGGATGCCGATACCATCACGATTGCGATCTACCTGACGGACGGCAGCGGCAACCGCAATTCCGAGCCCATGAGCAAGCTCACCTACAAGCGTCAGCCGCAGGCCAAGGCCGCCCCGGTGAGTGCCGCCGCAGAAGCCTCGGGTCGCTCCACGGATTACCAGAAGCTCGGGGACATCGTTTCGGAAGGTGGCTATGAATGGCTGATCGGTAAGTGGGTGGGCAGTGAGAACAACCAGACGTACGAGTTGGAATACAAGCCCGTTCTCGACAAACACGCCGCCTCTGTGGACATGAAGATCGGTGAGTTCAAGTACATGGGCATGATCACGTACGCGCCGAGCCGCCAGGAGGTGGTGGAATTCGGTGCCGACTCTATGGGCCGCACGTGGAAGATGGTGTGGGAGCAGGACGGCAGCGATCTCGTCAACAAGAGCGAACTCACCAAAGCCGATGGGACAACGCAGAAGCTCCAGCACGTCTTCACAAAAGTCAGCAACGACGAGTTCAAGGCGAAGCTCTACAGTATCGAGGCCAACGGCAACCGTGGATCGGAGCCCCGCGAGCAGGTGACCTTCAAACGCCAGAAGCCCGCTTCACAGGCGAAATAGAACCGTATCCGGCAAGTCTCGCGCCGGCGTGGTGGAGATTGCTTCGCTTCGCTCGCAATGACATGCAGAGCTTGGCTATGTCATTGCGAGTCGCGGAACCCTTGCACGGCGGGTAGGCAGAAGAAACCACAGCAGCTATGTGGGGTGGCATCGCCAAGGCCGGCCGCCGGCCTTGACGATGGTTTCGCTGTTCCATCGAGCCATCGTCAAGGGCAGAGCCCTTGGCGATGCCACCCGGACCGTCAGTTTCTTGGGAGCGACGCGACGAAGCAATCTCAACCGGATGCTTCTCGACATACCACGTTGCGATCACAGTCGAAAGCGGGCGCCGAACAGGTAGATGGGGCCGCTGAGGTCGTAGCCGGCGTCCTTTTTGTCGAAGTCATACTGGAACTCGAACGTGATTTCGGCGTTCGAGCCGAGGGGGAGGCTCAGCCCGGCCAGGACGAAGGGAAAGAATCCCTGGGCCAGATTCGCATTGCCTGAGGCGTGGTCGTGGATCGTCTGGAACTCGCCGGGAAAGTACGGGTCCTCGAACGTGTCCGAGTACTCGTTCTCCCAGTTGTCACGAAACCAGAAGTAGCCCAGGCCCGCCCCGAGGTAGGGCCGGATGCGGCTGCGGTCGCCGAGGGGGTATAATCGGGTGGCCAGGCGGATATCGAACAGCCAAAGCCGGTCTGTGTACAAATCGTCGATATAGGTACCGTCCACCGTGTCGGTGTACGTCTCGGAGTGTGTGCCGAGGAACGAGCCGCCGAAGGTGAGGGCGAAGTCCACGTGCTCGTCCCAAAGCATCGGGCTGAAGACTTCCACGTCAAGACGCGCCCGGGTGATCTTGTCGGAGTCCACGGGGTCTTCAATCGTCTGTGCCCCTACCCGGAGGCCGATCCCCGGGCCGGATGCGGCGCGGCAGAGGGCCGTGCCGCCGAGCACGAGGAGCAGTGAAGCTGCCGTGGCGAGGACGCGGCTTGCTCCATCGTGGGTAGAGGGACAGGCATGACTCTGGTTGGGCGAATGCCACGTTCTGTGTGCGGACCTTATGCATGTCATATCTCCGACCTCCATTGCATGACTACGAGATACAGGTCACATCACTCCATTCTCCTGCTCCACATATAAAAGGCACGCCAGTGGGCGTCGGTAACAACACGGTCAGCGGTGACAGCGTAGCCGGGACGTGGTACGATGGGCCTTGAAGAACAAAGGAGGTAGATTATGGCTCAAAGGCTTGGACGACGGCAATTCCTGGGTGCGGCGGCCGGCACGTTGCTCGGTTCTCCTTCAGCACAGGCCAGCACAGCCGGCCATCGCGAAGTGCGCCTCGAGTTTCTTCATCCGAAGGAACTGGACGAGGCCAAGGCGGCATGTGGGACGATCTTTCAGCCTCTTGGCACTATCGAGTGGCACGGCCTGCACAACGTCCTGGGCCTCGACGCGGTCAAGGCCCACGCCCTGTGCATGCAGGCGGCCCAGAAAGGCGGCGGTGTCGTGGCGCCGCCCCTGTTTGGCGGCGTCGGCGGCTTGAGTGAGCCGCACACGTTCATTATGGACCCTGAAGACGACGTCTTCTCCCAGCTCCTGCGGCCCTGGCTGGAACAGCTTTGCCGGGAGATGGCCCGTGATGGCTTCCGTGCGATCATCATTCTCACGGGCCACTACGGCGCAGCCCAGCAGATCGTTGTCCGTGAAACCGCCGTGCGCATGAGCCGTGCTCTGGGCATCCCGGTTCTCGGCACGCCGGAGTACTGGCTTGCCTTGGACGTGGGCTACGCCGGCGACCATGCCGCCTGGGGCGAGACCTCGCTCATGATGCACCTGTTCCCCGACACGGTCGATTTGGCTCGCCTTGGCAAGCCCCCGTACCAGGGGGTGGGCGGCCGCGACCCGAAGGAGTCTTCCGGCGCGGACGGACGAAGAATCACCGAGACCATTGTCTCCCGTCTCGCGACGCTCGCCCAGAAGATGCCGGCCTGGAACTATGAGACGCTGGATCGTTTCATCGAGGCCGAGGCGACTCTGGTGGCCAAGCAGCTCTCGGCTCCCCGGGGCAAAAACGCCGTTTGGACGGCCTGGCGCAATGTGGCGAGCGCGATGCGCGATTACGGCCGGCAACTGGCTGAAGAACGCTTCGACGAGATCAGAGCCTCCGTTTCGAAGCTGTGACCCGCTCTTGGTCTCCTTCGAGGGCGCGTGAGAAGCCCGATTTTCTCCGGGTGGCATCGTCAAGCGCAGCTTGGCGATGGCGGCGTGGCTGTGCGTGGGACCATCGCCAAGGCCTTCGGCCTTGACGATGCCACCCAACAGATCACAGCAACACGGCCCACCTCGGCTTCTTGCACACCTTCTTCGATTCTCAGTCCCGTGCCGACGAGAATTGCCGTCTGGTGAGGATGAGGACGCCCGCTCCGGCGTAAACTGTAGTCAAGAGCAGGCAGTGTACCGTGCAGGCGACGCTCTTGATGGAGCTGTATCTCCCGACCGCCAGGCTGTACTTGCCGTAGTCGCCTTTGGCCAGATTGTGCAACAGATCGAAGGGGAGGCCGCCACACCGGATCAGATTCCTCATCATATCGGCAGCCCCGTACTCCAGCCAATAGCCTGCCAGGACGTCCACGAGGAGGTAGAGGACACCGACACCGAAGAACACGAGCAACGAATTGTACGACCCCCGGACAATGACGGACAAGGAGGTGGACAACGCCGCACAGGCATTGAACAGCAACCAGGACGAGAACAGCCACAAGCCCAGACTGTTCGGAGCGCTTCCCTGCACAAGGACATCCAGAGCAAACACGATCCCGCCGGCCAGGAGGATGTGCACGGCGCCTTGCAGGCACAATCCCAGCAGGCGATAGACGTAGAGATGTCCCGTCCAGAAGGGCTTCGTCACGAGCACGCAAATCCGCCCGGAGGCGATGTCGTCCCCGAAGATACCGGCCGTCAGGGCCAGGGGCAGAAAGAAGCCGCCCCAGAGGAAGATGAACTCGCCGGCTTCGGCTCCCGTCGGCAGAAACAGCAGCCAGAAGAGGCCGTAGATCGCCAGCCAGCTCAGATGCACGACCCAGATATAGGTCCGGCGAAAGAAAGTCTCTTTGATTAGCTCAGATGCTCTCATTGACTGTGTCCTGTCACTCTGTCGCCACGACGTATGCAGCGTCTGTCATCCTGAGGCGAAGCCGAAGGATCTGGCCATCGAAAGGGAGGTTGCGCTGACTCGTGGCCCAGATCCTTCACTCCGCTACGCTCCGTTCAGGATGACAAACGGGGCACGGAATTCGTCATAGTCTGCATCATTCCTCCACGGCCAGGCCCGCTTTCTTCAAGGCGGCCCGGACTCGTGGGAAGTTCTCATCGTTGCCGTACCAGGCGTCCACGACCTTGCCTTCGCGGTCGATAACGTAGTTCAGCGGCACGCCCGACTCTTTGTATCCCAAGACAATCACTTTGAAGGCCACCCGCGAGCCGTCGCGGACGTTCGGGAACGTCACACCGTTCTCGCGCAGGATGGCGCGGGCGATCCCGCGATCATCGCTATGGTTCAAGCCGATGAGCACCATGCCTTTGTCTTTGTACTTCTCGTACAGTGTCTGGAGATGACGCATCTCCTCGCGGCAGGCGGGTCAGCCCGACCGCCAGATATAGAGCCAGACAATTTCGTTGCGATAGTCCGACAGCTTGATTCGGCCCTTGTCCATCGACCGGAGAGCGAAGTCCGGGGCCACTTGCCCGGGCTTGAGCAGCTTGGTTTCCGGGTCCGGCGGAATCCATTGCCGCCAGCCCTCCGGCGGTGACCAGACGAACTTGTCCTTGGGAATGTCGCTCCCCAGCGCCACGTTCGACCACTCTTCCACACCGACGGAGGTCCCGATCCATCGAAGGATCTGTTTCATTCGCCGGGGGAGATGATCCTCCCGGGAGATCCAGAAGAACCAGGTCCGCTGGGCGTTCATAATGCTGACCTCGATCACGTCGCACTCCTGCCCGGCGATTCGGTCGGTGCCCCGGCCGGCGGCCCCGTCGATATAAGGCTGGAGAGAATCCGTGTATCCGTGGAACGTGCTCGGATCGATGATGGGCATATGCGGCCCCAGGTTCATCACCTCATGCCCGATGGAGTGTCGCCCCACGGGCGTGGCCTTCATCATGTAGAGATTGAGCCGGGCCTCGGGAGGGACGTCCTTGTCATCGGGGTCGATTTGCGGACACTCCCCCGGCCAGTAGATCCACAGGTGGCTTCCATCGCCCACCAGGGTTCCGGTGCGGGCGCCGCGCGCATTGATCGCCTCGACCCGGAAGTAATTGGGCTTCTTCAGCCACACCAGATACCGCTGCGCCTTTCGGCCCGGACTGCTGTAGGTGCACTCATAGGATAGGCTGCCGGCGTCCCGCATTGTGGCGGTCATTTGATCGTACAGGGCGTGGGCCACCGGCTCATCTTTGACGACGGCCTCCGACCGCCAGCGTCCCGCCGACGGCCGAAGCGTGTGCAGGGCCCAACTCTCCAAGCTCAGCCCGCCCACGAGGATCAGGGCCCATACGCCGATTCGTCTCTTCAGTTTGGTCACCTGTCACTCCTTCACTTTCGTCGCCCTCAATCGCGTGGGCCGGAGAACTGCCGGCGGGTCAGCAGGAGAATCCCGGCCCCGGCATAGACCACCGTCAGTATTAGACTGTGTCCGACACAGGCGATACTCGTCGGAATGCGCCAGCCTCCGAGGGAGAGACTCTCCCGGGCGTAGTCTCCCTTGGCCAGGTGGCGCAGCAACTCGAACGGGGGAAAGGGATAGCGGAAGAAGCCCGCCACGACGGTTCCCAGCGGGTGGTTGCTCAGGTTCGAGATCAGGATCTGCGCCACGGTCGCACCGGTCAGGAACGTTACCAGCAACAGCAGAGAGTTGTGGACGCGTCGGATCACGACGGACACCGACGTGGACAGGGCGGCGACCGTGTTGAACAGCAGCCAGGAGGCGAACAGCCACAGGCCCAGTCCGGATACGCTGCTCCGGCGCGTGACGGTGTGAAGAACAAACACCAGGAGGGCGGCCAACAGGAATTGCATGGCGCCCTGCAGGGATAAGCCGATCAGTCGATACACATACAGTTCCCCGGCCCAGAACGGCTTGGTCACCAGCAGGCAGATCCGCCCGGAGGCGATGTCATCGCCCAGAATGCCGGCGCTGAGGGCCAGAGGCAGAAGGAAGCCGCCCCAGAGAAGAAGGAATCGGCCATATTCCTCCGGGTCGGGCAGGAACAGCCACCAGAACAGGCCATAGAGCACCAGCCAAATCAGATGGATGACCGCGATGGAACGCCTGCGGAGGAACGTCTCTTTGATCAACTCATAGGCTCTCATCGTCTATGTCCCTTCGCTGCACAGACGCAGGAATGTCTCTTCGATGTTCTCCCGTTCCAGGAGCACGCTCATGATGCGGGCGCCGCCCTGGGCCAGATTGGCCACAATATTGGGGACCTCATCCGGATCGCTGATAGCGAGCACGAGCGCGGTGTCGGACGCGTCGAGCACCTGGGAGGTCGGCAACAGCGTTTCCGCCACGCGCCGGCCGCCGGAGACCAGTTCCACCCGCAGCCGGGCCGTCTGCCCGGCGACCGCCTTATCCGCGAACGAGAGAATCCGCCCGTGGTGCATGAAGAGGTAGTCGCAGGTCAGCTTCTCCAACTCGCCCAAGCGGTGGGAGCTGATGACGATGGCCGCCCCCGCATCGCGCAACTGCTTGAGCAAATCGCGCAGTTGGACAATGCCGACCGGATCGAGGCCATTGCTCGGCTCGTCGAGCAGCAGCAGGCGCGGATTGCCCATCATGGCGATGGCCAGGGCGAGCCGCTGCTTCATGCCCTGGGAGAACTCCGAAGCGGGCCGGTCAATGAAGGCCCCCATTTCGAGCTGCTGCACGGATTGCTCTACCTGATGCTGAATGGTTGGGGCGGACAGGCCCAGCAGGGCGCCGTGATACCGCAGGACGGCCCGGCCGGAGTGCAGGCCCGGAAAGACCGGATGCTCCGGCATATAGCCCAGATTGCGTCGCGCCGCCACTGACCGGGCGGGGTGCCCACAGACCGCGACTTGGCCCTCGGTGGGGAAAATCAGACCCGCGATCAGGTTCAGCAGCGTGGATTTCCCCGCGCCGTTCGGGCCGATCAGGCCGACGATCTGGCCGGGGTGCACGGTCAAAGAGACCTCGCGCAGCGCACACACGGCTTTCGTGCGGCGCGCCAACAGTCTGCGAAAGACCTTGGTCAACTGCCGACATTCCACGGCGGCCAAGTCGCCATCATACCCCATATCTCTCTCCTAACGTGTATTGGAATAGTGGAATGCTGCAGGAGTGCCGACATTCCGACCCAATATTCCAGTATTCCATCATTCCCATCCTACTCATACCGCAATGCCACCATCGGGTCGATCCGCGCCGCGCGGCGGGCGGGGAGGTAACTGGCCAACAGGGCCACGGCGGCCAGAAGCAGCGCTGTGCTCGCGAAGGTCGCCGGGTCCGTGGAGGTTACTTCATAAAGGAGACTGGAAAGGACACGGGTCAGGACAAACGCCCCGGCCAGACCGAGGACCACACCGGCCAAGGCCAGCCGGAGTCCTTGCCCCAGGACCGTCCGCAAGACGTCTGTTCGTCGGGCGCCCAGGGCCATGCGAATCCCGATATCGTGAGTCTGCTGTGCCGTGGCGTATTGCAGCAAGCCGTAAACGCCGATCATCGCCACGACCAAGGCGATGCCTGCAAAGAGGCTCAACAGGATCATGCCGAACCGTCGCGGCGCGAGCATGCCGGAGAGCATCGTCTCCAGCGGCTCGATCTTGTAGATGACCTCGTCTTTCTCCATGGCCTGGACCCGGGCCCGCAGGGCACTCGCCAACCGCATGGGGTCGCCATCCGCTCGTGCCACGAGGACCATAGACTGATAGCACCTGCTCTGGCGTATGTACAACGTCCCCTCGGGCGGGTCCAGCGTCTGAAAATCCCTGGTCGTGCTCGTGACTCCCACAATGGTCATACCAAGCTCGCCTTTGTGGGTGAGTCTTTGCCCGATGGGGTCGGTATCGGGGAAAAGTCTCCGGGCCAGGTTCTCGTCCACGAGCACGGCGTTCCAAGGCTTGTCCTCCTCGGTGAGGGGCCGGCCCTTGAGCAGCCGGATACCCAGGGTCTCCAGGAAACCCGTAGTTACATGCGTCTGCTTCGCCTGCAACATCTCCTCCGGACTGGCGGGCGGACGGCCCGGGACGGAGATAGAGAGCAACCAGTCGGGAGCACCCAACTGGAGCTCGCTGAACGTCAATGCGGCGGAGCGGACGTGTGGCAGGGCCCGGACCTGGCGCAGCAACTCGTCGTAGAAGGCGGTACAGTGCTCCGGCGTAGGGTACTTCGGCTCCGGCAGCCGAATCTCCACGGCCAGCACGTTCTTGGGCTCGAAGCCCAGGTCCAGTCTCTGCAAGGCGATCAGACTCCGCACCAGCAGTGCCGCCCCGATGAGCAGAATCAGGGACAGACCGATCTGTGAAACGACGAGGCCGCCGTGAAAGCGTCGCCAGCCCCGGCTGGTCCCCGAACGCCCCCGTGCCTCTTTGAGGACCTGGCTGACGCCGACATCGCAGGCTTTCCAGGCCGGCATCATGCTGAACAATAGGCCGGTGAGCACAGACACACCCAGAGCGAAGAGCAGAACGGACAGGTCCACACCCGTCTCTTTCAGACGCGGAACATCGGCCGGGCACAGACGCACCAGCCCCTTGACCGTCACGAAAGTCGTGAGAAGTCCCAGAACGCCCGCGAACACGCTCAGCAGGAGACTCTCGGTCAGCATCTGACGCCAGATGTGACGTCGCGAGGCCCCCAGGGCCATTCGCATCGCGATTTCGGGCTGGCGCACCGTGGCGCGGGCCAGGAACAAGTTGGCCACATTGCCGGCGGTGATCAAGAGCACAAGTCCCGCCGCTCCCAGCAATAGTAGCAGCAGCGTACGGCTCCCTTTCACCTGCCGGTGCAGAAGCTGGTCGATGCCGATAGTCCAGTCCGCGCCGGTTTTGGGGTCCGCCTCTTTCAGGCGATCCGACATGACCGCCATTGCCGCACGGGCCTGCTCCAGTGAGACACCCTTCTTCAACCGGGCCACGGGAGCCACGGCGATTCCCAATCGCCACGTCTTGTCCTGCCGAAACACGAGGGGGACCCAGAACGGCATCGACGTGCCAAAAGGACACTCGAACCCGGGTGGCATGACGCCCACGATCGTGCAACTCCTGCCGTTGAGGCTCAGGATTGTGCCGATGGCCTGCGGCGCTCCTCCCAACTCGTTCTTCCAAAAGCTATGGCTGAGAATGACGACCCGGTCATTGTCTGCCTGCTGCTCTTGGGGCAGGAAACCTCGGCCCAGCAACGGGGCAACGCCGAGCAACGGAAAGAGGTCGGACGTGACGGCGGTGGTCGTGACTTCGCGGGACCTCTCGATTCCGGTAACGTAGAGACGCTCGTGCGAGTAGGCGGCCATGGACTCGAACACCTGATTCTGCTCGCGCCAGTGGAGGTACTCCGGATGGTAGGGGCGTCTCTCGCCCTTGACGGTTTGCTTCCAGAGGACCACAATACGGGGGGAGTCGCGGTACGGCAACGGCCGGAGCAGCACGGCGTTGACCACGCTAAACACCGCCGTCGTAGCGCCGATCCCGACCGCCAGGATCAGAACCACGACGGCCGTGAACCCGGGGCTCCGCGCCAACAGTCGAACCCCGTACCGGATGTCCTGCCACAAGGTTTCCATTTCATCGGCCTTCCCGATACGTTCTCATGTGTCCGCCTTGCCCTCGCGGATTACTTGGATCATCAACTGCCGCTGGCCGCCGCTGGGCTCTTAGGCGCTGGAAAACGCCAGACCTGATCGTACTCCACGGGCTTGCGGCGCGGGTCCGAGTCCTGATTCTCTGGCCTCGGAGTGCCGCCATTATCCTCCAGGTCCGCGCCGACGCTGTAGACGACGAAACCCTCGCCCTCCGGACGATAGGGCAGCGGTTTCTCCGTGAACGGATCGACCAATCCCTCCAGACCCAGCCCATCGAGCGTTGGCGGCAGTGCGCCGTGCGCCTGCTTGTATTGCAGCAGCGCCAGGCCGGTCCGAGTCACACGCAGGTCCGCCATGTACCGGCAGTAGAACTCTCTGTCGTTGCCGCTGGCGCTGGTCAACTCATGGGCCAGGATGCTCCATAGCGAGGGCTGCATGAGCTCACCGACTTCCTTCCGATCCCGGTAAGGACCCTGAAGCAGTTGCACGCGTCTTCTCATCAGTTGCAGATATGCGGCGTGGTCCGCGACAAGTCTTGGCTTGAAGGCAAGGATCCTGAACGACAGCCGATGGATGGCTCTCAGAACGCCCGGGGGTGTGATTCTGTCGTTGCTCCTCTGCTTCCACAGGATCTTGTCCAATTCCTCTTTGGGCAGGTGGAAGAACGACTCGCCGATCAGGAGCCGTTCGGCATCCACGGCCCGGACCAGCAGGCCAATATCATCCTGGCGCTGGAGCAGGTCCTCGAGGGCCTGGCTATGCTCCCGGTCTGGCGGCGCCGTCTCGCAGAGCTGCCGGATGATACTGCCCGCGCTGATGATCACGCTGAGACGGACGTACTGCGTGTCGTAGACGGGATCGAAACGCAAGGAATCGCCAAACCGCAATTGGGTCAGAACCAGATCCCAGGCCTTGTCCGGCCGGCCGGCCTCGGCCTCCAGGCGGGCCTGGGTCTTCGTGAGGAACACAATGTTTCTCATGTCCTCGATCACGGGGGCATTGTAGGCGTGCAGGCTGTCCACATAATCGTGTTCAAGCTGACAGGCGGGTCGGCGCGTCCCTTGCTCGATGAGCGATAACGCATGAGCCACCGCCTCCCGGCTCATCAGTTCCTTCATGTCGGTGGGTTTTACATGGGCGGTGAGCCGCTCGTAGAGGCTCTTGTCTCCGGCGGGCTCCCCCTTGAGCATCAGAATGGCACTCTGGTAAAGCACCGCCGCATTGTCGGAGTCGGGTACCTTCGGGGGAATGATCTCGCTCGCCTGCAAGGGCCGGCCGTCCGCTTCCAGGGCCACATAGGCTTGACGGAGCTTGGCCGTCGCTCGGACCAGCAGGACCGCGTAGGCCCCGGCCAGTGCCACGATGACGATGCCGAGGACGGTCAGGATTCTCTTGGATCTTCGATGCATGCAATCACTCCTTCGATTCTAAACCACGAAGAGCACGAAGGACACGAAGGGCGGAATCCTGACGAATCCAAGCGACATGTCATTGCGAGCGAAGCGAAGCAATCTCTCTCTTACCCGTGGGATTGAGAGTGCTTCGTGCTCTTCGTGTCCTTCGTGGTCTTCTTTCCCTTCACGAGTACAATTCGACCTTCGATCCGGCGGGCAGCAACCGGCTTTCGCGTTCGCCAGGCTCCGACCGTTGGGTCGAATCGTCCTGTTCGGTCCCATTGAGCGTCTCCCGAACCCTTTTCATGTAGTCCAGCAGCGCGGTGACATCTTGCCCGGAGGATCTGCCCGTGGCAAGGAACTGCCGGACAAGGGGACTGTAGGGTACTGGTGGCATGTCCTCGAAAGCGGCCGCCTCCACCCGGGTGGCGACGGGCCGACCGGTCTGCCACGAAGCTACCATCCGAAGGCTGAAGTAGTTGGCGGAAGAGACGATCAACACGGCCGCGGCCGCCGAGACCGCCAGGTGCCGGAGAGGAACCCGCCAGGGGATGTCAGCGGGAGCCTTGTCCCACGTCTCTCGGGCAACTCCGACAATCCGCGTTTTGAGCTCCTCCGGCGGCCCCGCCAAGCGGGCCCTTCTCAGAAGCTGCTCGATTTCCTCTACTCTTCTGTCCGCTTTGTTCATGATTCCGGGTCTTTCAACAAGGCTCGCAGCTTCTCCAACCCGTAGCGGTATCGGCTGGCTACGGTGTTGAGAGATACCTCGAGCATCTCGGCGATCTCTCGAAATGTCTTGTCCTGGTACGTCTTCAAAACCACGATCTCGCGCTGCAAGGGTGGCAATCGAGTCAATGCCGCCTGCAAGACCTCGGCCGTTTCGTGGCTCCTGTCGTCCGGCTCCGCGGCGACCAGCCAGGGCGGAGCGTCGGACGGGGTCTCCCCACGCGATACGTCGCGTTGGGCATTTCCTTCCAGCCGTCGTTTACGCCGACGCCGGCGGAGAAAGCTGGTGGCTTCGTTGCGAGCCATCTGGTACACATAGGCGTCCAAGCAGCGGGCGGCCGCCAAGTGTTGTCGTTTGCGGACGATCTGGACGAACACCGTCTGGAGAACGTCTTCGGCATCCTGCTTCGAGCTCAGGGCAGCTTGCAGAAACGCGAACAGATCGCTGGCATAGCGGGCCCAAAGCAGTTCACAGGCCGCCGGGTCATCCCGCCGCAATGTTGCCCGTATCAAATCTTCCGCCGAATGCTGATCCAATCGTCTCTCTTGGCCCATTGCCCATTTTCTCAGGTAAAGACGCTGCCGGGGCCGGCCTGTTGTCTACGGGCTCGCAGTTTTTTTACCTGTGGGCCCTATTGCTGTAAACAGCAGTGCCGTCGCAGGGAGTGAAAGGAAGGCGTATGTGGAGCGCGTTTGCTGCCGTTCGGGGTACCACCTTCAGGCGGTTCGGGTGGACCCGGCCAAAGCCGGTACTCCGGACTCGCTGTCCGTTGGGGGCAAGGGCCCCCTCAACCGCAGAACCCCACGTTTGGGGACCCCAGGCATCTGTGGAATGTGTTCCCGTCGTTCTCGCTCGAAGATTCTTTGAACTCACTCCGGCACAGGCGGCGAAGACCCGTTGGGATCGTCCGACTCATCCGGCGAAGCCCAGCCCATTTTGCTCAAATCCACGAGCTCATTATTGATCCATGCCCGACGCGCTGCGACCACCGGCATGACAGGCTGAGGTTGGCTGAGGGCGGGCTTGTCCAGTGGCTTGTTGCAGTCTTCCGGTGCGGCCTCCCCCATGGCCGGCCCGATCAGGGGGGTCTGGGGCGGCAGGGACCGCACGGTGCCCTGGAAGATCACGAAGACGACCAAGAGGGTGGTCAGCAGCATCAGTGTTCGCCAGGATGTCTCTCTCATTTTCATTGTCAGAATCCTCCGGCCAAGATGGGTTGGGACAGGCGAGTGGCTCCCCAACGCGCTGCTGCGCGCGGCGTCCCCTACACGCTCTCCGAATACGTCTTGGGATCAGGTTTGATGATGATCGGACTCAGGATGCCGCTCGGCAGCATCGCGTCTTCTTTGGGCGTGATGCTGATGACGCCGATGTCGCCCACTGCGGTCGTTTCCGAGCCGCCGTCACCGAGCGTGGCGCCGATGTTGGTGACGTATCCGCTGGTGTACGCGCTCGTATCCGCCATGGAGATGATCGTTCCATAGACCTGGGCATTGCCGCGCACGTCCACGATTCCGCCGACGATCGCGCCGGTGAGCACGTTGTTGTCGCTCTGCTGCGGATTCGTGTTGCCGAGGTTCACGTTGAAGTGCGGCGCGAGAATCGTCGCCTCCTGGATCGAGGACTGGTTGTCGAACGTCGCCGCGCCCGTAAAATACAGGCAGTTGTTGACCCAATTGAGCGTCTGGGGGGTGTTGGTCACAATGGGGCCGTTGAAGGTGCAGTTCTCGAACCGCACGTTGTTGGTATACGTCTTGGACGTGTTGGTCTTGGAACTGTCAATGTACAGGACGTTGCGGAACGTGCAGTTCCGGAACAAGGCGTGCCGGTTGACCGGCAGGATCGTGTTGGAAAACGTCTGGTTCTGATACACATGGCGCGTGAACGACGTGCTGCCCCCGTCGCGTGGCTGGGAGTAGTTGCCGGCAGCGTGCGGGAAGTACTCCGTGACGCGGCTGGTCGTCGGGGCGGCGGCGATCGTCGTCAGGCCGGTCCGATAGAGGTCGGTGTTGTAGTCGGAGATGTTCATGCCCGGCATGTCCTGGTACGGTTGGGCGTACTGGACTCCCTCGTGGTAGCCCTGGAGCTCATCGCGCGGGCTATGATAGCGGTCTTCGTAGTTCCCGGCCAGGGGCACGCCGCTGGAGTCGATCGGACTGTCGTCGGCATTGAGCGTCTCCAGTTGGAAGGTATCCCCCTCAATCGCCGCGAGGGTGCGCACCGTATTGATCTTGCCGAGGACCCGGGTCTCGCCGGTCGTGTTGAAGGGCGAGAGCCCCCGGCGGTTCCAGGAACTGAAGATGCCCCCGTGGATGGTGGTGTCGCCCGTGAGCCACATCCGTCCGCGCCCGGCAATCGCGTAGTTCAAGATCGACCGGTCTTTCGTGACGGCCATGTCCATGCCGATGGACCGGACGGCCCCACCGTCGGTGCCGGTGGCTTGCGTCTTGATCGTGCGCGGGTCGGAGTCATAGCGGTAGAGCCGGACCGTGAACTGGGCGTTTGCCGTGCTGGTGCGCAGGGCCGGTGTCACCAGTTCGTCGCCGCTGCCCAGGGCATCGGTGAATCGCTGTGCGGCGGGCACCGTCTTACCGTCCAGGGCGGAGGACTGGACAAAGGAGCACAGGTTCAACCACGCCTGATTGGCCTGGGCATCGGTCACGTAATTGGCATTGGTTTGCGGCAGCGTCACGGTCTTGACCAGGTACCTGGCGCATTCGAGTCCCGACTGGGCCGCATGGAGGGCGCTATTGAGCTTATGCTGATTCGAGGCCACCTGTAGATGGGATCCCGACACCGTGGCCATTGCGACGGCCAGGGCAGAGAATACCGCAATGAAGATCATGGCGAGGACGACCACTACCCCGCGGCGACCGCCTCGAACTTGTTGCACAGCGGACATTTTCTCCCCCCTTGGAAGATTGCCTGGTGCTGCGTTTTGAAGAAACTTCTAGGCTCTGTCCAAAGCATAGAAAATGAGCGGACTTCTGCAAGGTTCCGGGACGCTTGTCAGGACAGAGAAGGCGGGATCGTCGGTACGAGAAAACTGGGGAGGGCGGGGAAGGAGAAAGGGACCGCCGTATGGCCCCTCCAGATGCGAATCGGTCTGGGGCAGGAACTGGTCAGAAGGTGAAACCAGGCCCTGTCCAGCCGATGGGTCAACGGACTGCGGGAGCGTCGATCTGCTCGGCGGGGGGCTGGGCCACGGCAATGCCATCGCCGGCCAGCCAGATCGCATCCGCCTTGGCGGACCCGGTCGCGACGATATACTGCAGGGAGACCACGGCCGCCAGCAGCTCCAACATGAGGATCAGGGTTCGTAGGGATACTCTTGGCATCGTTTCATTCCTCAATCAGTTGAAAGTGTCAAGTGGGAAGTTTGAAGAAGGTCCTGTTCTGAGGTCTTCCCACTTCCCACTTCCCACTTCCCGCTTTCTTTCATAACACCACTTCCGAATACGACGACGGCACGTAATGGAGAACGATTTCCGGGACGAAGCCGGCGGGCACCTCGTCGAGGCCCGACCGGTTGAAACGCAAATCACTGTTGCCGCTCAAGGACATCTGGTTGTTCGCATAATTGATGACGGAGCCGCGCACGGTCCCGCCCGCGTTGCCTGAGAAGGACACGCCATTAGCCGCAATGGCGCCGTTGAGCGTGCTGAAATTGCCGCCGAAATGGACGGCAAATCCCGGCGCCATGATGAAAGTCCCGGTCTTGGTCTGTAGCCCGGCAAACTGAGTCTCCTGCGGCAATTCACTGACGGGATAGCTGTCTACAGTGCCGGTGAATTTCAAGCCGTTCGTTCCGGAGTCGTCGGACTGGCTGCCGTTGGTGACGATGACGCCGGTGACGCTCGCTCCCCCGGCGAACTCCACGACGTTGGGAGCTTCGACAAAGAGGACCCCTCGGATGGTGGCCTTGCCCGTGAACTTCGGATTCATACCCGCCGGGATTCGGGCATTGGTCAGGGTCTGGCTTTTCTTGAGATCCGTGGACGCACTCAAGACATTCGTGGCGTAGCCTTCAAAGATGGTGGGCGTCATGTTGGGGAATTCACATGCGGACACGCCGATCGTGACGTGCTTCATGGCATCCTGGCCGGTCTCGCCGCCGATGGCCGCCTTCCCGCCCGTCAAGGACACGTAGGCGGAGGAATTGACGATCTTCACATCGCCGGCGATCTCGGAGCTGCCGCCCACGGCCAGGGCCAGGAGGCTGTTGAGGCTCTCGATGTAGGCATTGCAGTCGACATTGGTGTTGGCCCCGGTGATGTCCACGCTGCCTGACAAGGAGATGGGTCCCTTGGAGACAAGGCCGAAATCGAAGACGGTGTGGGCCCTTTCCCCGAAGACGAAGCTCGTACGGATGGTCCGGCTGAGAGAGCCGTAGAGGCCGGTCACATCGAGCCGGACGTTGTCGTTGTCGATCTTGGTCAGTGTGGCGGAGAAGGTCTGACCGGCGCTCGAAAGGAGCGGGACACTGGCTATGGTAATCGTCGAGCCGCTGACCACCGGCACGAGGTTCGTGATCCCGGCAGCGGTCAACTCGTTCTGGAAGGTGGTGGCCAGTTGGCCGAACCGCTGCTCCGGGGTGATCGTGCCGGACATATCCACCTTGTTCATCCAGTACCGGATGACTTCCAGGCCCGATTCCGCACAGGCGCGGGTCGTATCGACCTTGCGGAGGTTCTCCGCCATCTGGACGTTGACGCCCGAAAGCGTGGCCGTGGCCGCCGCCAAGGCCGAGAACATGGCGATGAAGATCAGTGATAGGACGAGCGCGGAGCCTCGAAGGTTCCGGTTTGGGAGATGATTGCCCCGTCTCATTTTTCCCCCCTGTCGGATGATGAGAAGATGCAGAAAACAATAGCAAACTTCGATGGCTCCCATGAGAGTATACGGTGAATTGTGCACCCCGCCAAACAGGAACCGAGGAGTTGTCGGTTGACAGTTGTCAGTAGACTGAGAACAGACAATTGCGGACTGACAACTTATCGGGCGTTCTCTTGCTCGGCGAAGTAGGAACTCCGGGCGAACGGTGACGACAAAACCCAGGTAAAGCCGATCTCCTGCGCCCGGTTCTTCCACCAGGCGAACTTCTCCGGCGAGATATACTCGACGACGTCCAATGCGTCCTTCGAGGGCCTGAGGTACTGGCCGATCGTGAGGCGATCGCAGCCCGTCTGCCGCAGGTCTCGCAGAACCTGCTCGACCTCTTCGTCCCGCTCACCCAGGCCCAGCATGATCGAGGACTTTGTTTGGACTCGCGAATCCTGCGTGGAGGAAGCAAGGCCGGGTGGCACGGCCAAACCTGTTTGACCGTGCGGCCGGAAATGGGTCTCTGCATACCGATCTCTCGCCAAGCGCAGCAATCGTAGCGACCGCTCGTAATCGCCGCCGGCTCGGGCCAGCGGATAGAGCGACGGGACGGTCTCCACGTTGTGCGCGAAGACGAAGGGCAGGGCGTCTCGGAGGGTGTCCAACGCTTCTTCCTGGCAATCCTTGAAGTCCGGCGTGAGAATCTCAAACCGCATGGCAGGGCACTGGCGCCGGACCTCGTTGATGCAGTCGCGAAAGTGCCCCGCGCCGCCGTCCGCCAGATCGTCCCGATTCACGCTGGTGATAACGAGATACTTGATGTCCATCCGCTTGGCCATGTCGGCCAGCCGGGCCGGCTCGGTGGGGTCCGGCGGCTGGGGCTTGCCGGTCGCCACGGCGCAGAACCCGCAGTTCCGCGTGCAGACGTTGCCCAGAATCAGAACGGTGGCCGTCCCGCGGCCCCAACACTCGCCCCGATTCGGGCAATTGGCGTTGGTGCAAATCGTCTCCAGGCCCAGCGATGCCAGCGTGTCGCGGGTGTGCTGAAAGCTATGCCCCGCCGGCCACGGCCGCCGCAGCCAGGGCGGCAGCTTTCCCGCCTGTGGACTCATGGCTCTCTCCCCGTAGCACGGGCATGGGTACCCAGACGCGAGACATCGCGTTTGGGGTCCCCATTCTGCCCGTGATCCTGAATCCATGGACGCTCGCGCCCATGCTACGTTGTCGTGTGAGGACGCACGACCCACGTAGTGGATGAGCAGTTCACCCAGTTGACTCTTGATCTGCTCCATGTCGTGCGTTTTGCCTGTTTCTTTCTGCACGGAGGTCATCTGCACCCCATCTAATCCGCACGGAACCATAAGGCTGAAGATACTCAAGTCATTCTGAATGTTGATGGCCATGCCGTGGCAGGTCACGAAGCGCGAGACGCGCACGCCGATGGAAGCGATCTTCTCCCCGTGGACCCACAGCCCCGGGAATCCTTTGCGCCGCTCGCTCGGCACGCCCAAGCCGGCCAACAACTCGATCCCGATGGCCTCCAACGTTCGCACGTACTGGTTGATATCCAGCCGAAGCTCCTGAAGGTGCAGAATCGGGTAGAACACCAATTGGCCAGGATTGTGCGCGGTAGCACCGCCGCCGCGACGGATTTCCACCAGATCGATGCCGCGCCGCGCCAACTCCTCAGGGCTGACCAGGAGCTTATTCGCACTCTTGCGCGCCCCCAGCGTGATGACCGGCGGGTGCTCGACGACCAGCACGGCATCGCCGACCTGTCCGGCCCGCCGCTGCTCCTGCAACTGCTGTTGGAGCGCGAGCACCTCCCGGTAGTCCGCCAGCGCACAGTCACGGATCGCCAAGCCGAGGTTCATCTTCTCTGTCAATTGTTCCATGCGGTCATTCTACCGCATTTCGTTTCGATTGTACGGTACTCAACAGCTTGGGGCGGCTGATTGAGCAGTACAGCGAGCTTCTGGGAGAATAGCTCCGTCAAGTACTTCCCTGCTATTGCTCGAAGAGCAGTTCGCCCAGGGCTTCGTGCATCGCGTCTTCGATCGTTTCCGAGACGGTGGGGTGCGGGAAGGTGATTTGGCGGATCGGCTCGACGGTGCCCAGCAGGGTGCGGGCAAAGGCGACGAATTCGGTCGCCATATCGCCGACCATGCTGATGCCCACGATCTCGTTCATCGCGTTGTCCCGCACGGCGTGGAACTGGCCGCAGGTCTCGTTCTCCGCCAGGCAGCGGCCGTTGCCCCGATAGTAGCCCTTGCCGATCGTGATGTCCCGACCTTCCGCCTGGCATTTCTCTTCAGACTGGCCCACCGAGGCCACTTCCGGGAACGTGAAGACCACGCGTGGAATCAGCGCGTAGTCGAGCATTTCCTCGTTGCCGCCCACGGCATTGGCGGCGGCGACTTCCGCTTCGGCGGTCGCCCCGTGGGCGAGGTTCGTCGTGCCGACGGCGTCCCCGAGGGCGTACACGCCGGGTACGCTGGTTTCGAGCTTGCGATTGACCTTGATCGCCGGGCCGTTCATCTCCAATCGCAGGGTCTGCACGATTTGGCTGTCCGTGGCGGGCCGGCGGCCGACCGCGACCAGGACCTTCTCGGCCTCGATGATTTGGCCGCTGTCGAGGCTTACCTTGGCCGGCATGGTGCTCTTGTCGACGGACATGACCTTGCGGGCGGTAATGGCCTCGATGCCCTGGCTCTTGAACTCACGTTCGAGCAGGCGGCTGATCCAGGAATCCTCCATCGGCAGCAGCCGCTCCAGGGCCTCGACAATCGTGACTTTGGTGCCGAAAGCTGCATAGGCGCAGGCCATTTCGCAGCCGATCACGCCGCCGCCGACGATCAGCATGGATTTGGGGATCTGCGGTAGGGATAGGGCCTCTTTGCTGCTGATGATCGTTTGGCCGTCGAAGGGGATGTTCCGCAGTTGGATCGACTCGGAGCCTGTCGCCAGAATCAGCTTGCCGGCCTCCAACTCATGGGTCTGGCCGCTCGACTCGACCTTGATTCGGCCGGGCGCCATGATGGTCGCGCAGCCCTCGATATGCGTGATTTTGCTGGCTTTCATCGTGCCGACCATGCCTTTGCGGATGCCCGTGAGGATGGCTTCTCTGCGCTGCTGGATCTTGGGCCAGTTCGGCGTGGCGGAGGGGATGTCGATTCCCATTTCGGCCGCATGCCGGGCCCGCAGCAGCAGATGGGCCGAGGCGAGCAGCGTCTTGGAGGGGATGCAGCCCACGTTGAGACAGGTGCCGCCGACGTGTTCTCTCTCAATCAGAGCGACCGATGCGCCGCGCTGGGCACAGCGTTTGGCCGCACGAAATCCCCCAGGACCTGCCCCGATCACCACGACATCAAAGCGTTCCGCCATAGCCGAATTCCCTGTTCCCGATTACTGGTCGCGTCGTTTGCCGTAGGGTGTGCCGTGCACACCTTCTCCGTCGGAGTATAGACCAATCGCTCGACGGTTTCCAGCGTTTTTGCCGCGCGGCAGGGGAGCGGGTGTAGACATGCCCACGCGAGCGTAGGCATGGCACCCAGCTCGTTTGTAGTGTGCCCGTAAGGGCATAGAAAGAAACGCCTGACGGCGTCACTACGAACGGCCGATCAGCGAGTCTTCCCCGGAGCCAGGAGCTGGAATTCCCAGATCGTCGGGCCGTCGGTGGCTTCGAGGATGTTCAGGCGGACGGACTGGGCGGTCACCGGCGGGAAATCCTTCGCATACTGCTCGCCGATCCGGGTGCCCTGGAGGAAGGTCTTCCACGTCTCACCATCCTTGTATTGCAGCTCGAAGCGCTGGACGCGGTCGTACTCCTCGCTGATTGCCACCCGGCCAAATGTCACGGGCTTGCCCAGGTCCAACTCCAGCCAAGCCTGCTTGACGCCGGAGTCTGTCGCCCAGCGAGTGCCGGTGTCGCCGTCGATCGCCTTGTCCGGGCCAAAGGCACGGTTCTTCTGAAAGACGTTCGAGGCCCTCGCCTTTGCGCCGGCGGCCAACGAGTTCGAAGCGGTCACCAGCGGCTGGATCTCGGCGGCGGGGCCATCCAATTCCAGCTTCACGATGGTGTCGATCTCCTGCCGATCCGCCGCCGGCACCTGGATCTCGACAGCCTCTTTCGTCTGACGCACGCTGACTGTACCGCCGGTCAGCAGCGACGAACTGGTGATGCGTTTCGGCAGGGCGGGCAGGGTGATCGTGTCGCCCGGCCAGGCGAGGACATGCACGTAGATTGTATTGCCTTGGTACGTGCTGGCGAGTTGGGCGGTGGTCTTGATGGGGCCGCCGCGCGTGCCATAGATGCTCTCACCGTACCTGCGGAGCCAGTCGCCCATCTCTTTGAGCCGGTCCACCTGCCTTGGCTCGATCCGGCCGTCGGGCATCGGACCGACGTTGAACAGGAGGTTGCCGTCGCCGCCCGTGACCCGCACCAGCGTGTGGATGCACTCCTTGAGCGATTTCATCCGGTCGTTCGGCTTCCAGGCCCACTGCTGGCAGATGGTCATGCAGGTCTCCCAGGGCCGGTCGTTCTGGAACTTGCCAATCCGCTGTTCCGGCGTGTCATGGTCAGCGGTGAGGCCGGCCCGATCGTTAATGATCACGTGCGGCTGCAATTGGCGAATCATCTGGAACAGGTTCTCCGAGTCCCAATCCTTGGCGGTGCCGCCGAGGCCATCGAACCAGATGATGTCGATCTTCCCATAGTTGCTGCAAATCTCGCGCAGTTGGCCGTGCAGGTACTCGATGTACTTCTGGTGGCTGGCGGTGCGATAGTCCGGGTGGTGCCAATCCACCGGCGAATAGTAATAGCCCAACTTCAGACCCGCCTTGTGGCAGGCGTCGGCCAACTCCTTGACCACGTCCCGCTTGAAGGGTGAATTGGTGATCCTGTAATCGGTGAGCTTGCTGTCGAACATGGAGAAACCGTCGTGGTGCTTGGACGTGAAGACGAGGTATCGCATCCCGGCAGCTTTCGCGATCTGCATCCACTGGTCCGCATTGAACTCGACCGGGTTGAACTGCTTGTAGAGATTATCATAGACGTCCACCGGTATCTCGCCCGTCCCGCCGGTGCCCCGACGCTCGCCGCCGCGCGACCAGCCGATCTCGGTACCCTTGAGGCTGACCGGCCCCCAGTGCACAAACAGTCCAAATTTCAGCTCCCGCCACGCCTGCACGTCCTCCGGGCTGGCTTGGAGAAAGCTCTTCTCCGCCGCCGGGGCGACACCTTGCGCCCAACCCAGAGCCAAGGCACAAATGAGTGCGAGATAGATCGTCTTCATCCTGTGGTTTCGTGGAGATCCGGTCCTAATCATAGTCTACCCCTTTCCATTGCGGTTCTTCGGTTGCCTGTGGCCACCCAGTATAGGCGCGACCATCGGAGATGGGAAGAGACAGTCAGTCGCCCCGTCATGGCGGCGGGGGGCGGCCGGCCAAATTGGCTTTGTTCTGCACCACAGACGCCTCGGACCCCGGCCGACCGCCCGGCAATTGGCTTCGTTTCGCACATTTGACCCCACCAAATTGGGTTCGTTTTGCATCTTTCGTCCTTCGGGGACCTGGCCCTGCCCCGGCCGGGCCAAATTGGGTTCGTTTTGCACAATTGGCTCGCCCGAAGGCACCGGCCACGCCGGCGCCCCCGGACCGCTCCTGCCGGTGCGGGAAATTGGCTTCGTTTTGCATAATCGGCCCCCGGACGCCAGCCGGGCTGCCCCAAATTGGGTTCGTTTTGCACATTCGCCCCTCGTCCCCGAGGCCCTGTCCCACCCAGCCTTGCCGGGAATTGGGTTCGTTTTACACGTTTTCGCTCCCGGGCGACCCGGCCGGCCTGCCGGTTTGGCCCAATTGGGTTTGTTTGGTACGAATCTTCACGCCGGAGAGTCTGACCCCGCGCGCGTGGGCGGCAAGGGGCCGGGGCCCAACTCATCTCCTGCGAGCAACTGGGGATTGTCGCTGCCATCTTGATGTCTCTGCGATGAGGTCATTTCACTATATGAAGACGTTTCTCGACGCCTGTATGTTGTGCAAAAACCAAAAATCTCGTAGAAATTCTCTCTGCTGGACCAGCCCGGCGCGGAGCGAGCAGAGGACGGAAGACGGAGGGCAGAAGACCGGTGTCGGAGACGGCAAGCCGCAGGAAGAAGTCCCTGCCGGAGGCATTCAGCCAAATCATCAATCATCAATAATCAATCATCAATCCACGGAGTCCCGCCAGGGACGAAAGAACACCTCCGGCGTGTCCCCGAAATTGCGTAGCCGAAAGAAATGTCATCCCCGCGCCGGCGGGGAAACGAAATAAAGGGAAAAAAAGCGGAAGGGGCGGGACAGTTCTCCCGGTTGTGTGGCATTCCCGCGAAAAATCCCGCGACCGTCCCTTGGACAGGCTCACAGCCTGTCCTGAACCGTGCGAAGGAACTGGCTTGGCAACGGCTGGCTCCCAGAGGCCCGCGGAATTCGGAACGGTTCCGGCGAAGGCGGTCCTCGTTACCGGTGCTTCCAGTAGTCGGGATGGCGGGCCAGGTGCATGACGGCGACGATGACGATCTCATCAGGCGCAATCCGGAACAAAACACCAAAAGGGAAGACCTTGGTCAGGCAGCGCCTCACATCGAGATCTACCACAGGATAGAGACGGGGATTGATCAGGAGGTTGTTGATCGCATCCTGGACGGCCGCCAGGAACCTCTTACCCAGATCTGCCCGCTGAGCCTCGTAGTAGGCGGCCGCCTCGATCATCTCGGTTTCGGCCTCAGGGTGAAGCCTGACTCTCATCGTGTCAGTCTCGCATAGGCTTTGGCAAAGGCCGCTTCCGCCTCCACCAGATGAACCGTTCCCTCCTCGATTTCCCGGCACCTTCTGCGAATTTCTTGTTTCCACTCGTCGGAGAGTTCGCGTGCCCCATCCGCGTCCAGGCTTTCAATGAGCTTGGTTGCCAGGAATGCCCGCAAGGGAGCCGGCAAGTCCATCGCTTCAGACATGATCTTGTCGAGTTCCGTTTTCATAACTGAAGTATACCGCAAAGACCATCCGGGGTCAACCTCGCTCAAACCGAGCCGGGCGGAATCGACGCTCCTGGCAACCGGTGAATCCGGCGTGGCCCAAAAGGGCAACGAGGAAGAAGCTGAGACTCCCCATTTCCTCCATCTTTGTTCGCTTCGTGCGGCCCTCTTCTCCCGGTTGGGTGCCATTCCCGCGAAAAGAAGCCCGCGACTGTCCCTTCGACAGGCGCGGGACGGGCTTGACAACGGTTTGCTCATAGATGTCACTGGAACTCGGGGGTTTGGGTGGAATTCGGCGACACCATACGTGTGTGAGGTTTTTTTCTGGCGCTACGCAATTCCTGTGTTTACAGTGACTTATGAACCTTTTTGGAAAGGAGATTCGGTCATGGAAGGTAAACAGGTTGACGTAGCGGAATTGAAGCAGGCCC
>Ga0315280_10000742_pt1 | contig 59674 bp, 54 predicted proteins | sample YL17G06_40_MG_FD_203697 | JGI IMG/M metagenome (GOLD analysis project Ga0315280, IMG submission 203697) | Sediment microbial communities from Yellowstone Lake, YNP, Wyoming, USA - YL17G06_40 | ecosystem: Environmental > Aquatic > Freshwater > Lake > Sediment | place: USA: Wyoming | collected... | reverse complement strand
CACTTCCGTTCTCTTCCAAGGCATAGCTCTCGACCTCCTCAGCCGAGAACTTTACCTCGTCATGTAAAGGATGTCTTGGCACCGATTGTAAAGGATGTCCTGGCACCATACACTTGAGCCTGGCACCTACCGCCCGTGAAGGGCGGCGCTAGAGGAAAAGCCGCAGGGTTACAGAGCGAACCCGGGGCTACGACTGCCTATTGCCTTCCGCGTCCAGCCCCGGAAGCTAGAACCCTCACGCGGGTTCGGCGGGCGGAGCTTGCTTGACGGAATCACCAACCCACTGCAAGTAGTTTCGGGATCCATCGATGATGGGCAGGCAGATGATCTCCGGCGTGTGGTAGCTGTGAATCTTGGAGATTGCCGCCTTAATCTCGGGAAACAATTCCCGGGTGGTCTTGATCAGCAATACGAACTCTTTCTCGGCGGTCACTTTTCCTTCCCAGCGATAAATGGATTCGACATTTTGGGTAATGCTCACGCAGGCGGCCAGCTTCTCTTCCACCAGGCTCCGCGCGATCTTTCGGCACTCGCGCGGGCTGGCGGCCGTTACCAGGATAACGACTTTGTCGGTCACAACTCCTCCCAGGGGCGAGGGATCGTTTGGTTGCGAAGGACGTGAGCCAAAGATACAATAAACCCGCCATGCTAGACAATCCTATTCATTTCGGTACCTCCGGCTGGCGCGGCGTGATTGCGGATAACTTCACGTTCTCGAACGTCCGGCTGGCCGCCGCGGCCATTGCGCATCATCTGCTCTCCCGATCCACGCAGCCTCGCGTCGTGGTGGGTTATGACACCCGCTTTCTTTCCGAGAAGTTCGCGGAGACCGCCTCGGAGGTGCTTCGCTCGCACGGCGTGGAGACTCGCCTCGCCTCCCGCCCCGATCCAACCCCCGCCCTGGCCTACGAAATCACCCAAAACCGTCTGGACGGGGGTATCAACATCACCGCCAGTCACAACCCGGCGGAGTATAACGGCCTGAAGTTCTCGAGCGCCGACGGCGCTCCCGCCTTGCCGGAGGTGACTCAAGCCATCGAGAGTTGCGCCGCGCAGGTTCTCTCCGGGGAACTCCCCCTCACCGGCGCCAGGGCTACCGAGGAGCTACGCAAGACCGCTGATCCCCGGCCTGCCTATCTTGCAGACCTCTGCCGCAAGGTCGATTTGCAGGCCATCCGCGACGCCCGGCTGAAAATCGCTTACGACCCGCTCTTTGGCACGGGACGCGGATACTTAAATGATCTGCTGCGGCAAAGCGGCGCCGCCGTCCACACCCTGCACGATTATCGCGACGTACTTTTTTCCGGGGTGGGCCCTGAGCCCAGCGAGAAGAACCTCGCAGAACTCGCGGCCTACGTGAAGGAGGAGCATTACGCCGTGGGCCTCTCGACAGACGGCGATGCCGACCGCTTCGGCATCGTCGATGCCGATGGCACCTGGATCCAGCCCAATTACATCCTGGCTCTGCTGGCCGACTACTTGATTGAGGTCCGCAAAATCCCCGGCGGGATTGCCCGTAGTGTCGCCACAACACACCTGATCGATGCCGTGGCGGATTACCATCACGTCCCCGTTTACCAGACACCAGTGGGTTTTAAGTACATCGGAGAGCTGATCAAGGAAGACAAGATTGTTCTGGGCGGCGAGGAGAGCGCCGGCCTGACCATCCGCGGCCACGTCCCCGAAAAGGACGGCATCCTCGCCTGCCTGTTGGTGGCGGAGGCGGTGGCCCGCCGCGGCCTCTCTGTCAAGCAGCAGATGGAAGCCCTCTTCAAGAAGGTCGGACCTTGCTATCCGGTGCGGGTGAATCTCCGCCTCGCTCCGGACGTCCAGAGCCGCCTGCTCCAGAAGCTCACACGCGACTGGGAGCAGTTCGATGGGCGCAAGGTCGCCAAGATTGACCGCACCGACGGGTTGAAGATGATCCGTGAGGATGGCTCCTGGGTGCTGATGCGCCTGTCGGGCACGGAGCCGGTGGTGCGCGTTTACTGCGAGGCGGCCTCCCCGACCGAATTGGATAGCTTGGTCAAGGCTGCCAAGGGGTTTGTCTTCGAAACATGAACACCTTCCACTGGGACCGGGCCACTCTCTACCGCAACGCCATCTTCGTCCTCGGCTTGCTGTGCATCGCCCTCATCGTGCATGAGATTTTCGGCGAGCACGGCTATCTGGCGCTGCGCCGCCAGCAGAACGAATTCCAATCCCTCCAGCAGCAAATCCTGCGGCTCCAGCAGGAGAATCAGCAACTGGAACAGCAGGTGAAAGCACTGAAGTCAGATCCCAAAGCAATTGAAAGGCTCGCGCGCGAGCAGATGCGCATGGCGCGGCCCGGCGAAATCATCTACACGCTGCCCGAAAAGGATTCACAGAAACCTCAGCCTAACACTGCCAAGGACAATCCTCGCAAGTAGCGGCCTTTTGCCGACACACCCGGAGCAGGGTCGGTTGTAGGCTTTGCGGCCTGCTTAGCCCAGGGACTTCTACCGCACCACGCCCTCGAGGGGACTGGAAGCGGATGCGTAGAGTTTCTTCGCCATGCGGCCGGCCAGATAAGCTTGGCGGCCGGCGAGCACCGCGTGCTTCATCGCCTGGGCCATCAGGACAGGGTCCCGCGCGCCGGCAATGCCGGTATTCATCAGCACCGCGTCGGCCCCCAATTCCATGGCCACGGTGGCGTCCGAGGCGGTGCCGACGCCGGCATCCACAATGAGGGGAACGCTGGTAATCATCTCGCGCAGGATGCGAATGTTGGCGGGGTTCTGAATGCCAAGTCCGGAGCCGATGGGCGCGCCCAGCGGCATCACCGCCGCGGCCCCGGCATCGATCAAACGCCGGGCAGAGATCAGGTCGTCATTGGTGTAAGGCAGCACCACAAAGCCTTCTTTGACCAGAGTCTCGGTGGCCTTCACCAGCTCGAAGTTGTCGGGAAAGAGCGTCTTCTCGTCACCAATTACTTCCAGCTTGATCCAGTTCGAGAGGCCCACTTCCCGCGCCAGACGAGCGGTGCGGATGGCCTCCTCGCCGGTATAACAACCCGCCGTGTTGGGCAGGATGAAGAATTTCTTCCGGTCGATGTAATCGAGCATCGACTCTTTGCTCTTATCGATGAGGTTCACACGGCGGACGGCCACCGTCACCATCTCCGCGCCTGACGCCTCATGCGCCCGCGCCATCTCTTGAAAATTCTTGTACTTCCCGGTGCCGATAATCAGGCGCGAATGAAATTCTTTCCCGGCAATCCGCAGCACATCGTTCTCCATGTTTTGCTCCTTTAACCCTATTCTAGTGGCCGCTCACCGGAATTTCAATTCGGCAGCAGCGTCGGGTCTATCTCGCCATTGCCAGGGAGGATTCGTCCCGCCACTTTGACCTTTTGACTTTTGCCCTTTGACAGTTGACTCTCGCTTATCATTTTGCAGCGACCGATGCGGTCTGCGCATGCGGCGCCTTGCGGGAGAACATCTCTTCGATCTGCTCCCGGTAACGCGCTTCCACCACCGAGCGTTTCACCTTGAGCGTGGTTGAAAGCTCTCCTGAGTCAATGCTGAATTCCCTGGGGAGCAGCACGATCTGGCGGATTCGCTCGTGCGCAGCGAGCCACCGGGTCGCTTCATCTACTTGCTGTTGCACGAAAGCCTGGATGGCGGGATTGGCCACCAAATCCTCACGCGATTTGCAGGCGATGCCGCGGCTGCGGGCATATTCTTCCAGGCGGGCGAAGTTCGGCACAATCAACGCGCCGACAAACCGTCGGGCATTTCCTAGGACGGCGAGCTGATAAACGTAAGGATGGCCCTGGAACAAGTTCTCGAGCTTCTCCGGGGCAACGTATTTGCCTCCCGCCGTCTTGAACAAGTTCTTCTTTCGGCCCGTGATGCTGAGATATCCCTGGTTGTCGATTGCGCCCAGGTCGCCGGTACAAAACCATCCATCCACGAAGGCCTCGCCATTCTCCGCTTCCAGATGGTAGTAGCCCGGAGTAACGTTTGGGCCGCGCACGAGGATTTCCCTGCCGCTGCCGCCCTCCGCATCCGCCACCTCTTCTCCCAGCTTCACTTCCACCCCGGGTATGACGCGCCCTACGGTACCCAGCTTGGTATGTCCCGGGCAGTTGGCGGCGATGACGGGCGAGGTTTCCGTCAGACCGTAACCCTCATAGACAGGCAGGCCGATGGCGAAAAAGAATTCCGCGACATCGCGCGAAAGCGGCGCCGCGCCGGAGATCAGAGTTTTCACCCGCCCGCCGAGCTGCTCCCGAATTTTCGAATGAATCAGCCTGTCGGCGATGCGGTTCTTAAGGCGTAGGCTGAAGGGAGGAATCCGCCCTTCCAGGCCATGCGGGAAGTATTGCTTGCCCACGTCAACCGCCCAATAGAACAGCCGGCGTTTACCGGCCGGAGCTCCGCGAACCACATCCATCACCTTCTCGCGGATCTTTTCGAGCACCCGCGGCACCACCGCCATGATGGTGGGCCGGACCTCGCGCAGGTTCTGCGGCAGGATGTCCAAGTTTTCAGCGTAGGCAATCGACACGCCCCTCCAGAAACAGTAGAAGTCCATCATGCGTTCGAAGACGTGGCTCAGCGGCAGGAACGATATCGCCACGTCGTCAACCCCCAGGGGGAACATTTCCTGGCAGGCCTGGATGTTGGAGACGATGTTCGAGTGAGTCAGCACAACTCCTTTGGGCTGACCGGTCGTTCCGGAAGTGTAAAGAATGCTCGCGGTATCTTCCGGCTTGACCTCCAGCGCCTTTGCGCGGAAGGAATCGACCAGGTTCTGGCCGTAAATCCATTCTGATTCGACGATCCCCTCCCAGCACTGGGCGCCAGTTCCCGCGACCGACTCACAATCCGCCGCCAGAATGAGAAGCAGCTCGGGCAGCCTCGCGCGAATGTTCAGGACTTTCTTGAGCTGGAGGTCGGTGGAGACCACAATGCATTTCGCGCCTGAATCGCGCAGGATATATTCAATGTCAGGTTCGAGCTGCGTGGGATAGATGGGGACGTTGATGGCGCCCAGCCCCAGGATGGCATAGTCACTGAGCGCCCACTCCACACGGTTTTCTGAAAGTATCGCGACGCGATCGCCGCGCTGAACACCCAGCCGCTGGAGCACCGACGCGAGCCCCGCCACTCTGCGGAGTACTTCTCGTGAGGGCAGACCCTTATACTGCCCGCCGGATTTCGAAAGAAAGCAGTCGGGCTTATCATGTTTCTCAACCGCCTTGAGAAACAATTCATTTAAGGTTCGATAATCGGCGCCGCCCATGAGTCTCGAAGGGTTCCTGTCTCCGCTAATCCTGCGTCATCTTAACACAGCTTCCGGTGACACGATGCAGGGGCGAGCTGGCGCCAGGTCCTTAAGGCCGGCACCGCGGCATGGAGGCAAAGAGTAAAACAGGGCAAAGGCAGGAAGCCACGCACACTTCCGAGACGCCGAGGCGAAATGGCCAGGTTACCGTATCAGAACAGAGTGATTCGAGAGTCTGGTAACACAGTTGCTCGGCTCAATCGTGTCGAACCACGGAAGCTTGGACTGCCAGTCCGAATTCAATCCTGGACAGGAAGGTGGACACCTATGACCGAAGCATCCTCCGACCCTTATCACCCGTCTCTTTGCTGCTCATCAGCCTCGTGCGGCGGCTGCACGGCAGCCCGCATTACCCGGCGCAAGTTCCTGGCGAAGACTGGGGCTTTGGCCGCAGGTGGACTGGCTCTCGAAGGGCTACCCGTCGTTGCGGCAAACCAGAATAAACCCAGGGAGGCCCCTTCCCCTGCCAGCGTCCCGCTGAAGGTCCAGCCCGTCTTGATCTATCAGATATTTGAGAGAAAGCAAGCCACAAGTTGGCGTCCCTGGGGAGGCTTGCTCACGGAACGAGATGCCAACGAAGAGAAAGAAAGAGTCGGGCGCGAGTTGGCCGCCCTGAGGGCGACAGCCAAGTTCCCCCTGGAGATCATGCCCCTCCAAGCCGTGAAGGACGCCGACCAGGGCGCCGCAGTCGCCACAGGAACTCACGATGTTCTTATCATGTATGCTGCCGGCGGCGACACGAAAACTCTGGAAGCCCTCACGGCAGTTAACAAGTGGAATCTCATGTTTGTGCGCCACCGCTCGGGGCCGGTCTACCTGTGGTATGAAATTGCGCATCCTCACTATCTCCGAAAAGCCGTCGATCAATATGGCCAGCCGGGCATGAGCGTTCAAGATGTGGTGGTGGATAGCCCCGCGGAGCTTCTCTGGCGGTTGCGTGCTCTTTGCGGACTGAAGAACACGCTTGGCAAACGTATTGTTGCCGTGGGAGGAGCGGGAGGCTGGGGAACAGGCGGCGAGCAAGCGCCGGCCCGCGCGCAACAATTATGGCGACTTGACATTCACACCATCCCGTATGCCGACCTGGGCGAGAGGATCAAACGCGCGCGCCAGGATGAAGCTCTTCTGAAGCGCTGTCAGAAGGATGCCGACAGGTACCTGAACCAGAAAGGGGTGTCTCTTCATACCTCCAAGGAATTTGTCTCCAACGCCTTCGTGCTCACCGAGATCTTCAAGAATCTGATGGCGGAAGCCGAAACCGACACGATCACCATCAACGATTGTATGTCCACCATCATGCCACTCTCCGAGACCACCGCTTGCTTGCCGCTGAGCCTCCTGAACGACGCGGGCTACATGGCGTTTTGCGAGTCGGATTTTGTCGTCATCCCCTCAGGAATCCTGCTCCATTACATTTCCGGCAAACCGGTCTTCCTGAATGATCCAACCTACCCCCATGACGGCGTGGTCACGCTGGCACACTGCACAGCGCCCAGAAAAATGGACGGCCAACGGCTCGAAAACGCCAAAATACTGACCCACTTCGAATCGGATTACGGCGCCGCTCCTAAAGTCGAGATGAAGAAGGGGCAGGTAATCACGGTTCTCGATCCCGATTTTTCCAGCTACTGCTGGCGGGGATTCCTGGGAGAGATTGTGGACGACCCCTTCCTCGCCATCTGCCGGACCCAAATCGATGTCCAGATTAGAGGCAATTGTGATCGCCTGTTGGAGGAAACGAGGGGCTTCCACTGGATGGTCTCGTATGGGAACTACTTGCAAGAGACGGGATACGCTTTGAAGAAGGTGGGGGTGGACTGGCTTGACCTGAGCGCATAGCACGCCTCGGGTGGTATCTACCTCGGTGAGGAGCGAGGAGGTCTTCCCGTCTCCTGTCTACCGTCTACTGCCTTCTGCCTCCTGACTCCTGTCTTCCCATTTTTGACCGTTGACTTTTGCCTTTTGATCTCTCTTTCTTCTGGCTCGCTTTCCCTTTCCCCTACCTTGGGCTAAGATTCTCGTGGGGGATCAAAATGGTACAGCCTGGCGCAACCGTTCAGGAAAGCTCTGTTTCCTCTGCCTATCCTTACCAGCCCATCCGCGCGCCTCGCGGCTCGAGTGTCACCTGCAAAGGCTGGCAGCAGGAAGCCGCCATGCGCATGCTGATGAACAACCTGGATGAAGAGGTCGCCGAACGCCCGCAGGACCTCATCATCTATGGAGGGACTGGCAAGGCTGCGCGGAATTGGGCGTGCTTCCACGCCATTGTCGAGGCGCTTAGGGGACTGGGAAACGACGAAACACTGCTGGTTCAATCCGGGAAACCGGTGGGTATCTTCCAGACCCACGAGTGGGCGCCGCGCGTTTTGATTGCCAACGCCAACCTTGTCGGGCATTGGTCGAACTGGGAAAAGTTCCGCGAGCTCGAACGCCTGGGGCTCATCATGTACGGGCAGATGACCGCCGGAAGCTGGATTTACATCGGCACGCAGGGAATTCTCCAGGGAACCTTTGAAACCTTCGCGGCCGCGGCCCTAAGGCATTTCAAGAGTGACCTCTCCGGCAAATTGGTGGTGACCGGCGGCATGGGCGGCATGGGGGGCGCACAACCACTCGCCGCCACGATGAACGGCGCAGCGTTTCTCGGCGTCGAGGTGGACGGCGAAAAGATCAAGCGGCGCATTCGCCAGGGTTATTGCGACATCGGCGTCAACAACCTGGACGAGGCCTTGCGCATCCTCAAGAACGCCGTGCGCCAGAAACAGGCCGTGTCCGTGGGGCTGATCGGAAATTGCGCAGAAGTCATCCCGGAACTGGCGCGCCGCGGGGTTGTCCCCGACCTGCTCACCGACCAGACCAGCGCCCACGACCCGCTGAACGGTTATATTCCGGCAGGGCTGAGCCTGGAGGAAGCTGCGGAACTGCGGCGCAAGAACCCGGAGGATTACCTGAAGCGGTCGTACGAATCGATCGCCCGGCACGTCACCGGCATGCTCGAACTCCAGAAGCTGGGCGCAGCTACCTTCGACTATGGCAACAACATCCGCACCATGGCCTTCGAGCACGGCGGCGTGAAGGACGCTTACAACTTCCCGGGCTTTGTCCCGGCTTACATCCGGCCGCTGTTTTGTGAGGGCCGCGGCCCCTTCCGCTGGGTTGCGCTTTCCGGAGAGCCGAACGATATCTATCGGAGCGACGACCTGGTGCTGGAACTCTTCCCCGAAAACGCCATCTTGAGCCGGTGGATTCGCCTGGCGCGGAAGCACGTGAAGCTTCAGGGACTCCCGGCGCGCATCTGCTGGCTGGGCTATGGAGAGCGGGCTGTGTTTGGCGAGCGCCTCAACGACCTCGTGGCGAAAGGCGAACTCAAAGCGCCCATCGTCATTGGCCGCGATCACCTGGACTGTGGCTCGGTCGCTTCCCCCTTCCGCGAGACAGAGGGCATGAAGGACGGGAGCGACGCCATCGCCGACTGGCCGGTTTTGAACGCCCTGCTCAATACCGCCTCGGGCGCGAGCTGGGTTTCGTTCCACAACGGCGGCGGGGTAGGAATTGGATATTCCTTGCACACGGGCCAGGTCACCGTGGCGGATGGAACGCCGGAAATGGCGAAGCGTTTACACCGTGTTCTGACGAACGACCCGGGGATCGGCGTGGCCCGGCACGCCGACGCCGGCTATGAGGAAGCTATTCGCTTCGCCGCAAAGGCCGGGATAAAAATCCCGATGGGTGCCGTGACAATTGACGGGAAACCAGTGACAAGTGAAGAGTGACAAGTGACAAGCCGAAAGTCACAAGCGAGGCACCGAGGAAGCCTGCTGCTCGTCACTCGTCACTTGTCACTGTCCTTTTCAGCTTTTCTTGGAGGTGACGGCAAAGAAGGTCGCGGCTTTCTGCTCCACCTTTTTGCTCTGGCACTTCGGGCAAGTAAAGTGCCCTTTTTCGTATTCGGCGAGTGAAATGATTAAGGTGAAGGGTTTTTTGCATTCTTTGCAGATGAATTCATAGCTGGGCATAAAGATCACCTCCTGTAACTGTGGGGGGTATTTTAGCAGAACAGTCGTCGCCGTCAAATGAAGCTTCCACGCCCGCGTCCTCTTTTCTTCCGAAATGCCGAACAGCTCTTGACGCTCTCCGGCCCGCCGGTTCCCCGCCGCGGATCGGCGTTGGGTGAGCTTGGCATCCTTCGCAAGGGCGCAGTGTTAATTCAAGGAGCGAGGATCCTTCGTGCCGGTGCGACGAGTGACCTTGAAGCGGAGGCAGCGCGCTGCAAAGCCGAGACCATCGATTGCCGGGGGTCGGTGGTAATGCCCGGCTTTGTGGATTCCCACACCCACCTGGTCTTTGCGGGGAGTCGCGTGGAGGATTACGAACAGCGGCTCCGCGGAAGAACCTACGAAGAAATTGCCCGCGCCGGCGGGGGCATCAGATTCTCGGCGCAAAAGGTCCGCGAGGCCACTGTGCGCGCCCTGGTCGCCCAGGCTGAACGCTTCCTGAAGGGTTTCGCGGCTTACGGCACGACGACGCTGGAAGTCAAGACTGGTTACGGCCTGAGCGTGGCGGGGGAGCTGAAGGTTCTCGAAGCGCTCCGCCGCCTACGCAAAACCTCCGCCCTGGAACTGGTCCCCACTCTCCTGGCCGCCCACGCCCTCCCCGCCGAGTATGCAGGCCGCCCCAGCGCTTACGTCAACCTCGTTGCGCGGCGGCTTATCCCCGCGGTCGCTCGAAAGAAGCTGGCGGAGTTTATCGACTGTTTTTGCGATCGCGGAGCCTTCGGCGTGGAGGATTGCCGGAAACTGCTGGCTGTCGGGCGGCGCCACGGCTTGCTGCCCCGCCTGCACGCCGAGCAGCTCAGCCGCACGGGCGCCGCCAGGCTGGCGATTGAGCTCGGCGCGGCCTCCGCCGACCATCTGGATTTCCTCAATGGCTCAGATATCCGAGCCCTGGCTCGTTCCAATGTGGTTGCCACACTGTTGCCCGGCGCGAATTTCCACCTGAATATGCGGAACTATCCGCCGGCTCGCCGGCTGATCGACGCGGGAGCCATCCTGGCGCTCGCCACCGACTTCAATCCGGGAACCAGCCCCACGCTCAATATGCAATTCATTCTCAGCCTGGCGTGCGCGGCCATGCGCCTGACCCCCGCGCAGGCGATCTGCGCCGCGACTATCAACGCAGCTTACGCCTTGCGTCGCGCCGACCGCCTCGGCTCGCTCGAACCCGGCAAGCAGGCGGACCTCATCGTGATGGACGTCTCCGACTACCGCGAGATTCCTTACTACTTCGCTTGGAACCACTGCAAGATGACCGTGAAGCGCGGGCGCATCATCTATTCGCGGCGGTAGAAGCGGTCTGATGCCGCCATTGCTGGGTGGCGAGATAAGCCGGAGTCTTCGTGTTAATCTGAAACTATGAGAACCATCATCGAATGTGTTCCCAATTTCAGTGAAGGGCGGGACGCGCAGAAAGTGGAAGCGATCATCCAGGCGCTGCTGGCCGGGCCGGACGTTTGTCTCCTGGACAAAGAGACGGATGCGGACCACAACCGCTCGGTTATCACCCTGGTGGGCACCCGCGAGAGCATCGCTGAGGCAGCGCTGCGCGGCATCGGAAAAGCCGCTGAACTCATCGACCTCAAACACCACCGCGGGGCGCACCCACGCCTGGGCGCGACCGACGTTGTCCCTTTCATTCCCATCGCGGGCGTCACCCTGGATGACTGCGTGCGCATTGCCGAGTGGGTGGCAGAAGAAGCCTGGCGGCGTTTCAAGATTCCGACCTACCTTTACGAAGCGGCGGCGCGGAAGCCGGAGCGAAAGAACCTGGAGAACATCCGACGAGGCCAGTTTGAAGGCGTACGGGAGGAAGTGCGCACCAACCCCGAGCGGCGGCCCGATTTTGGCGAGGCGGCGCTGCATCCCACAGCCGGCGCTACAGTGGTCGGAGCTCGCAAATTCCTGATCGCTTACAATATCAACCTGAATACTGCCGATGTCTCCCTTGCCAAATCCATCGCCAAGAAGATGCGGGCATCGAACGGAGGTTTCCCTTGCATCAAGGCCATGGGCGTGGAACTGAAGGCCCGAAATCTGGCCCAGGTCTCGATGAACCTCACGGATTTTGAGACGACTTCCATCGGGACGGTTTTCGATGCGGTTGCCCAGCAGGCTGCCGTACATGGCGTTGCGATCGTGGGCAGCGAGATCGTCGGGCTGGTCCCTCGGCGAGCGCTGGAGGATGCCGCCGTCCATTACCTCAAGGTCGAGAATTTTCGCCCTGCATTGATTTTCGAGAACCGCCTGGAGCAGATCCTCGAGGAGCAATCCAGCCAGCGTAAGGCCGCGACGCTTCGCGACATGGCGGAAGGATTTGTCGCCGCTGTGGCCGCGCCCACAGCGACGCCAGGCGGAGGGAGTGTCTCGGCTCTGGCAGGAGCATTGGCGGCGAGTCTGGGAGAAATGGTCTGTGGGCTGACACTCCGGCGCAAATCGTTCGGAGCGCACCACCCAATTCTCGAAGCCTCGCGCACCCGCCTGGCCGTGCTGCGAGAGCGCTTGCTCGCGAACGTTGACCGTGATGCCCGCAGCTACGAGGCGGTCATGGCTGCACACAAGCTGCCGAAGTCCACGGAATCCGAGCAAGCCATCCGTGCTGAGGCCATTGACGAAGCGAGCAGAACTGCTTCCAGCGTGCCCCTCGAAACAGCAGAACTCACCGCTGAGATTGCGCACGCCATCAAAGCGCTCCGTAACATCACTATCCCACAGGCAGCCTCGGACCTCGCCGTGGCGCTTCACCTCGGCGAGGCGGGTCTGCGCGGAGCGAGCGATAACGTTCGCGTGAACTTGCTGTCCATCCGTGACCGAGACTGGGTGGCACAGGTTGAACAGAGGCTCAAGAGCTTTGAAACGACTTAGGATGGTTTCTTTCCGAACGGCTGAAGAGGCGGCTTCTCGATGAGTCGGGGCAGGTTGCGCCGCCATGTTCTGGTGGGATCCCGACTTCAACGGAACAGGTAAACCCAGCGCTACAGCAAGGAGTCGGCGCTCCCGCCCTGGGGGGTAAACTCCGAGCGTCGCCCATTTGGAGCGCGCTGATAAGCGAAGTACACTGTAGTTTCAGCTCTATGAACGATCCCAACTCAGCGCCGTACGAGAACGCCCGCGGCATTCCCTCGCTCCCGGAAGTCCACCGGAGCGTCAGCATTCCATCCGGCGTCAGTTTGTGGAGAAAGCTCCTGGCGTTTTCGGGACCAGGTTTTCTGGTGGCGGTCGGTTACATGGACCCGGGCAACTGGGCCACAGACATCGCTGGCGGGTCGCGGTTCGCCTACCGCTTGATCTTCGTTCTGATGCTGTCCAACCTGATGGCCATCCTGCTGCAAACGCTGGCGGCGCGGCTGGGCATTGTCACGCAACGCGACCTGGCCCAGGCCTGCCGCGACTACTATTCCCGCCGGATCAGCCTGACCCTGTGGGTGCTGTGTGAGATTGCGATTGCCGCCTGCGACCTGGCGGAGGTCATCGGCTCCGCCATCGCTCTGAACTTACTGTTCGGCATCCCCCTGCTCTGGGGCGTGTGCCTGACCGCTTTCGACGTCCTCGCCATCCTCTACTTGCAGCACCGGGGCTTCCGCTATCTGGAAGCCATCGTCGTAGCCCTCATCGCGACCATCGGCACCTGCTACCTGCTGGAAATCATCCTGGTGAAGCCGGAATTCGCCGCCATCGGTCGCGGTTTCGTCCCCACCTCCGAACTCTTCACCAATCGCGAAATGCTCTACATCGCCATCGGTATGTTGGGGGCCACGGTGATGCCACATAACCTTTACCTGCATTCCTCCCTCGTGCAGACGCGCGCCATTGAGAGGACACGGGAAGGGCTGCGGACGGCGATGAAATTCAATTTCCTCGATTCCTTCGTGGCGCTCAATTTCGCCTTCCTGATCAATGCCGCGATTCTCATCATGGCCGCCGCTACGTTCTACAGGCACGGAATGAACCAAGTGGCGGAAATCCAGGACGCTTACCACACACTTTCGCCCTTGCTGAGCATTCCCCTCGCCAGCTTCCTCTTCGCGCTCGCGCTGCTTTGCTCGGGGCAGAACTCTACGCTTACCGGAACGCTGGCCGGCCAAATCGTGATGGAAGGGTTTCTGGACATTCGCCTCGCGCCCTGGCTGCGACGGTTGATCACCCGCCTGATTGCCATCGTTCCCGCGATCGTTGCCGTGGCCTATTACGGAGCGCGAGGCACCACACAGCTTCTGATCTTCAGCCAGGTGATCCTCAGTTTGCAGTTGTCGTTCGCGGTATTTCCGCTGGTACGATTCACGAGCGACCCCAGAAGAATGGGAGAATTCGCCAATCCCCGGTGGCTGAAAGTGCTGGCCTGGGTGGTGGCGGTATTCATCGCCGCTCTGAATCTCTATCTCTTGATTCAGACTTTCCAAGGCTGGGTCAGTTGATCGCGCAGAGCGGGAGCTAAAATGTTTAAGAAAATCCTAGTCGCTCTGGACCACAGTAAAGCCGATGGGGCCCTGCTGCCGCGCGTCAAGGAACTTGCGCGGATCACCGGTGCGCACCTCCTGCTTTTGCACGTCTCCACGGGTTGGGCGGCGCAATGGCACGATGACCTCAATCTGGCCGACTCTCAGGAAATGAAAGAGGACCGTGATTTCCTTGAGAGGGTCAGCCAGGAACTTCGCGGCGAGGGGCTCCAGGTGACCTCGTGCCATTCCTGCGGCGAGCCCGCGCAGGAGATTTTGAAAGTGGCGCACGCTCAGGGTTGCGACCTGATTGCCATGGCCACTCACGGCCACCGGCTGCTTTCCGACCTGATCCATGGCACAACCATTACTAAGGTCCGCCACGAAAGCGACATCCCCATTTTTCTGGTCAAAGCTGAAATGGATTAACCCTCCTTCCCTTCCCATTGTGAGATTGCCTTGCCATGCCGCGCAATTCAGGTTAAAAGGAAAAGTGCCGCGCGAGGGGCCTGCGACGACATGCTGATTCCCGGACACGCTACGGCGCAGGGTACGGCGCGATTTCGCGACCGCTTTGTTGCCCGCCTGCCCAGGCATTTTCGCGAGGCGCAGGGGCTCTGGCTTTCCTCCATTGGCATGGGCACCTACCTGGGAGAAGCCACAGCGGCTCACGACGAACTCTATCGCCAAGCCATCATGCGTGCCGTCGAGCTGGGGACGAATGTCATCGACTCCGCCGCCAACTACCGGCACCAGCGAAGCGAACGGGCCATCGGCCAGGCGCTCGCTGCAATGGTCTCGGCAGGCACGGTGCGGCGGGACGAGGTCCTGCTCGCCACCAAGGGCGGCTTCCTCACCTTTGACGGCGAGGAGCCAGACGATCCAAACGCCTATTTCTATGAAAGATTCATCGAGCCGGGAATCATCCGCCCGGAAGAAGTGGCAGCCGGCTGCCACATCATGTCGCCGAAGTACCTGGCGAACCAGATCGACGCCAGCCGCCGCAATCTGGGTGTCGAGACGATCGACATCTATTACGTACACAACCCTGAGACCCAGCTCAGCCAGGTGAAGCGAGATGAATTCTTTCGCCGCCTCAAGGCCGCCTTCGCCCAACTTGAAAAAGCCGTTGCCGAAGGGAAGATGCGCGTTTACGGGACGGCAACCTGGAACGCTTACCGTGTAGGGCCCGAATCGGGGGATGCCATTTCGCTCCGGGAAGTTTTGCGCGCAGCGGAGGAAGTGGGCGGCAAGGACCACCATTGCCGCGCCGTCCAGCTTCCCTTCAACCTGGCGATGCCCGAGGCGCTCACAGCCACCACACAGGAAGTGGATGGCAAGCGCGTACCCTTACTGCAAGTGGCCAGGGCCAACGGGCTGATGGTATTTGCGAGCGCCAGCCTTCTCCAGAGCCAGCTCGCGTCGGGATTGCCGGCGGAAGTCCAGGAGTGGGTTCCGGGATTGAACACGGACGCGCAGCGTGCCCTGCAGTTCGTACGTTCGACTCCCGGCATCACCTGCGCCCTGGTCGGCATGAGCCGCCTCGAACATGTCGAGGAAAACCTGAGCACCGCCTCCGTCGCGCCTCTGACGATCGAAGACTTCGGGGCAATTTTCTCAAAATGAGGAAAGACCGCTCCCCTGAGGTCGGGTGCAGTCCCGTCCGGTATCGACAGTTTCACTCGTTTCGGCCATGTCAAGGCGACCCGAGCGTGCTGCCCACCATGCAGAATGAAACCCTTTTGCCGCCTGGACAACCCGGACCGTCAGCTTGACAAACCGCTGCCTTTCCGATAGCTTGCCTGTTATCGCGCATTCTTACACTGTAGTTCGTCGGGGGGACTATTGCCTCGCAGGCCGCTTATTACTCTGACCACCGACTTTGGCACGGCGGACCACTTTGTGGGCGTCATGAAGGGTGTCATCTACCAGATCAACCCGGACGTCGAGATCGTGGACCTCTGCCATCAGATCGGTTCCTACGACATCTTTGACGCAGCCTTCACCCTGGCGCAAAGTTATCGTTTTTTCCCCGTGGACACGATCCATCTGGTCGTAGTGGATCCCGGCGTCGGCACGGCACGGCGTCCCCTCCTGGCACGGACCATCGATTATAAGTTCGTGGCGCCCGATAACGGCGTCCTCTCGCTGATTTACGAACGCGAGGAAAACATCGAAGTGCGCCATATCACCTCGGACCATTATTTCCTGAACCCGGTCAGCAACACTTTCCACGGCCGCGATATTTTTGCTCCCGTTGTGGGATGGCTCAGCAAGTATGTGGAGCCCGACAAGTTCGGCGAGGTGATCACGGACTACGCAAAGTTTGCTTCACCCAAGCCCAAGCGTGTGAACGAGAACCTGGTCAAGGGCGTTGCCCTGAAGGTTGACAAGTTCGGGAACATCATTACCAATATCAGCCCCGCGGACGTCCCGCAGCTCTTTGCGGAGAATCCCCCGCCCTTCAAAATCATCGTGAACCAGCACGAAATCACCCGCTTGAACCTGGCTTACTCGATGGGCAAGCCCTCGGAAGTTTTTGCCATCGTGGGGAGTTCAGGGTTTCTGGAGATCTGCACCAACCGGAGCTCGGCCGCCAAAGCCCTCAACGCGGGCCGGGGTGCAGAGATCGGCGTGATGCTGGGCACACCGCCGGCTCCGGGGACTTAGAAGCCCATTCCAACCACCGGGTCCAGCGTTTTCTCCACACACGAAAATTCCGAAAGTCCATTTATTCTGGAGGGACGCTCCACAGGCGCCGAGGCGATTGAGGCCGCATGGCCGGCGGTCCCAGACCGCCACTACAATCCGGCCGCACGGAGCGCGGCATTCCTTTAAGCAGAAGGCGACTTCGGCAAACCTGCGGCGGCCGTGGAGGGGACGGTCGCCGGCGAAAGTTTCTCGACTTTGACTTTGGCCACTCGCCGCCCTTCCATTTCCACCACGGAGTAGCGTCGGCCCTCAAACACCAGGGTCTCGCCGCCCCTGGGAATGACCCCCAATCGGGCCAGGATGAATCCCGCCAGAGTTTCGTATCCCGCGCCCCGGGATAAGACAATTTGGTAGTCGTCCGCCAGTTCCCGCAGGCTCACGGAGGCGTCCACCACCAGCACGTTCTCCCCGACCTTGCGGATGGCTGCCTCCTCCCGGTCGTATTCGTCCTGGATTTCCCCCACGATCTGTTCCAACACATCCTCAATGGTGACCAGTCCGACATACGTCCCAAACTCGTCCACCACCAGGGCCATTTGGGAATGACGGCGGCGCGCGTCATTGAGCATGTGGTTCAACGACGTCGTCTCCGCAACGATCATGGGCTGATGGAGGATCGAGCGGAGATCAAAAGGAGTCTCCAGGGGCGTGCCCTGCCGATGCCGCTCCAGAAGCACCGCCAGCAAATCCTTCGTGTAGAGGATGCCGACGATGTGATCGGGCATTCCCTCGTAAATGGGGACGCGGGAATGCTGATCCTTCACGATCCGGTCGAGCAGCAGCCGGAAGTCCTGGGTGAGAGGCAGGCAGGTGATGCGGGTCCACGGCACCATGATTTCTCGCACGCGGATGCTGTGGAGATCAAAAACACTGTGAATCATCTCCTCTTGTTCTTCCCCCAGCAGGCCCCGTCTCCGAATGGCCGACACGATCAGCTTCACTTCCTCGGGCGTGTGAGGAGCACCGTGACCGTGGCCGCGAGACTGGCCGAGGGCGCGCAGCACCATGTCTGCCAGTCCATCCAAGGCCCGAACCAAATGCTTGCTCAACCGCAGAAACAAAAGCAGGGGCCGCGCGACGAGCAAGGATGCCTGCTCCGCGCGTTCGTAGGCCAGCGCCTTGGGGACCAGCTCTCCCAGGACCATCAGCAAGGTGGTAATCAGAAGAAAGGCAAGACCTACCGCGATCGAGTGCGCCACCACAATCGAAACAAACCTCTGGAGGTGGCCTTCGAGCATGCGCTCGATGGCGGCGGCCATGATGCCCTCACCCAACCAACCCAGCAGTAGGCTGACGACCGTCATGCCAAGTTGGGTTCCCGAAATCATCAGGCCCACATCCGCCAGCAAGGTCTGGACGAGGCGGGCGCGGAAGTCCCCTTCCCGCACCAATTGTTCCACCCGCGTTCGCCGCACGCTCAACAGGGCGTATTCCGCCGCCGCAAAGAAGGCGTTCAGCGCCACCAGCCCGAGGATCAGCAGACCCTTCAGCAGAACCATAAGAGGAGCACCTTCGGTAAGAGCATTCTAGAACGAAACCCGCGGCAATCTCAAAGCGCTCTCTGCCAAGACTCGGACCTGGCAAAATCTCTGTCCGCCGGAAGGTCGGGTTGGATTGCTCGCATCAGGACCAAACGCTCAGCGGGAATCGCGAAGATTTTGGCAAAACTTCGAGGGGACAAAGGCCAGCCGGCGCCGGCAAGACGATGGGGGATTCGAGGCTGGCAAGCTTCAGTGAGTGGAATCGCTGACTAAGGACGTTTCTCCTCGGGCCTTCGCGAGAGCTTGGGAGGGAGGTCCTCCACCCAGGGGAGCGGTCCCCCCAGGGTACGGATGTAGAGCTCGTCATAGCGGCGGACCTCTTGGCGTACCGCCATGAACTCCGGCGGGTCGCGCGGCCAGGCTTCTGTTTTGGGCAAGCACTGAATAAACCCCTCCAGACCCTGGCACCGCTCAGGGGCGCTGGGATGTGTGGAAGATAAACCCGGCGCCTCCAGCGAGCTGCGCGCCTGCGCGGTTTCTAACCGGTCGAGCATCCGAATCATGGCCCGGGGATCGTAACCGGCTTGGGTGAGATAGCCGACCGCCATGCGATCAGCCTGGCGTTCCAGGGACTGGCTCAATCGGGAAACCGCTTCGGGAGAAGGCGGCGAGACGGCCTCCCCGATCGCTAACTTCACCGCTCGGACGACGACGGCAAACGACGCGGCTTTCCGGGATCGGAAGGAGTCCGGCGGCGCGACCAGAGGTCGCCAATGGCAAGCGTTAAGGTGAGCGATTTCATGCGCCAGTACGGAAGCCAGTTCAGCCTCGCTTTCTGCGGCGCCGATCACGCCTGAGTTTATGAAGACAAACCCTCCCGCGAATGCCCGCGCATTGACTTGGGGTGAATAGAGGATCCGGAACGTGAAGGCCTGATTTGCTCCACTGGCACGCGCCAGAGTCTGCCCCAGCGCGTTCACGAAATCGTTAACACGGGCGCCACCCCAGGGCAGCGAATGCGCCAGGAACTCTCCCGCCTGGGCTCGGCCGACCTTGCGCTCCTCGGTCAGCGTCTTGAAATCCCCACACACACTGGGGGGTGATCCCAAGACTTCCGGCGCTCCCGCCGCCTGACCTTGCGCTCGCGCGGCAAACCAACCGAACGCGCAGGCCAGGCCACACACCTGCACCGTCGCCAGCCGGCCCGACACTTTCACGGGTATCCCTCCACTCACCCCATCGGCAGCGGAAGTCCCAACTTCAGCCGGGGACCCGTATTAGTTGTAGGTTCAACGCCCTGAGTCAGGAGCAAGAGGCGGCGTCCGCTCACGCCTCCCCCCTCCAAATGCGAAACCCTTATCGCACGCTTCGAGGAGGAAGTCCAGCAGAATCCGCGGCCGGGATTCCAGCGGGGAGGATGAATGGAGAGCCTGATGATTGCCTAGCTCGTCGGAAGTGGCGCGGCGCAGTTGGGACAGAACTTCTGACTTTGCTCCACAGGTCCGCCGCACGAGGGGCACTCGCGTTGTCGCCCGGGCCGCATGAAGAACAAGATGCCAAATCCCACCGGAGTGAAAACCACCCCGAAGAGTCCCAGGATGCCGGTGACGAAGAACGTATCAAAGTTGTAACCGAAACCAAATCGTATGTCTCTCGGATCAGCGGGATTATAGAGAATGGAGTGATGGCTTCCCGGCGAGTAGGTCGTCACCTTACCGCTCATCTCGGAATAGCTCGAGGTAGCCGTTTCCGTCTCCGTGGGCGTGACCTATTCCCGGCCATTCACGGTGTAGCGAAACTCGACCGCCGCCCGGTGCATACTCTTCCCCTCCGAATCGCGATAGCTGATCACCTCGCTCTTGGTTACCACCGCGTCCACGGAGGGCCAGGTCTTCAGGATGGTGTATTGTCGTTTGCCGGTCCACCACGCGCCTCCCAGTATCCCCACCCCAACCAGGCCAAAAACCAATCCGACAATGATCGGAGCTGTTTTAGCTGCGCTAGTCATGGCAAACCTCCTGTCAAAGATTGCTTGGGCGGCTGGACGGCAAGCGTTGAAGCTATCACCTGGCGGCGGGACGTTGCAACCGTCGGTTCACTCGCTGGATATAGAGGGTGATGACGCCAGCCAGGACGACGTCCCCGTCGACCTCATGTCGGACCTGGCGCCGCAACGGGGAGTGTCGGCCGGGATTCTTCCTCCGAAGCGATGGGAAGGCAACGCGCACACACCCCGCAGCTAAAGCGGGAACAGCGCCCGGCATGAATGCGGTTCGTAGTGAGTCCGTAATTTACGAGAAACAGAGATGGCAAGGAAGAAGCTAGGCGGCTCGAAGTGACCGTCCACATTTGGGACAGACGTTTTGATTTCCGTCTACATGCTTTCCGCACCAGGGGCACCGCACAGTGCTCCCCGAACGCGACCTCGGCGTGGCCGCAAGAGAACGGAGGCGCAGGATCGGGCCGGAGGTCTTGACCCTCTGCCACAAGCTTGGCCCACGAGTACGGTCTGCGCTCCCCGAAACAACCACGCGAAAGGCCTTGACTCCGCCGGCGCTAAAAGCAAGGCCCAACAAAGCGAGAAAAACGGGCACCACAAAGGCATCAAAGAAATCGAATTCAAAGTGGATTTCAGCAGGATCAGCGGGGTTATAGCGGATCATGTGGTGCGTTCCTGGGGCGTACGTCGTGCCGAGCCTCCGCGCTATCGTCTTATAGCCGGAGGAATGTGAGCCCGACATGGACCACTGGATGTATTCCTTACCTTTGACGGTGTAGCGAAATTCAACCTGGGCTTTGTACCGGGGAGTGAGTCCTTCACCGCGCTCGTCGGAGCTGGACTCATAATCCCGTATTTCCGTTTTGAACATCGCAAGCGAACCTTCTGACGTTTGTCGTCATCTGTATTAACGCGCGTTTGAGCGCAATCACAACGTTTTGGAGGTCCACACCCAGTGGGTGAGAAACAAAATCAGCCCTATCAGCTCTCGTTCAATGCTTCGTTGAAGGTGGATTTTCAGGGGTCAGGGGTCACTTCCGACGGAGGTCTGATTCTGATTCGGGAACTGGACGAACGACTCGGCTTGGGTGAGCTCATCGAACAGCACCTGACGGACTCTCGGGCGAAGAATGCGCGCTTGCCCTTCGCCGACCTGCTGCGGCAATCGGTGTACAGTCGCCTGGCTGGGTACGAGGACCTTAACGACGCCGAGCGGCTGAGCCAAGATCCGACCTTTCGGCTGATCGGTTCGGAGAAGCTCTGGGACCGTGGTGCGGCCCTGACTTCGCGGTTGCAATCGTTCGAGACCGAGATGCTGGCCGAGGAGGAGAACTTTGCGGGACTGGCACGACTGAACCGGGAGCTGATCGGCAGGGCGGAAGCAATGGATTCAGCTTGCCGCGCGGTGCTGGATATGGATTCCACCGAGATCCCGGTGTACGGAGAGCAGGAGCAGAGTGCTTACAACGGGCACTTCGAGTCCACGTGTTATCACCCGCTGCTGCTGTTCAATCGACAAGGCGACTGTGTGGCGGCCAAGCTCCGTGCGGGCAACGTCTATAGCGCTGAGGGTTGGGAAGAACTTTCGTTGCCGGAGATCGAACGCCAGCAGCGAATGGGGAAGGAAATTACGTTTCGGGCTGACGCGGCCTTTGCCAAACCGGAGATTTACGAAGCTTTGGAGGAGAGAGGTGTGAAGTATGCGATCCGCATCCCGACCAACGACAGCCTGGAGCGGGACATCGCGGAGTTGCTGACCCGGCCCGTAGGAAGGCCGAGTCACCAGCCGGTTGTCTGGTACAAGAGCTTTCTGTATCAGGCAGCCAGTTGGAAAACGGCGCGGCGGGTCGTGGCGAAGGTGGAGTTCCACTTTGGGGAACTGTTCCCGCGAGTAGGCTTCATCGTAACGAACCTGACGTTGCCGAGCCGGGCGGTGGTACGGTTCTACAATAAGCGGGGGACCGCCGAGCAGTGGACCAAGGAAGGCAAGCAAGCGGTGAAGATGACCCGGCTGAGTTGCCATCGTTTCCGGTCCAACCAAGTGCGGCTGTGGCTGAGCGTGATCGCCTATAACCTGGGGAACCTGTGGCGGCGGCTGGTGCTGCCCCGGAGGATCGACGGGTGGTCGTTGACCAGTTTGCAGCAACGGCTGGTGAAAACCGGCGGACGGCTGGTGAAACATGCCCACTATTACTGGTTGCTCTTGGCAGAGAGCCATCTCACGAGGCGGTTGTTTGCCAGCATGCTGGGGCGGATAGCGGGGCTGCCGGTTCCAGCGGGATAGCCGAGGCTGTGGGAACCGAGGAATCGATTCCGAAACCCCCGGGACGGGGCGGTGTCTGAGAAAACCGATGGAGACACGCGACGATTGCAGCGTTCAAGACTCGCGGAGGGCAGCCGACGGCCGTTCGGACCTGCGCGGAGAGAAAAAATGCGCTGGGGAGCGCTCGACTGGAGACAAGAGGGTCTATACTCTCGGGTGCCGGGAGCCAAAAAGGAAATTCCGGGATACACGATAGAACTCATCTTATAAATGCCGCCAAATGAGCAAATCAATACACGAGAGTGTTCCTAAGTGGGCAGACATCTGTCTTCGGCTTCTGTCATGCTGCGTAGCGGGGAAGTGAGTCCGGAGGAGGGAACTCTTGTGGGGGCCACATTCTCCTCGCAGCGGCACCTGCAACCCAGCAGAAAGCGCAGTTGTAGGCGGTGGTTTGATGCAAGGCTGAAAAGGGTGATAGGCGTTTATCGGGACAGGTTATTTGTGAAAAAGAGATAAGGAGGTAACGACCATGGCTCGGAACGAGCATCAATTGTCCCAGCACACACAAAATATAGTTCGTGAGAAAATCGCTCTCCGTGCACACCGTCTCTGGGAGGAACGTGGGTCCCCCATCGGATCCTCGGAAGAAGATTGGTTCCGTGCCGAACGAGAAATGCGCACTGTGAAGAGCGACATGCAATTGCAAAGAGACGTTTCAGAGGAACTCAAGTGGGACCCAGCTGTCAACGCCGAGCAGATTCGGGTCGAAGTGAAGGACGGCGTGGTGACGCTCGCCGGCCGTGTTGAATACTTCGCTGAGAAGTGGGCTGCCGAATGGGCCGCCAAGCGAGTGTCTGGCGTCAAGGAGTTGGCCGTTGAGATAGAAGTCAAACCTATTCGCTTCCGCGAGCTGAGAGACGCGGATATTGCCCGGGCGGCAGAGAACGCACTCAAATGGCATGCCTTCGTGCCGCAAGACCGCATCAAGGTGACCGTAGAAGATGGGTGGATCATTCTGGAAGGCGAGGTTGAGAAGCAATTCGAGAAGGAGACCGCACGCCAAGTCGTGCTCCACTTAGCGGGGGTCAAAGGTGTCAGCAACCAGATCGTCCTCAAACCGAAGGTGGAGCCAACCGAGGTCAAGGATAAGATCGAAGCAGCTTTCAAACGCAGCGCGATTCTAGACTTGGCGATGATCGCGGTGAAGGCCGACGGTGGTAAGGTCATTCTGACTGGGATTGTTCGCTCTTGGACGGAGTATGTGGACGCCGAGCGGGCTGCCTGGGCCGCCCCGGGTGTGCACGAAATCAAGAATCTGCTGAGAATTGTGGCTTAAGGCCGTTGGTCTATCTGGAATCCGATCGCCACGTTGCGTTACGAATAATCTGCAAACACTTCAAGCGCGCACAACGCGTATTTGAGCAAGGCGTCAGGGTTTTTTCTTTTTGAAGAGGTCGCCGAGTGCGCCGAGCGGATTGTTGGTGTTCTGCTTTCAGAGGCGCTCGGCTGTATGTTATCGGTCGGTCGAAAATTGAAAACGGAAATTCCGGTGTAATGTTTTTTTTAATGTACGGCGGCCACTGATCCGGGAAGCAAACGCCATGTCACTAAATGGGGAGGGCAGGCAAATGCGCAAATGCAGGGTTAACAAGATGTGGTTTATGGCACTCCTACTGGTCGTTTTTGTGGCCGGATGCGGTCGAGAGCAGGGAATCCTCCCACCCACGCTGACCTCGATCAGTCCGAATAGGGGCACCCACGGACAGACCGTGGGCGTCACACTAACGGGAACGAGTTTCGCAACTGGAGCCACGGTCAACGTGAGCGGGGCGCTGGTCACCGTCAGCAACACGACGGTGGTGAGCAGCACCCAGATCACCGCGACGTTTGCCATCGCCGCGAATGCTGCGCTCGGCGCTGTGAACATCAGCGTGACGAGTTCGGGCGCGACCACCAATGCGGTGACGTTCACAATAGGGCCCCCACTTACAGTGAGTTCCGTAATCCCCACAAATGGCGCAGCAGACGTGCCGATCAATCAGGTACTCACGGCAACCTTCAGTCAGGCGGTGAACTGTGCAACGGTCACCACATCAAGCTTTATCCTAAAAGGACCTGCTGGAGCCGTAGCAGGAACGACCACGTGCTCAGGCGCAACTGCGACCTTTACACCGACAAGCCTTCTCGCCTCCAATGCCGCTTATACTGCCACGCTGACAACGGGGATAAAGAACTCTCTAGGCGATCCGCTGCTTAGCAACTTTGTGTGGAGCTTTGCAACCGCGTCTCCTCTTACAGTGACTTCCACCAGCCCCACAAATGGGGCAACGGGCGTGCCGATCGGTCAGGTACTCACGGCAACCTTCAGTCAGGCGATGAACTGTGCAACGATCACCACATCAAGCTTTACCCTGACAGGACCTGCTGGAGCCGTAGCAGGAACAGTTGCCTGCTCCGGCATGAGCGCGACCTTTACACCGACAAGCAATCTCACAGTCAGTACCGTTTACACTGCCACGATTACAACCGGGGTGACTAATGTGGCAGGCGCAGCACTGGCGAGCAACTTTGTGTGGAGCTTTGCAACCGCGTCTCCTCTTACAGTGACTTCCACCAGCCCCACAAATGGCGCAACGGGCGTGCCGATCGGTCAGGCACTCACTGCAACCTTCAGTCAGGCGATGAACTGTTCAACGATCACCACATCAAGCTTTACCCTGACAGGACCTGCTGGAGCCGTAGCAGGAACAGTCGCCTGCTCCGGCCTGAGCGCGACCTTTACACCGACAAGCCATCTCGCAGTCAGTACCGTTTACACTGCCACGATTACAACCGGGGTGACTGATGTGGCAGGCGCAGCACTGGCGAGTAACTTTGTATGGAGCTTTACAACCGAGCCTCCTCCTTTTGTGACTTCCACAGTCCCTCTAAACGGCGCCACGGGGGTGCCTCTCAACATTGCCATCGCCGCGACCTTCAGCGAGTTCATGAACCCTGCCACAATCACCTCAACAACCTTTACACTGACCGGTCCGGGCGGTCCGGTAGCAGGACTAGTGGCCGCGCCGAATGGAATAACCGCGACCTTCTCCCCTGCAGCCGATCTCGCACCCAACGCCCTCTATACTGCCACGATTACCACGGGAGCCCAAAACACGGTGGGCATTGGTCTGGCGAATAACTATGTGTGGAGCTTTAGAACGGGCCCGGGCCCCATCATCCCACCCAGGGTAATTTCCACAAACCCAGCGAATAATGCCACCGGTGTGACCGTCAACCAGAAAATTAGCGCGACCTTCAGTGAGGCGATGGATCCTACAACGATCACCTCGGCGACCTTTACCGTGACGGGGCCGGGCGCAGTTGCCGTAATAGGGACAGTCACCTATGTTGTAACCGGCTCAATCGCCACGTTCGCACCCAATGCTGCTCTCGCGCCTCTGACCACCTATGTTGCGACGATTACAACTGGGGCAAAAGATCTGGCTGGAAATCCATTGGCGAGTAACTACGCATGGACTTTCACCACGGGCGTGGTTCCAGACACCACCCAACCCACCGTAATTTCTACAATCCCTGTTAGTGGCGTCGGAGGTGTGCCCATCAATCAGGCAGTCAGCGCAACCTTTAGCGAGGCCATGGATCCTGCAACGATTAATTCAACAACCTTTAGGCTGGCAGGGCCTGGCGGAACTGCCGTGCCAGGGTTCGTCACCTATGCCGCGATTGCCAACACGGCAACCTTCACACCAACAGCCAATCTCCTACCCAGTGCGCTGTACACGGCCACCGTTACAGCCGGAGCCACAGACCTGGCAGGCAATCCGCTGGGAGCGGGTATCGTACCGAATCCCTGGACCTTTACCACGGCTGCGACTCTGGACACCACAAACCCGACAATTATTTCCACGAACCCCATTAATGCAAGCTCAAATGTGCCCATCAACACGACCGTGAACGCAACCTTCAGTGAGGCGATGGACCCATTAACGATCACCACAGGTACCTTCGATTTGGCGGGTCCGGGCGGGGCCGTCGTAACCGGAACGGTCGCCTACGATCCAATAAACTTTATTGCAACCTTTACACCCTCAAGCAATCTCGCTGCTAATACGACCTACGTCGCCACGATAACAACCGGCGCCACAGACCTGGCAGGCAATCCCCTGGGGCTCGGCATCGCATCGAACCCATGGACCTTCACGACAGCTCCAGTGATCCCCCCGCCCCCACCGGCGGTAAACCTTGGAACAGCGTCGACATTCGGGGCGTTTAGAGGGGGCGCAGGGATGACCAACCAGGGGCTTCTTACCGTGATTAACGGGGATATCGGGACTACCGGTGCTTCTACTACGATGACGGGATTCCACGATGCGGGGCCAGGATGTATATATACCGAAACTCCGCTTAACGTGGGAACAGTCAACGGCAACATATATACTGCTCCCCCGCCTCCCACTGTTGGGTGTCCTACTGAAGGAACTGCTGCCACCATGGCGATCGCAACCCAGGCCGCAGCCGATGCGCTCACCGCGTTTAACGCAACTTCTCCGGCCCAAATGCCACCCACCGTCGCCGCTCAAGGCGGCGAGCTGGGCGGTCTAACTCTCCCCCCGGGCATCTATCAATCCGCCCCGGGCACGTTTGGTATAACGGCAGGGGATCTCACTCTCGACGCTCAGGGGAACCCAAATGCTTTCTGGGTTTTCCAGATGGGAACTACACTCACTGTCGGCGTCGCTGGAAGCCCTCGCAGCGTTATCCTGATCAACGGCGCCCAGGCTAAGAATGTCTTTTGGCATGTCGGCAGCGCCGCGACTATTAACGCGACTGGAGGCGGCACCATGGTGGGAACCATAATCGCTCCCGCAGGCGTCACGTTCTCTACCGCGGGCAACGCCGCAATAACCACGCTGAACGGCAGAGCGCTGGGCCTGACTGCTTCGGTTACAATGGTGAACACCATCATTAACGTGCCTGCGCCGTAGTATGAGGGGTAAGACCCACGGGTGAGACCGCCTTCCAGGGCGGTCTCATCCCAAGTAAGAACATGCGGCGTTGAGTGTGAAGCAAGTTGAGTTGAGTAGTACTTCATGGCTGAGAAGCGAGACTCTTTATGCCCCGCTTCTGGGTGAGTAGGCACAATTCAGGAGGCTACAATGAAGTTAGGATTGCGGATATTTGCCACAGTGGTGGTCGCTTTTTCACTCCTGCCTGCACTGCTTGCGGAAGACTCGGCAAAGCCGGCAGCCACAGCGAACAAGGATGGGGCTGTCAATTCCCGCGTCGCACCCGGCGCCGTGGCCAAAGCCAAGCCGGCTGCTACGACGTCAGCGCCCCTGCCAGCGTGGCCCATGCCGCAATCGAGAGGTGCGGCCAGCATTACTCCCAAAGTTGAACTTTTTCTGGGCTACTCGTTTTTGCGGAACGTTCCGGCTAGCGCCGGAAACCGGCTCGTTTACCTACATGGCGGCAGCACGTCCCTCGCTCTCAACGTGAATCGTCAATAAGGTGGCAACTGCCCAAGCCTTTTGACTCGCATTGCGAGCGCATAACGAGCAAACCGAATAATACCAGTAGACATCGCCACTCCTGGCCTCGGCGTCAACCTTCGGCCATGTCAGCAAGATGGTGCAGGGTCTTCGGCCGATCCACGCTGCGGCTATGAGCAATCCCAATCCGACCACCAAAGCCATGACGGCGTTCGGCCTCATCGATCTTTCTTCTTGCATCGCGACCTCTTCCTTAGCGTGTACCCCGCCGCAGGCACACCCCGTCTGCGCTTGAGATCATACGAGACTGAGTAGGCGAGGGACGAATCCTGGCGGCATTCTAGCACCCGAGCGACGAGATTCAACAGAAGCACGAGAAGCGATTGGTGGCAAGAGACGGCGGGTCTCGGCGGCCCAAACCCATCTGTATGCTAGAATCGTTTGCAGTTCTTGTCGGGGCAAAGATGCGCCGCGATTTAAGAGTTCTGAAGACCACCTGCCCGCTGGACTGTCCGGATACATGCAGCATTCTCGCGACTGTGGAGGACGGCCGCGTCACGCGCCTGCAAGGCGACCCTGACCATCCCCTCACGCGCGGTTTCCTTTGCCACAAGGTGGCGAATTACCATCGGCGACTCTATTCCCCTCTGCGTGTCCTTTATCCCCTGCGGCGAGTTGGTCCGAAGGGCGAGGGAAGATTTGAACGGATCACCTGGGACGCAGCTCTTGAGGAAATCGCGTCGTGCTTCAAGGAGATTATGGCGAAGCATGGTGGAGAGGCCATCCTGCCCTACTCCTACGGTGGCTCGCTGGGGATTGTGCACCGACTTGCCGGACACCGCTTCTTCTACCGCCTGGGGGCCAGCCGCCTCCAACGAACCATCTGCGATCCAGCCGCCATGGCCGGCTGGGACATGACCATTGGCAAGAACATTGGGACAGACCTTACACAGGCTGAGCATTCGGACTTCCTCGTAATCTGGGGAATGAACCTTGCCGCGACGAGCGTGCACTTTGTTCCCATTGTGAAGGCCGCCAGGAAACGCGGAGCTCGCGTGGTGCAGATCGATCCCTATCGCAACAGGACCTCGCATCTTGCGGACGAGCAACTGATGCCGCGGCCCGGCACGGGCGCGGCGCTGGCTCTCGGGCTGATGCATGTCCTCATCCGTGAGAACCTGGTCGACCACGATTACCTTGAGAAGTTCACGCTGGGATTTGAGGCGTTACGCGAGCGCGTGCTGGCGGAGTATCCGGTAGAGCGTGCCAGCCGAATTACCGGCGTTCCGGAAGATCAGATCGTCCGCCTCGCGCGTGGCTACGGCCGGGCTCGCGCCCCTTTCCTGCGCATCGGGTTTGCGCTCACGCGGCACGAAAACGGCGGCATGGCCATGCGGACCATCGCCTGCCTGCCCGGACTGGTGGGAGCTTTCCGCAAACGAGGTGGGGGAGCGCACCACGATACCGGCTCCAGCTTTGAGTTCAATTACGCCCGGGTGACCGGGGAAGAGGAATTCAAGCCCACGACGCGCGAACTCAACATGGTGAAGCTGGGCGAAATCCTGCTGGAAGAAAAGAACCCGCCCATCCAGGGACTCTTCGTTTACAACTGCAACCCGGCCGCCATTGCGCCCGACCAGGCGCGCGTGCACGCGGGCCTGCGGCGCGAAGACCTCTTTACGGTGGTGCACGAGCAGGTGCACACCGACACCGTGGATTTTGCCGACATCGTGCTTCCCTGCCCCACCTTCCTTGAATACCTCGACCTGTACAAAAGTTACGGCCACTACTATCTCCAGGTTGGGAAACCCGTTATCGAGCCGCTGGGTGAGGCGAAGCCGAACCTGGAAGTATTCCGCCTGCTGGCCCGGCGAATGGGTTTTGAGGACAAATGCTTTGACGACACGGAATACGGCCGGATGAAGCAGGCGTTGGACACTCCCTCAAAATTTCTGGTTGGCGTCGATTTCGAGAAACTCAAGGCAGGCGAGACGCAGCGTCTCAATCTTCCCGCCAACGAGGATCCGTTTGCAAACGGGTTCTATACACCTTCAGGAAAACTGGAATTCTATTCGGCGAGCATGACGAAGCTGGGCTTCGATCCCTTGCCCGCCTATATCCCTTGCTGCGAAAGCCCGGAAAACCACGCCCTGCAAGACAAGTTTCCGTTGCAATTGCTCGCGCCACCCTCGGTGCATTTCCTGAACTCCACCTTCGGGGCCGTGAAGGAACAACGCAACCGAATCGGAAAACCTGGAATCAAGATTCATCCCGCCGACGCGCGAGCACGCAACATTTATCCAGGCGACCTGGTGCGGGTTTTCAATGACCGGGGCGAATGCCAACTCTACGCCGAGGTCACGGAAGATACCCGCGAGGGCGTGGTAGTGGCGGAATCGATCTGGTGGCCCAAACACATGCCGGGTGGGCGCGGCGTGAACACTCTGGTTTCCACTCGTCTCACCGACCTGGGCGGGGGTTCAACTTTCCAATGCAACCTTGTGGAGGTCAGAAAATAGTAGACGGTAGACGGGAGAAGGTGGGCGGCGGCGCACCGGGGCAGACAAATTCCCCCTACAAATTAGATTGTGTCGTCGGTGATTTGGCCGTCGAGGCTGAGTCTTCCAAAAGGGGTGGGAAGGGTGATGTGCACGTGAGGCAAGGAACAGGCCTGTTTGGCCGCGCGAGGCAGCTCACCCTGGCAGGAAGGGCCGGCCGGGGGCGCCGGGGTCTCGCGCGCTGTCGTGAAGTCAGCCTCAACATACAGCCACATCTTCATGATTTCGAAGCCGCGTCTCCAGTGACTTTCGATCGGCTTCCCCGCTGCGCAGCGGAACTCCAGGAAGCCGTTCATAAGGATTACAAGCACCAAGGCCAAAAGCACCTTTTTCATCGCCGCTGTCTTCCTTTTTCCGAGCTGTTGGCAAGTCGGATTTATGACAACCTTTTGCGTTCCGATAATTCTGGACTCTCTCAGGTCGTCCCAGCTTCATAACAATAGACGTGTGAGCTTCCCCTTGGGTTAGCCTGCGCGCGTAGAATTTTTCGACTTTGGGACACTTAACCCTGGCAGGAACTTTCGGGTAGACTGCGCGGGGCTGATGGCAGCAGAGGCGGTTCGAGCCCCGCCTCTACAGGACAGAAATCCCTCGGCGGTCCCGCCTCGGCGGGCAGAGATCGCCGTTCTAGAATTGCCACGGACCCAGAGAACAGGTCCGCGCTACAAGAACCCGAACAGTTCTGCTAACATACCGGAGATGTACGACGAAATCGTAGCCGTCACGGAAAATCGACCCCTTACCGGCGGCCATTTCCTTTTGAGTTTGGATTCTCCACGCCAGGCGCAGGCGACGCGCCCTGGCCAATTCGCCATGGTGCGCGTGCTGGGTCGCTCCGATGTCCTGTTGCGGCGGCCCATGAGCATCTACGACGTCAAGGCGAGGGACTCAGGAAGCCGGCGAGGCCACGCTTCGAAACCTCCCCGGATCATGCAGTTCCTGTACAAAGTGGTGGGGCGCGGGACGCGCTTGATGGCGGAACTCAAGCCGGGCGATCGGGTGGGATTGCTGGCGCCGCTGGGTCATGGCTTTTACGAGGAAGAATACATGCCGCACGCGCAGGCCGCCGATGAGGTTCTGCACGTCGCCGGTGGGATCGGCATCGCGGCGCTGTTGCTGCCCGCCAAGCAACTCGCCAAAGCGGGCATTCGCCAGAAGCTGTTTTTCGGTGGACGGACGAAAGCTGACCTCGTGGGCTTGGACGAGTTCAAGCCCGTTGTAAGCCAGATCAAGCTGGCCACGGAGAACGGGTCGCGCGGGCATAGGGGTTATGTCACGCAGCCTCTCCAAGACTACCTGAAGCACCATCCGAACAAGAAATTTCTTGTGCTGGCGTGTGGCCCCTGGGCGATGCTGTATGCCACGGTGGAACTCGCGAGGAAGTACGGGCACCCGTGCCTGGTCTCCATGGAAAACCGCATGGGGTGTGGCCTGGGCGTTTGCCTCGGCTGCTGCATCCGCGTGGATGGTCAGGGGCACGAGGCGTATCAACGGGTCTGCACCGAAGGCCCGGTGTTCTGGGCGGAGAAGATTGTCTGGGAGGAAGAGACTATCGCGAAGACGTAGAGCGCAAATCAAAGAGCAAAAGGCAAAAACTAAAGGGCAAAAATGAAAGTCAAAGGCATGTAAGCGGGTACGGAAAGAATCCCGATGGCAGAGCGGACCAAGAAGCGAGCAAAAAGCAAGGGCGCAGCGCGAGCGGTGGGCCAGACGCCGGTCTCGGTGGCTGGCAGCGCGGCGAACAAGCAGCGCACAGGCTTCGTTCCGCAGATTGAGACCGAAATTGCGGGCGTGCGTTGCCAAAACCCGGTGTGGACGGCGAGCGGAACTTTCGGCTACGGGAAGGAATTCGCCCACCTGGTCGACTTGAACCAACTGGGCGCCATTGTGGTGAAAGGCATCTCCCCCGAACCGATGGAAGGAAACCCTTCGCCGCGCATTTACGAGACCGAGTCGGGGATGCTCAATGCGATTGGACTTCAGAACGTGGGGGCGAAAAGATTTCTCACCGAGAAGCTGCCCTTCCTGCGCACGCTGCGAGCGCGCTGCATTGTGAACGTTTTCGCCTATTCCACGGAGGACTATGTTCGGTGCATAGAAATCTTGAACGAAGGCGAGGGCATCGCCGCCTACGAGCTGAACATCTCCTGCCCCAACACGCGCTGTGGCGGGATGGTGTACGGCAGCGACGCGAAACTTACCGAAGAAGTGGTGGCGGCGGCGAAGAAGGCGGCGCGCTTCCCGCTGATCGTGAAGCTCTCGCCCAACGTCACGGACATCACCGTCTTCGCTCGGGCGGCAGAGGCGGCGGGCGCTGACGCCCTTTCACTGGTCAACACCTTCGTGGGCATGGCCATCGACGTCGAGACACAGACCCCGCGCCTGTCGAACGTGACAGGCGGGCTTTCCGGGCCGGCCATCAAACCCGTGGCCGTGCGTATGGTCTACCAAGCCGCGCGGGCCGTGAAGATTCCGATTGTCGGCATCGGGGGGATTGCCACAGCGGAGGACGCCCTGGAGTTCCTGATCGCGGGGGCGCGGGCCGTGCAAGTGGGTACAGCAAATTTCTACGCGCCGGAAACTTCCCTAAGGATCGTCGAGGGCATCCGCGAATACTGCCGGCGAAAACAAGTGCACCTCTCTGACCTCGTCGGCAGCCTGAAGATCCCTCAGGCTTCAGCCTCATGAAGCGCCGAACACTAGCGCTGGAGCCGGCCTCTCCCGTAGAGTCCGAAGCACATCCGTCCCCCTCTGCGGGATCGCACCCGGAAGAGTCGCGTGGCAGTTTGGAAAGGGTCTTGCGCCCAGTTAGCGTGGAAGGTGTTGCGGTGCGGGAGCGCAGGAACAAATGCCCTTAACTTTCAACGTCTTCCAAGATTTGGAGGTAGTGTTGGGCGCATGGAAAACCTGCGGCAGACGAGGATTTGGAAGACAGTTGCTGGGACGGGGGCAGGGAGAGTCGTTTCGGCCGAAAAGCCGCAGACCTGAAGGTCTACAAGAACTCGGGGATCAGAGACCGCCGCCGCACGCGGGGAGGGTCTGATTGACACCCTTCTGGCCCTCTGTTAGATTGGAGCATTAGGAGTTTTGCGCGGAAGAATTCTGCTACCAACACGGCAGTTTGGGGGATGGCTGGTTCTTGCCACGGTGCTGCTTGTGCCGCCTGGGTGCGCAGTCCGGCGGACGACGCGGATTCATCCTTCTCACATACCACCCACGGCGCTTGAGGCCTCCGCAGCCGAGCTGGCCGCTCGAATCAACAAGCAGAGCGAAGCCATACGGACGGTCGTGGCCACGGTCGAATTGGAGCCCACCACCGGCTCTGTGTATTCCGGAGTGATCAAGGAATACCACGACGTCAAGGGCTTCATCCTCCTGGAGAAGCCTGCGATGATCCGCATGCAGGGCCAGGCGCCCGTCATCCGCACCGAGATCTTCGACATGGTCTCCGACGGCGAGGAGTTCCGGCTCTATATCCCGCCCAAGCAGAAGTTCATCGTGGGTAAGACGGCATTCCGCAGGCCGGCGAAGAACGCCCTCGAGAACCTGCGACCCCAGCACATTCAAGAAGCGCTGCTCACTCCAGGCATCGATACGGATCGTGAGAAGTACTTCACGCAAGAAGAGGAAGGGGGTGGGGAGCGGTTTTACGTGGTCACAGTCCTCGAACCCGGCGAAGCAGGCGAATTGAACCTGAAGCGGAAAGTCTGGTTTGACCGCTCGAACCTGGAAATCGTGCGCCTGCAATTGTATGGGCCACAGGGCGCCTACATTGAAGACGTGCAATACTCCAACTACCGGGACTTCCAGGGCGTGCATTACCCCGCGCGCATTGAGGTCAGCCGACCCATTGAGGACTACCGCCTGACCATCAGCATCCTGAAGGCCACCTTCAACGAGCCCATCGCGCCGGAGAAATTCGAACTAAAGAAACCCGAGGATGCGCAGCTTGTGGACCTGACGGCCACTCGCCAGAGGGAGGAGCCGCGTGGTCAATAGAATGATCCTCAACAATATCCTTCACCGGCCCATCCGAACGGCCGTCAGCGTCCTGGCGGTCGCCATCGAAGTGGGGATGGTGATGACGGTGGTGGGATTGACCACGGGCTTGTTGCACGAGACCGCCAAACGGGTGGAGGGGGTGGGGGCCGACATCCTGGTTCAGCCCCCCAATGCCTCCTTCCTGTTCGCCTTTAACTCGGCGCCCATGCCCATCAAGGTGGGGGAGCGCCTGACCCAGATTCCGCACGTTCTGGCCGTCGCCCCGGTGCTGTTTCAGTTCAACTCCGTGGGCGGAATCAACATCATCTATGGCATCGAGATGGAAAGCTTCGACCGGGTGACGGGGGGATTTGTCTACCACTCGGGCGGGCCGCTGGCCGGCCCCTATGACATCCTCGTGGACGATTGGTTTGCCAAGGCCAACCATTTGAAGGTTGGTCGAACCCTGAACATGCTGAACCACGATTTTCGGGTGGTGGGAATCGTGGAACACGGCAAAGGGGCCAGGCTTTTCATTCCCCTGGAGACGGCGGAAGACCTTTCAGGGGCGCGCGACAAGGCTTCCATCTTCTTCGTCAAATGCACCGAGCTCGGCTACTCCGAGGACACCATTGCGGCCATCCACCAGTTACTGCCCAAGTACCAGATCCTTTCGATCAAAGATTACATGTCGATGATGACGTCCAACAATCTGCCGGCGCTCAATGCCTTTATCACCACCATGATCGCCATCGCGGTGGGGATCGGATTTCTGGTTATCTTCCTTTCTATGTACACAACGATTACCGAGCGGACGCGCGAGATCGGCATATTGAAGTCGCTGGGAGCATCAAAAGGGTATATCATTCAGGTCATCCTACGGGAGGCTGGTCTCCTCAGCGCGGTAGGGATCGTAGCCGGCTTGGGGGGCTCGGTGATTGTCCGGAAACTAATCCTGGCGTACTTTCCGACTCTTTCGGTCGATCTCACGATGCTGTGGGCCTTCTGGGCGGCGTTGTTGGCCATCGGGGGCAGCCTGCTGGGAGCGTTCTACCCGGCTTTGCGCGCTGCGCAGCTTGACCCCGTCGATGCATTGGCGTATGAATGACGTCAGTTGTCCGTGGTCAGTGGTCCGTCGCTGAACCACCTTGGACTACGGACAACGGACCAAGGACGAAGATGGAACCCATTATCGCCACACAAGATCTGAAGAAGATCTACCGCCTCGGCAAGATCCATGTGCCGGCGCTGCGGGGGGTGGACTTGGTGGTTCAGGAAGGCGAATTCGTGGCGGTAGTGGGGCCTTCCGGTTGCGGGAAATCAACCCTGCTGCACATTCTGGGTGGCTTGACGGGCCCCACCAGCGGCAGCGTCCTGGTGGATGGGAACGACTTCCGCAGCATGGATGATGCCGACCGCACGCGGTTCCGGCGGCACAAGATCGGATTCGTGTTCCAGCGCTTCAACCTGCTCCCCACGCTGAGCGCGCGCCACAACATCGCCATCGCCCAGCACATCCAAGGAAATGGTTTCAATCCTCACCGCTTCGAGGCGATCGTGGACATGCTGGGGATCCGGGAGAAACTGGATCACCGGCCCTACGCGCTTTCCGGCGGCGAGCAGCAACGGGTAGCCGTCGCGCGGGCGGTGATTTGCGAGCCCAAGATCCTGCTGGCCGACGAGCCGACAGGAAACCTGGACACGGAGAATTCCCAGGCCGTCCTGAACATGATAAGGGAGTTGAACCGTTCCTTCCGGCAGACCGTCCTGATGATTACCCACAACCCTGAAGCCGCCGCCGTGGCCGACCGCATTGTCCGCATGCGGGATGGGCGGGTTATTTCCGATTGATTCTCGCGGCGTTTCCCGTTATTTTCTTCGCGGCGAGAAAGAAGCATTCTGTAGCCACGGCCCAGCTGTCACGACCGGGTCGCGGCGACCGCCACGAAGGTACGTGCGCACGGAGCGCCGCCACCGCCGGGAATTATGGCTGAAACAACTCAACTGCGCGACCAGACCTTCCCGCCGGCGGAGCAGCAAGGCAGGGTAGGGGCCCTGGAGCGGGCCTGGGCCAAGGTCAAACACGTTGTGGTCCGATGCATCTTCTGGTCCTATGAGCGGGGAACGTGGCAATACGACCTCATCGTCCTCGCCATCCTGGCGTTCATTTTCCTGACCCCGCGGTCGTTTTTTAACGACCGACCCACGCTTCAGTTGACCGACCTACGGCATATCCAGGGTTTTGTCGAGGTGGGTCGCAGCAAAGATGGCTGGCGCTACCTGGTGGATGCGCGATTGGTGGAATCGCTGGCTCCCCAAAAGCCGGAAGACGCCATCCGGGAAATCCTCCGGCGGCGGCTGCAAAAGCCCTTCACGGTGAAGTCGCTTGACGTCGTGCGTGACCGCAACAACGTCATCCTCGGGTATACGGTGTTGGTTGCCCAGTGAGCACGCTCCTGGAAGACAGCAGGGGCGGTGCGGAACTCCTCGCAGGGATCTGACAGCGTGAAAAACAGACTTTTCGAAACCTCGCTCTGCCTGGGTATGGCCTGGATGGCGCTGGCGGCAACCCGAACCGCCGCGATGGGCGCGCCCGCACCACGCAAGGGCAAGATGCCTCCTGACCTGGCTGAAATCCTCTCCCGGATGAACGACGCCGCGAAGCGGCTGAAAACGATCTCGGCCAACCTCGAGTACACCAAAGTCACCGTGCTCGTGAACGACCAGTCGGTGGAAGAAGGCCAACTCTTCTTTCACAAAGCCAAGAGTCCCGATGTCCTCATCAGCATGCGGAAGCCTGACCCGAAGTACATCTCCTTCAGGAAAAATAAGGCGGAAATCTACTTGCCGAAAATCAACCAGGTCCAGGAATACGACCTGGAGGAGCACAGCGGTCTGGTGCAACAGTTTCTGCTGCTGGGGTTCGGCACGGAGACAGGGGAATTAAGAAAATCGTACCAGGTGAAATACCTGACGGAAGAGGAGATCGACGGCGATTCGACGGCGGTGCTGGAGTTGACGCCGCGGAATGAAAGCATCGCCGCACAGTTAACCAAGATTCAATTATGGATCAGCGAGGAATCCTGGCTCCCCATCCAACAGAAGTTCTTTGAACCCGGAGGAGACTACCTGATTGCGCGCTATTCCGGGGTGAGAGTAAATCGCGAGCTCCCCTCTTCCACCTTCCAGATTCCCTACCAAAAAGACGTAAAACGAGTCAAGATGCGCTAAGGGTTGAGCGCCGCGCGGACCCAGTGAACTCCCGCGAGGGAGAGCGAAGGTTGCCCTGAGCAGAACCTTGACGTCCGCAGGGCGTATCCCCCCGCGCCCGGCGGGCGAAGAAGAAACCACGCCAAACACCTTGCGACGGCGAATTGTGCGCAAAGCTTGAAGAGCCGCGGACCCGGAAGCAGGGCGGCGGCAGAAGGTCAGGCTGGAGGGATCCCGCCGTTCAGCAGTTGGAGTGGCCGTTGGGGGCCAGGACGCGCTGCTGCACGTTGTCTTTGAGGAGAGTCCAGAAAGAAGCGTCCAGATAGGCACGGATCGAGACGTAGCACCCGCCACAGGTGTTCGAGGGCACAAACTTCGCCTTGATTTCTTTCTGCGAAGCGTAAGTGGCCTCGACCATCGAGCAGGGGCGCAGGCCACCATCGGGCGTCACCACCAGAAATCGGCGTCCGGCGTTGCACCCCGGGATGGTGCCTCTCTTGAAGAAGTCATAGGTCCCGGAAAGAGTCCAGCCCGAGTTGATGATCCTGCCATTCTTCGCTTTCACCTCCGCCAGCTCATCCATCGTGCGCCGCAGCAGTTCAAGGTCATCGAAAGAGCTGATGTAATGCTCCATGCTTTGTGTGCGCAAGGGGGTGTAAGCGCTGTAAGAGATCGAGACGCCCCATTCCTTGGCTTTTTCATAGGTGGCGCGCAAGGTGGGGAGGTTTTCGCGAGTGATCGCCGTGTTCAAGACCACGTCGTCGTGGCCGTGACGGGCCAGCGCGGGGACGAGCTTCTCGAGATGAGCGTAAAGACCGGGAGAGCGACGAAAATCATCGTGGCGCGCATCAGGAAAATCCAGAGAGACGGAAAACTGGTTAACCCCCAACGCCCGCAACGTCAGGTATTTCTCCTCCGAGAGCAGACGTCCATTTGAGACCAGGATCGTGTAGGGCAGGCCGCTGGGCTCTTTGACGGCGCGGACAATGTCTTCCAGGTCCTTGCGCAGCAGTGGTTCGCCCCCAGAAAGCTGCACTGCCATGGGCTTTAATTCGGCGCGCAGGCGACGGTAGTCCGGCGCTCGGAGCAAGCCCGGCGGTTCCGGCTTGATGCCGCCTTTGTCGCAATGCTTGCAGTTAGCGACACACGAATGCGTCAATTCAAACGAAACCACCAGTGGTCGGTCAGTGACAAAACTCCAGGTGCCCCTGGTAATCATGCGAGCGGCCCGGGCAAAAGGTATCGTTCTCACGTTCTGCTCCGTGGTGACAGAATGGACTTCTTGGACAATGGGCACATCCGGGCAGGCCGCGCCGTTAAAGAGCCGACCGCTGCCAGGTACCTAGGGGGGATAGGATACGCTTCGCAAGCCGTCTGAGCAAGGGGAACGTTGGCCCACCAGCAAAGCCCACGATTAGGCTGCCTCCAGTTTATGAACGCTTGATGCCCAAAAAAGACATTTCAAGTTTGATTTCTCGCCGTTCAGGTCTTGATGGTTGTCAACCCGAAGGGCGAACCTTAGCCTATAACTCCCTTTGCTGGATGGGGCCTGAAGGGCCAAGCCAGACGAAATCATGCACAACCACCTAATACCCGGGCAAGGGTTCAGGAGCATCTTCAGCCTGCTGCGCAGCATCGACAAGGGCAATCTGCGAGCCACCCCAGAGCTGAGATATTGCCAATGACCCGCACAGCCTTGCGGCGGAAAATCCGCTTCGTTCAGACCCGGCTTCGTGAATGGAGGATGATCGCCAAGGGTTTACTCTCCACCCAGCACCCCGTGCTGGCCCACCTGATTCCTATCCGGCGTTGCAATCTCTCCTGTGGCTATTGCCACGAATACGATGACTTCTCGAAGCCGATCCCCCTCGCGGACATCTTCCCGCGTGTCGATCGTCTGGCGGAGCTGGGGACAACCATTATCACTCTGAGTGGTGGCGAACCTCTGCTCCACCCGGGACTGGAAGAAATCATCTCACGCATCCACGGCCACGGCAGCATCGCGGGACTGATCACCAACGGGTACCTCCTCACACCCAAACGAATCAAGCGCCTGAATGAAGCCGGCCTGGACCACTTGCAGATCAGCATTGATAACGTGGCGCCCGACGACGTCTCGAAGAAAAGCCTAAAGGTTCTGGATCAGAAGCTGCTCTGGCTCGCCGCCTGCGCAGAGTTTCAGGTTAACATCAATTCCGTGCTCGGCAGTCCCGTCAGGAATCCCGAGGACGCGCTGGTGGTGGCGCGGCGCGCGCTGGAATTGGGCTTTACGAGTACGGTGGGCATCCTGCACGACCATGAGGGCCAGCTCCAACCCTTGGGCGAGCGGCAACAGCAGATCTTTGCGGAAATCATGGGCATGGGCAAGCGCTCCTACTCGCGCTTTAACCGCTTCCAGAGGAACATTTCTCGCGGGGCGCCCAGCGACTGGCGATGCCGCGCGGGAAGCCGCTATCTCTACATTTGTGAAAATGGGCTGGTGCATTACTGCTCGCAGCAACGAGGCTACCCCGGCATTCCTCTTCTGGAATACACACAGGAGCGCCTCCAGCGCGAATACAGCACACGAAAGTCCTGCGCCCCGCGCTGCACCGTTTCCTGCGTGCAACAGGTGGCCATGCTGGACAACTGGCGCGACCCGCAAACCCGCCAAGCCTTCCGCCCCGCCGATGCCCTCGTCCAGTTGCCGCCCTCGCTCGAAGAAATCTAACAGTTTGTTGAAAAACTCGCCCGGCATGTCATTCTGAGGAGCCGCAGGCGACGAAGAATCCTGTAAGTTCTTGAAGACCCTAAGGAGAGATTCTTCGCTTCGCTCAGAATGACAGGTTCAGAACGTTTTTCAACAAACTGCCAATTCCCGTCGCGGTGGGAATCGTCAATTGTGAATTGCGAACCGCGCCGGCTCGGCTGCATGATTCACCATTCACAACTCCTCCCTTCACCATTCACCGTTCACAATTCCTCCCCTCCCAATTCACCATTCACAATTCATAATTCACAATTCAACCGGATGACCCGATGAATCAATGACCCGATGGGGCTCCCAGCCCCAAATTCCCCTTGCACAACGTTTGTAAAGGAATTACTGTTAGACTGATACCTTCGCCCTATACCTAGACCGGACGACCGCCATGGGCGAGATTGCCGGCATCATGGGTGTTCACACGTGGCTGGTAGCCGGTGAGTGCCACAACTTCGCCGCACACATTGAAAAGGGGGCGCCGCAGTTGTCCGGGCTGGCGGTAGCGTCGCGACACGCAGGAGTAATCGGGCTGGATGGCGTGCACGCCCGAAACCGTGGACGAATCGAGATCGATTCCTGTTTCCGGACCCAGCAGGCGGACCCATTATATTTACCCTTGACATGGGTCCAGAGTCGTGATAGGGTTACGAATTAAGGAGGTTCAAACATGAGCCAACCTACTACGACTGCAGCGGCAGAAATCCCAGTTACCACCACGGAGACTCACAGGAAGAAGACCCCGATGGCGCTCGGTGTGATTACGGCCGGGATGCTGGCGGATCTTTACTTGGTCCCTCGCAGGGACACGCGCAAGAAGACGGGCTATCAGCGGGAGGTCTCTCCCACGCGCGTCAACCGTTTGATAAGGGACCTCAGTGAGAACAGGGTTGACCTACCAACCGCAGTGTTACTTAATCTGCGAACCTACAAGCCTGGTATTCATCTGGTCCCTCGAGACGGACGTGAGTTCTTCTGCCCCAGTGCCGAGAAGCTATATGTCGTTGACGGGCAACATCGGGTGGAGGCGTTGACCCGCCTTGTACAGATGGATTCGGACAAGTGGTCCCAGTACGAAATTCCGTTCGTTTGTATGTTGGGTGCCGACGAGCGGGAAGAGATGGAGCAATTCTATGTTGTGAATTCGACCGCCAAGAGTGTGAGAACTGACCTGGCTCTTGATCTCCTAAAGCAGCGGGCCGAATCGGACCCGGGCGTGATGGAGTCTTTGATTGAACGGAGCGAATCCTGGAAAGTCAAGGCACAGACCCTGGTCGAAGAACTCAGTGTTTCGCCTATTTGGCGGAGTCGGATTCGACTTCCCGGCGATCCAAGAGGAGAGACTTCGCTCACCTCTTCAGGCATGGTTGCATCGCTCAGACAACTTTTGGGCACACCGTACTTTGGCTCGATTACTACGGCGAATCAAGTTAAAGTCCTCGACGGCTACTGGCAGGGAATACGTCAGGTGATTCCTGCCGCGTTTGATGAGCCTTCGCAGTACGTTTTGCAAAAGGCGACAGGAGTGATGGCTATGCATGCGTTGTTGATCTCCGTCATCGAGTATGTTCGGTCGAAGGGGGAGTCCGTGATCGAGCCCGATTCTTATGCCAAACCCTTGAAGGGTGCGCTGCTCGAACTCGAAGGCGACACAGGAACGGGTGACGTTGCCCGGGGGGCCGATTTTTGGAGGGCAGGGCCAGATGGGGCAGCTGGTTCCTTCAGCAGTAACGCTGGGCGGCGCGTTCTGGTTGCCAAGTTGAGAGCCCTGCTCCCGCCATTGGACGTGGAGTAGCGGGTCCCAGAGAGTCGATGGAGGGCGGCGGAGCATCAGAGCGATGTCAGCGAAAGAGCGGACGAAAAAGGAGATGGTGCTGTGGGGCCTCGGCATGTGCGGAGGCACCAAGGGATTCGTTGATACTGAGACCGTTGGCGTTTTCCTGTTTGAACGGCACCCAGGCATTTTCGGCTTGAGGGCCCATCCGCAATACCCCGATATCGACGTTGCGCGCGTCCAATTGGCGGATGCCAAGAGAGATAAGGGCCCTGATGACCCCATTCGGGTCATCCAAGACACGGACGAACGAAAGATGAAAGTGCGGCAGCGCGGCGACGATAAACGTGTTCTCTCCAGGGATCCAATGTGGAAGTTAAATGAGGAAGGAATCCGCTGGTATGACGAACACCATGAGGCCATCCAACTGTATATCGACTCAGTTGCGAACCTCGGGGAGCGACGCGCGCGTGGATCCATCCGCGTGAGCGCGAAACGAATCTCTGCAGCGGTGATTGACCGGATCCGCAAGCGGTCATCATTCGTGAAGTTCACTAGAAATCCAGGAGTTGTCTACGATGAGAAAGCCCTCCCAATCCTAGACTTCTTCGCGGTGTTCAACGTAGACGCCCATACGCCTGAAAATCTCTTTCAGACTGCGCGCACTCGAACCCTCGCGGCGGTCGAGAGTGGTTCGGTCGAGGAGATGTACGTGAAAGAGCTTTCGCGGCTCTACGGCCACCGGTATCGAAATTACTACGACGAATTGCTCGCGGAAGGAGACTGAGAAGATGGCGAACCTCGTGCTCAAAAGCGATGTGAGTAACGACCTGAAACAAAACGCTGACCAGATCGGAAGCGTAGCTAAAGCTCTCACAGAATTTGTTTGGAACTCAGTGCAATACCAGCCAGAAGGGCAAACGGCAGAAGTGACAGTCATCATCACCCGGAACAGGACGGGTGGTATCCACGAGGCTTACATCGTGGACAACGGCCGGGGAATGACGGCCGTGGACCTTCAAACATTTTTCACGATGCACGCGGAAAACCAGGACAGGGTCCTGGGCAAGGTTGGGCGCGGAAGGTTCGGTACAGCTGCAAAGGCGGCGGCTATGGCTGTTGCCGAGGAGATGGTGGTCGATACTGTGAGGGACCGCGAACGCACGGTCGCCACCCTTCGTCGCGACGCCTTAACTGCAGGTTCCTCGGAGATCCCCATACCGTCGACCACGAGCCGTTCAGACAAACCCAATGGAACGCGTGTAATTCTGCGTCAGTTTCGGCTTAGGCGATTCAAAGAAGAGGCCGCCAGATCCTATTTGCAGCGTGCACTGGGGCGCACCCTAATCAGGCACAAGGTGACATGGAACAACGAGGTTTTGACATACAGCGAGCCTGCGCATCGAACTGAATGGGTGCTAGAGCCGCCGGAGGAATATGTGCCAGAAATCGGCAACGTGAAGCTTCTCATATGCCTGTCAGAGAATTGGCTTTCGGATATCGAACGCGGTATAACAATCACCGCGAACGACGTGGCGCACGAATGCAATTTTCTCGGGGACTACGGTAATTCTCCTTACGCTGGTCGAATCTTTGGCCGGGTGGACGCACCCCTGCTAGAGGAGGAAGACGAGGAGGGGCGGCCCGCCTATACTGCTGATCGTACGATGACGCTCAACCGGGAAAACCTGCGCGTGAACGCATTACTCTCTTGGGTGAACGATGCGGTTGGGGACATCGTTAAGACGCTCGAGGCTGAGGAGAAGGCCCAAGAGGATCGCGTTCGACAGGAACAGCTGCGTAAGACTGCCAAGACGATTGAAGAGGCGCTCAATCGGCGACTTGCGCGTGCTTTCGAGAACATGGAGCGCAAGGTGAACTTAAAGGCGTCAGGTAGCCCGTTCCCGCAGGGCCTTGATGTGCAAAACTCCGATCTTTCCACGACCGAAGAGGTATCGAGCGGAGACCAAGGGAGCCAGGAGTACATTCGTGACGACGATTCAACGTTGCGATGGCGGGAGGCCGTCGAGACTGAGAAGGGCGACATGAAGGTACGCGAGAACGAACGCAATCTAGAGCATGATGGCGGCAAGCGAGGTGATGACGACAGGGAGGCCAACGCGATCCAAGACCCCCAAGGGGAGAAGGGCGCCAAGTCGCGCGAGACAAAGCAGGGCAGCCGCAAGAAACTCCAGCCAAAAGGAAGCTTCCGTGTCATCCCCAAGCCCATGGGGCCGGACGCTCCCCGCGCGCATTATGCCGCAGCGTACATGACTATCTACGTGAATACTGACCATCCACAGATTGCGGCAACCGGCGACGCATCGGCAGCCGAGTTCAAGATATTGCTGGCAGAGTGTGCAGCAAGCGAATTCGCCCTCGCTCTTACGGAGATGCGAATCGAGAATGGCGACCCGGACGTGGACCCAAGTCAGTGGCCGACAATCATTACGGCAATCCGGCGCGAGCAAAGCGAGACTGGCGCCGAGCTCGCCCAGGCTATTGCCGGTTATAGGATGGGCCTGTCCTGAGTGTTCTGAGCCCGATCGCAGGCCGGCGCCGAGACCCAGCTCTGCACGCCGACAGGCGCCATAGCGAAATCGCCGGCGAGGGGTGGTCCGCGCCACCCGCTTGGTTCATGTCAAGGCTCACATAGGAGGTAATGAGAGAGCAAATGCCAATTACGTTTGTCCCGAATCCGGGCGACGTCTTGATGTGTGATTTTGAAAGCGAGGGATTCGTCCGCCCTGAAATGGAAAAAGTACGTCACTGCGTCGTGATCTCCCCACGACTCAGGAGGCAATGGGGCACCTGCGTCATAGTACCATTTAGTACTCAACCTCCGTATCAAATCTATCCGTTTCACTACGTAATTGAGGCAAATAAATATGGTTTCTTCAAACGCGACACAGAGATTTGGGCAAAAGCGAACATGCTGACCCACGTCGGGTTCTCCCGCCTCGACAGGGTAATTGACGGCGGAATTTATTGCAGAAGATGCCTAGACGATGTTGATTTTAAGGGCGTTATGGTCGCAGTGCTCCACGCAGTGGGGTGCCCGGAACTTGTCGCACATTTTGCTTGACAAAGGACCGAACTTACCCTACAGTGCAACTTAGAGCTAGCTAACTCGAAACCCGCTAAGTCGGGATTGAACGAATTTACGCCCCGTCAAGGGTGTGAGCCTTTGGCGGGGCGGCTGCTTTCTCGGGCCTTGCGAGTGCGCCGCCGCAGCGCGTAGCCACGGCACGATTTGGGTGCCGCGGGCTTTTCATTTCGGTCACAAACCCACGCTTGATTCAAATCTCGAATCAATCGTGGCGACGACCTGGGGGTAAGGGGGAGAGCGCGTTCCGGCGGGTTCAAACCCCGCCCTTCCGCGAATTCGCCGGCGAGATGAACCCTTTCACCTTCATGGCAACGCCTAACCCTTGATCAGGCCGACTTGGACAAGACCCGTCCTGGCCAGCCTAACACAATACCGCTGGCGGCGAGCCGAGTCGGCAACGGCTTTGTTAGCCGTGCATCATCAAGACTCGAACTCACTTCGAGGTACGCCTGACATTCGAATAATGGATTGCAGCGTCCCGATGTGGAGTTCCTTATGATCCGGGACGGGGACGGTTATCGTGCCATCAGGCACACTTTTCTGCATTACGATGTGGCTTCCGCGTCTTCGCACTTCCACGAAGCCGTGCCGAGCTACAATCGCACAAACCTCTTTGCCTGAGAGGACACGCAGCTTACCCAGTGGCAACCTCCACTTGGGTGACGTATATGTCGCCATGGAGGCGTTGCTTTACCTCTTCGGGAGATGCGCATTCGAAAAACAACTCCAGCGCCTCCCGAAGATTGTCCCGGGCCTGTTCAATACTGTCCCCTTGGCTGGCAATATCCAACTCCGGACACAGCGACACATAGCCATCGCCTTCCGCTTCGATAATTGCCGTCAGCTTCATCAAATGACCTCCTCTGAGAACCCCCCGCAACAAGGCTATCTCATTTTAGCCCCGCATGGATAAAACCGCTTCTGTCCAGCCCAACACGAAACCGCAGGCGGCGCAGGCTCTCTCCGTTCAAGCGATTTGTTAGCCGACCATGTGGTCATATTCAGCATGGGATCCAATCCAGAACCAGAGTACCCCATCTGATGTCTCCACGCCGACTGCTCGATGATGCAGGCCGACCCTTGCTGACCAGAACCTGCCGACCTTTTTGAAATGGAGAGACGGATGATGTGGGTCTGCCTTCAACAAACCAAATGCCTTGTTGGCGAGTCCCTGCACCGAGGCTGGAAGCGCTCGGTAGCAAGCCCAGAAGGCAGGTGAAGCGTGATGGTTCACAGCTTCGTTGACCGTCCCGCAAGGTGGTCCCGTAAGGCATTCTCCGCCAAAGCATCTAGTTTCCCAGCCTTGACGTCAGCTTCAAACTGACGGTCCCAAACCTCAGCGTCGAATCTGACGAGCCACTCGCGCAATTGCGCCAGCTCCTCCCGAGAAAGCTCTTTGATTTGGCCCTCGATGATTTCCAGTTTGCCCATGAGTCGCCTCGGTTTTTAGAGTATATCAGAGCTGCCGCCGGCCAGCGACTTCCCTATTCTGACTCCTGAGTTCTGACTCCTGTCTTCTGCCGCAATCCCCATTCAACCTGCGCCAGGATTCCGCCCAAGATTCTGGCATCGTGGTTGGTAAGTCCAAGGTCCAGCATCACCCGACGCAGCTTGATGAGCGCCGCGTTGCGGCTTTTGGATTTCAGGTATCCAACCTCACCCAGCACGCGCGCCGCGCGCCCAAACAGATGGTCAAGAGTCTGGACATTTGCGAGGTCTGCCCGGCGGACGGTCAATCGAGGAGGCCGCTGCCGGACCGCTCCCGCGCGCGCCAATTCGTAAGCACAGACGGCCACAGCCTGCCCCAGGTTCATAGAGGGACAGCCAACAATTGTGGGGATTCGGACCAGCGCGTGGCAGTGGCTCAGGTGCTCATTCGAGAGGCCGGTCTTTTCCGAGCCGAAGAGAATTGCCGCCCGCCCACGAGCCTTGCGCCTCCGAAGCCAGGCGGGAAAGTCGGGGAGCGGGATGAGGTCGCGATCGAGATTCCTTCTTGACCCCGCCGTGGTCCCCACCACCAGCGTCGCATCGCCAATCGCTTCAACGAGGTTCGAGACCGCCTGTGCTGACCTGATAATCTCCTCCGCCCCAACCGCCGAGCGCGTTTCCTGCCACACGGGATCGTAGGGCGCCACCACCACCAGGTCCTGGAATCCGAAATTGGCCATGGCACGCGCCGCCGCCCCAATGTTGAGAGGGTTTCGAGGCCGCACCAGAACCACACGCCAATTGCAACGCTTGGCCTTCATCGCCTGGAATTGTAGCAGGAAGACGCCACGCTAGCAGCCGCCCGGCCGGCGTCCCTCGCCTAGGCAGGAGCACCGACCGAGCGCGGTGGTAGCAGAGCCTAGCCGCCGCAGGCGAGTTGATAAAGGCGCCCACGAGCCCAGCCGGATGGGAAGGTCGCGCCACTACTTCGGTTTGGGGGGCGGGGTAGTCGGCTGGCCGGGCTGGTCCGTGGGGGTGGCGGAGAGGATCCTCACGGTGGATTTGAATTGTTTGTAGTCCGTATACCGGATGACCTGCCGGATATGGACCGGGCCTGCGGAAAAATAGAGCTTGTCGTCCGCGAGGGTGTAGGTGGGAAACCAGTACTTGCCATCAATCTGTTCGCGGTAAGTGATGAACCGGGGGAAGAGGTTCTCACCCTTCCTGGTTTTGGTTTCGGGGACAGACTTGCCTTGCGATTTCACGATCTGGAGGTCGCGGTCATCCACCCAAACCGTCCCCTGAAAGTAGATCCGCCCTTTCTTGATCTCCTTGGGACGGACGGAGAAAACGTACGCCGTGATCTCATCCACCTTCACGTGACCCAGGTATTTGATGTCATATTCCGGCAGCTCATCCGAGGTTAATACGAAAGGCTGGATGCTGCGCATGGCTTCCAGGTCTTCGGGGCTGATGGAGACGCGGGTCAGGGTATCCACGGGAGCGTAAGTGACACGCTCAATTCGCTTGCCGGCATCGTCATAGAGGATATCCCATTCCTGCTGGTAGCGGCCATCCACATTGCCATCGGCATCCAGGGTCTCGACCTTGTTGATCTGGTGGTAGATGTAATTGTTGCGAGCTTCCTTGAACAACTTTTCCTTCGCGGCAAACTCCTGGATGATCTTCTGGGTCCGCTCAGGGCTGGGATCCCCGAGGTCAACGCCGGTCGGCTTGGGGGGTGCGGTATTGCCCGGGGAAGGGGCTGGCGTCTCAGTCGCGGGACCCTGCGCGGAATCCGCAGTAGTTGGCGGGGGTGCGGTGGCCATGGTGGAACTTGCCGGAGCCGCTGCGGGTGCAGCCGCGGGCGCGCTCGGCCTGGCGGGCCTGGCGTTTCTTGCCGCTCTTTGCAACGCCTCAATGACTTCGTCACTGGCGCCCGCATCATGGAACTTCTTCGCGAGGTCAGCGTTCATCAGGAAATTGACGCCGCGCTGTTCGATCAGCGAGATCATTTTCTGGGGCGTCGCCCCGCCCAGGAGGAGCAGCGTGACGTCATCCTGGCTCAACGGCTGCTCCGCCGCGAGCGCCAAGACGGCAACGAGGAGGGCAACTACCCACAGCCCGATTCTCCCTAGCACCCTTCTTGCCACGGTCTTATCGGTCTCCATAGGCTAACTCCCTTGCAAAAGCGGAGCCTCCAAAGAATGGCGGTCCTATCTAAAATAGACTCTAACACGCTCCGGAGAGTTGTATCGGTAAGCTCAGTTGGGAAAGCCCCGGGTGCAAGTTCGCGGGGGACAAACTCTCAACCGGTGGTAAGGAGGCGCGATGAAGACAAAGCCCGCGCCTCGATCAGAATCCAATCACCCCGGAAAAACCTCTATCGTGCCCGTCGCCGGTTCTTCAGTCGAGACTGATGTAGCTTGCGCCGGCTGCGCTTGGGCTTGGAAATTGCAAATGTGACCGTTCCCACCCGGCGGACTTTCCACTCATTGGCCGCCGGAGGTTTGGTTTCTGCTCCCATAGTTCTCTATTTGATCCTCCACAACAATGTGTGCCTTGATGATTATACAGGATAGTTCCTCCCACACGCGATGCCGGAAAAAGGCAAGGCCCTCCCCTGGCAAGCGCGGGGCAGGGCCGGCGCTGGGAGTTCTCAACGACGGGTCTTATTGGGCGGCCTCCAGCGAAGCCACTTCAATGGTCTTTCCCTTCAGAGTTCCGGTCACTTTCACTTTCTGGCCGGCAAAGTCCTTGGCTTTTGCTTGGTCGCTCAGCTCGTAGACTTTTCCTGTGGCGGTCTCGGCCAGCACCAGCCTGGCTCCGCCCTTCACGCATTCGAGCGTGCAGTCCTTGGCGCTTCCCGGCATCATGTGCTTCAACCCACACATGCTGTCGCTGATGTCCCCGACAAATGTTTTGGCGCCCTTTCCTGATTTCGGGGCGGCAAGACTCAAGCCGGCCCCAAGAAGAACCGCCAGACAAAGGGAAGCAAGTCTCCTCATCAAAGTCCTCCGCAAGCCAGAATTGAAGACCGGCGCCTGGAAGCCATGCGATTGGCTCCGCCAAGGCCAGTCATCCACAACCCCACGTCCACTTCGTATAAAGATGCGCCTATTTCCTACAGGTTGTGGGTAACTGACAAGAATTTCGGAGGGTCCAGAAACCGCATGAGGCTTCTCCCGGCCCTTTGCACACTGCTAGACGAGGAGCACCCAACTCCTTCAGCCGTCAGGTGGGATGAAGAGCGGAGGAGAGCCCTGATGCGAAACGACTCTCCTCCCTGACACCTTCGAGAAGCCTACTGGACCTCGATACTCTGGGCAACGTTGCCGGAACGGAGAGGCAGGAACTTGACCGAGGCCGACTTGCCGGACTGGCCTTCCAAGTCCGCCAGCTTGGCTTTCTTGCCACCCACCTTGATCCGGGTGGAGCCGGTGACCTTGAAATTGTAAGGCACGCCACCGGAGCCAGTAATGGCAACGAGCTTCTTATCCGCAGCCACCACGCTGATGGTCCCGGAAATTGTTTCGGGCTTGGCCGCCTCGGCTTTCACCGCCTTCTCTTCCGCCTTGGCCGCAGCGGGCTTCTCTTCCGCTTTTTCTTGGGCTACGACCCAGGTTGCTCCGAAAAAGAACACCGTCAATAGTGCCAGGAGCGCGAGCAAAGTTCTCTTCATGGCATATCACCTCGTTTTCCGCAGGATGATGCGGGATTCCTCTGGCATTTTCGGCCACATTATAATACCGGTAAGAGCTGTTTGCGCTTTTTTCCTAACCCGCTTCCTGCACGCTGCCTCGAGCGGTTTGATTCCCCTTCCCGGCTGCGCTAGACTTGCACAAAAGCGCGCAGGGGGTGATGTATGCAACTCGACATTTCCCCTCAGGCATGTGATCTCCTGGTCGAAATCCTGGAATCCTGGCGAAGCAACCTGCGGACTGAGATTCACCGGAGGGTGGATGCGGTTTGCAGACGGGAGCTCAAGGAGCAAGAGGGAGTCGTGGAGGGCGTGCTGCGCAGGCTTCGAGCCTCGCAGCCGCCAGCGGCTGCACCCTGATGCTTCCGCCGAGGGGCGGGTCCATTCGGCCTGAGAGCCGGCCGTCCGTGGGAACGGACGGCCGGCGTCGAGCACCGATCCAGGAGCTGAGATTACATCTCAGCTTTCTTGGCGTCCTTCTTGTGCTTAACTTCCGCCAGCGAAGTCACGGTAATCGCATCGCCGCTCAGCGTGCCCGTGACCTTCACTTGTTTGCCGCCCAGCCCCTTGAATTGATCCTGGGCATCAACCTGGTAGACTTTTCCGCCGGAGACGAGCACATACTTGGCGCCCCCGGAGACACATTTCTCCACGCACGCAGCGGCGTCTGCGCTCGCCGTCGAATGCTTCGCGCCGCAGTGTTCATCGCTGACCACGCCTTTCCAACTTTTGTCGGCAGCCCACCCCAGGCAGCCGAACAGCAGTATTGAGACAAACAGCATCATGAGTTTCCTGCGCATCGATTCTCCTCCTTTGAACCGTTGAAAGGTTTGTGGCTACTCCAGTTTTGCCCCAAAGCCCAAAGCCTGTGGCCCGGAGAGACACCACGCAGTGTTCCCGCGCCGTGGCCTGGAGCCTTCGAAATGCAGGATTGGTCGAATAACCCGCTCCCGCTCTGTTGTTGAACAACCTGCCCTGAACGGACGTAATTCTAACCACAATATGATGCCCAAATCAACTTGAGGTTACTCTCTAAGCGACTTCTCGCCGACCCGGAGCACCCTTTTACGTCAGGCGATAGCGACCCGAACAGACCCCTTTACCCCGACGCCCCAGCCGGTCCGGCCTGCTCCCGCTGCCTGATTGGACAGCGGCAGCCCTCCGGCGGCGCCCGCAAGGTCCTATTGGGAACCGCGCCTAGCCCCTTTTTTCGGCCTGAAGTTTGTGGTGGAGGGTTTCGCTCTGAACTTTTGATTTGCAGGGCTCACAAAATCTTTCTTTCGACGGCTTGCCGCAAATCATACAAACGCGGCGCTTGCCGGAATGTTTCACAAGGCCTCCTTGAGAGCGTCCCAGGCCCGCGCGGCACAATCCGCCAGGGCCTTGGCTTCTACCTGGCGATTTGTGCAGTCACCCCAACTCGCTTCCCAGTAACCCGCCTTGCTCGGTCAACTCGCCCACATGTTATCATGCCTGACCTGGCAGACGCAGATAGCATTTTTGAGAGGTGAGGATTACTACCCTGGAAATGAGTCCGACGCGCCGGCGCTTCCTTCATACTTTAGTCTCCTCGGGGCTGGCGCTTGCCACGCCCCTGCGCCTGCTTGGGCAAGGGATGTCAAGCCGGGGAGTTCCACCCGCGCCGCGGCCCAAGTTTTCCGGCCGCCCTTTCCCCGTGTCGTTCACGGACGTCAGCGCACGCGCCGGTCTGACGGTCCCTGTTGTCTACGGCGAAGAGTACGTCAAGAAATACATTGTGGAGGCCAACGGCCCCGGCATCGCCTTTTTCGACTATGACCAGGACGGCTGGCTGGACATCTTCCTGGTGAACGGCACGCGCCACGCGGGCTTTCCTCCCGGCCAGGAGCCGACCAACCATCTCTACCACAACAATCGGGATGGCACATTCACCGACGTCACCCAGCAGGCCGGCCTCACCCACACGGGCTGGGGCTATGGGGTCTGCATCGGGGATTACGACAACGACGGCTACGATGACCTCTTCCTGACGTATTACGGGAAAAACGTTCTTTACCACAACAACGGGGATGGCACGTTTACGGACGTGACGGAAAAAGCCGGATTGAAGCAATCGGGCATTCGCTATGGAACGGGCTGCACTTTCGTGGATTACGACCGCGACGGCCACCTTGACCTCTTTGTATCCCATTACATCGATCTGGACCTGGCCAAGACGCCGGTGGGTGGCGCCAACCGCTACTGCATGTACAAGGGAGTCTCCGTCAACTGCGGTCCGCTGGGCCTCGCCAAGGAGACCTGTTCGCTCTACCACAATAATGGTGATGGCGCCTTCAGCGACGTCACTGCCAAGGCGGGTCTCAAAGCAGCAGGCGGTCGTTATGGTTTGAGCGCCGTGGCGTTTGATTACGACAACGATGGATGGCCCGACCTGTTTGTGGCCTGCGATTCCACTCCCAACCTGCTTTTCCGCAACAACCGCGATGGAACTTTTTCCGAGGTCGCCATGGAGGTGGGCGTAGCGGTCAACGGCGATGGCCAGGAGCAGTCCAACATGGGGGTGGCGGTGGGGGACTACGATGGCGACGGGTACCTCGACCTTTTCCTTCCCCACTTCAGCGACGATGCTCCGATCCTCTATCATAATGTCAAGGGGGAGTACTTCGACGACGTCACTTACGCCGCCGCCTTGGCCGTCAACACGCGCTACGTCTGCTGGGGAGTGGGCTTCGCGGACCTGGACAACGACGGCTGGCTGGATATCTTCCACGTCACCGGCACCGTCTATCCCGAGGTCGAGAAGGTAATTCCCAGTTACAAGTTCAAGGACCAGCGAGTGATTTACCGGAACCTGGGCAACGGAACTTTTGAGGAAGTTTCCGACCTGTGCGGGCCGGCGATCCTCGAACCCCATTCCAGTCGCGGCTGCGCATTCGGTGATTTCGACAACGACGGCAGCCTCGACATCCTCATCATGAACATGAGCGAACCGCCTTCGCTCCTCAAGAATGAGAATCGCAGCGGCCATCACTGGCTCAGCGTCAAGGCCGTGGGTACTCGTTCGAACCGTTCGGCCATTGGGGCGCGGATCGCGGTCACCGCGGGGGGGCGCCGGCAAACACGCGAGGTGCTCAGCGGCTCGAGCTATATCTCACAGAGCGACCTTCGCCAGCATTTCGGGCTGGGACAGGAACAAAAGGTTGAGCAGATTGAAGTGCGGTGGCCCTGCGGGCAGGTGGAACGCGTGTCCAACGTGGAGGTGGACCAGTTCGTGACCCTTCAAGAAGGTCGAGGCATCGTTAAGAGCGGGAAGACTCGTTGAGGCATAGCGGCCTCGCGATTCCCGCAAGCCCCCGCCCCGAGATTGTCGCAGAAAACCCTCCCCTCATTTCTGGGCGGCTTGTTTGCCGGTTTCCTGGACAGGCAGGAAAGAGCTAAAAACCTCGCCCAACCATCTTTCCACATCGGCAGTGTCCTGGAGCACCTCCGCAATCGGTCGATCGCGGAACTTGTTCCCGAAGCCCACGTGGATCGCCAGAACGGAGAATCCCCGGCGGTTACACCAGAGAAGCTTTCCCTCCCCATCACGGAGCTTCAGAACCAGGGTGGCCGCCGGCACCTCGCCATTTTCACCCGTGGCCGAGAGCAGCGAAAGGAACCTCGCCTTGTTGGTGGCCACCCCCTCGCTGACCCCGTCCCAGGAGGCCACGGCGTCCTGAAAGGTTGCCATCACCGACTCCACCGTCGCTTCCAGAACCGCGTCGACGCTGGTTTCGGAGGCCAGCCGCTTGATCAGTTCCTGGTGCTGCCGCGCATAACTGCCGAGGTCCACTTCGCCGGTCTTGGGATCAATCAGGCTGAGCGTGGAAGGAGTTTTTGTGGAGCGCGCCCGCAGTTCCTCGGCCAAGACCCGTGGCGCCACGAACCAACCCACCTTGGACCCCAGGTATTTCGACACCACATCAACGAGCGCGTCACCGCCCGGAACGTCGGAGGTGGGTAGGATTGCGATCTTCTTCACCTGAGCGCGAATGCTCTCCGGCGGACCAAAAAAGTTCTCCAGGGGATAATCCAGGAATTGCAGGACGTTTGCGCCATCCTTGACGATAAATGTGGCAGTCACTTCTGCGCCCACCGCCAGCTTCTCCGTGAAGTCTTCCTGTGGCCGGAGCGTCAACTCTTTTCCATCACGTCCCTGGATGGTGACCTGCCAGGGTTCGATGGCTGTTACCCGCCCCTTGTAGACCTGCGGCTTGGGCGCCTTTTCGCGAGCCGCTGCCAAGCTGCATAATCCCATGAGGAGCAGAACCCCCACCAGTCCGACGGTGCTCGCGCGCCACGCTAACGGCCTGTCGCCACCACGCTTCTCCCTAACCCTCAAAGACAATAGCTTCTCCTCCCTGGCTGCCCGCGAGGTCGGTCGCACCTTCCCAGGGCTTCCAGATACATCAGGGTAATTCGTTTGGACCGTGTCATTCTAGCTGCCCCGGCAGTTTCTGACAAGCACTCGCGAAGCCTGAGTCCTTCCTGACGTTGGCTTTTTGACTTATGACTTTTCATTCCACATCAGTGCCGGCGGACACTGCCCTACGGCGCACCGGCTGTCCGGGAAGCGCGCCTGTCACCTTGGCGTTCCGAACCACCAGGACGCCGTTCTCGATCACGTACGGAATGCCGTCAGGGGGCTGCCAGGGATCTTCCGAAGTGGCGCGGTCCTGGATCCGCTCAGGGCTGAACAACACCAGGTCAGCCCAGAAACCCTCACGGAGCAGGCCGCGATCGGGCAGCTCGAAAATTTGGGCTGGCAGAGCTGTGGCGCGCCGCACGGCTTCCTCCACGCTGAGCAGCTTGAGGTTCCTCACGTACTCGGCGAAAACACGCGGAAACGTTCCCGAACCCCTCGGGTGCGGCCGCCCGAGACCCCGGTAGTGCACGGAACTGTCGGTACCGAAGGCCATTTCGGGCGCCCTAACGAGGCTGCGAAGATCCTGCTCGCTCATTTCCTCGGCAATGACCTGGACATCTCCCCGGGCTTGGTTCTTCAAAATCCAGGCGGCCTGGGTGCGAGCTGAAGGTTTGGCAACCCCCTCCACGCTCGCCACGATGTCGGGGATGGCGCGGCCAATCCACTCCTTATGCCTTTCACTGAAGCAGATGCGCACGCGCCCGTAATCCTGCCAACCGTCGCGGTGGAGTTTCTCCAGCGTGGCGTCGAGAGCGCTCTGGAGGTCTTTTCCCTTCCCGCCAATCCCCGCTGGAAGCAGCCGGAACGCCTCGGGGGGAATCAGGTAGTCCAGCGTGCTGCTCAGGGAAGTATAGGGGTAAAGGTCCGTAGTGATCCGCATGCCCGGGGCAGCAGCCTGCCGCACCCACTCCAGGCGGGCTCGAGCGGTGCCCCATTGCGACCGGCCCACAGCCTTGAAGTGAGAGATGTGCAGCTTGGGCGCTTTGGCACGCTGGGCAGTTCGCACGGCTTCTTCAAGCGCCGCCATGCCGCCCGCGCCCTCGTCCCGAATGTGCGTGGCGTAGAGCGCGCCCTGACGCGCGGTTCGTGCGACCAGCGCGACCACTTCATCTTCGCTGGCAAATGAGCCCGGCTTATAGCAGAGGCCGGTGGAGAAGCCCACCGCCCCGTTTTCAATCGCGGCCTCAACCTGCGACTCCATCCTGTGCAACTGCGCGGGGGTGGGAGTGGAGGGTCCCGGGCCACACACGAGCTGACGGATGGTGTTGTGCCCCACCAGCGTCGCGATGTTGACCGCCAGCCTCAGCCGCTGGAGTTTGCGGAAGAGAGCGGCAATGTCCGGCGCCGACCGCCCGCAGTTCCCGGTGATGACCGTGGTGACGCCCTGGAGGATGAAGTTGTCCGCGACGAATCGGCGTGTCGAGAGTTTGATTTGCTCTTCCAGGTGGGTGTGAGCGTCAATGAAACCCGGGGCCAGAAGCAGTCCGCGCGCGTCAATCGTCTGCTTTGCTGCTGCGCGGCCCAGCGAGCCGAGGCGTTCGATGCGCCCGTTGCGGATGCCCACGTCGGCTTTGTAGGCGGGCTTCCCGGTGCCATCTACCACCCAGCCGTTCACGATAAGGATATCGAAGGGGGCAAGCGAAGGAGCAGCTTGCGCCCGAAGCAGGCAGGACAGGGTGAAGCGCGCTTCAGTCTCCCAGCCATTGAACGGAACATCTTTTTGCGCCCCAAGCGTGAGGAGTACGAGAACCAACACGAAGCGGGCGAGAATCCGCTGCGACCGGAAACGATTCCCCCTCAAGAGTCCTCCGCATTGTTCAGAGAATGGGAGCGCAACAGAGTGTGTGAGCTGGGTTCGGGGCCGGTCTGGAAACGAGCCAGCCCGGGCGGCGGTCAGGGGCCGCGCCAGCCGGCCTTTTCTTTGGCGGCAGTGAGAGGTTAGCCCCTTGCGGCTGACTGTCGCTACGCTTCGGCGCTCCCCTCGGCGCCCGGCGGGCAGGCAGCGACCCCCCCTTAGCAGAGAGCGAGCCTCGGTCGAGCCCGCGCCTCTGCTCTTTTCCTGAACCCGATCCAGGAAGCCCGATTCCACAACCGGCGAGGTATTACTTCAGTTCCATCCAGTATCGTCCCAGATAGAGCCTGCCGGGCACGCCTTGCATCAACATGACTTGCAGGGGCTTCGGCTGGATGATTTTAGTGTCTTTCTTGCAATCGCAATCGAAGATCTTCTCGCCCGCCTGGTTGTAAAGGAAGAACCTGGCGTCTTTATTGCTGGTTTCCAGAGGCCTGTCGAGTCCGAAGCCATAGCTGCCCACGTGCACGCTCTTGCCGCAAATGGAGAAGCTGGTCTCGGAGATTACCATGCCAATATATTTCTGCTGGATTTGCGAGCTGTAGCCGGCGGTATCGATCAGGGCAAAGAGAACCCGCGATCCGCCCGCCTTGAGCAAGGCCGCGTTGCGGCTTTGCACGGGAATCGAGTTGCCTTCCAAATAGAAATCCCGCGGTAACGCTTGGCTAAACTCCTTGCCGGTCACCTGCTCAAAGGCGCGCTGCGCCCAGGCGTGGTGCGGCCAGGCTGCCACCGTCAGGACCGCCAGGACAAACCACATTCCCAGAATTGGTTTCCGCATGTCTTCTCCTCCTCACGAGATATCCCGCAGCCATGCGAGAGGACTTGGACCATAAGTTAACGGGCGAAGTTTACCATGTCGCGGTCCCGATTTCATCGGGAGGCTTTTGGGCAGGGGCCCAGGGCCGTTCCAACTTAATGAGCCTAGGCATTAACCGATGTAACTCCGACAAACGCCCACCAATTGGCTCACGGAGAGTCGCTCCGAATAGTTGGGACAGCCCCAGGGCGCCCGCCACGTCCAAGCCGGGAGACTGGCCCTGTTCGAGTAGTAGTAGCCACGGCAAGAGCTCTTGTTGCCGCGGGTTCTTTCATGCGAAAACAATAATAGCCCACGGCACGAGGAGGGTGCCGCTGCTACCCACGTTCAACTGTTAACTGTCGACTGTTGACTGTCTACTGCTTCCAAAAGATTCCACTTCCGGCCGCTTCCAGGTCGCAGATACCAAGAAGCCATCTCTGCCCACGCGGCCTGCTTCTGTTATGCTCTCGCCAGGACTGTAGCGCCGCTCTATGAGCGGCGGCTTTTACCTGAGGAACAACCGGCGGTCATAGACCGCCGCTACAGCATCATGGACGCCCAAAACAGGCTCTATTTCGGCGACAATTTGAGAATCCTCCACGATTACGTCGATGACGCGAGCGTTGACCTTATCTATCTCGACCCGCCCTTCAACTCCAGCGCCACCTACAACGTGCTCTTCAAGGAGAAGAGCGGCGAAGAATCCGCCGCGCAGATCATGGCCTTCGAGGACACTTGGCAATGGGGTCTCGAACCGGAGGCGGTGTACAAAGAAATCGTCCAGAGCGGCCCGCGCAAGCTCGCCGACTTGATGCAGGCGCTGCTGGCCTTCCTCGGCCGTAACGACATGATGGCCTATCTCGTAATGATGGCCATTCGTCTGGTTGCGCTTACATCAGCACTCCGTGCGACGAGTGCAAGGAAGAGTCACCTGCGGAGTTGGAATACCGGCCTGAATTCGTGATAACATCCCTGCACGCAGCTGCGAGGCAAGAAGTGGCACGGTACAGTCTATACATCGCCGACTGCCTCTCCTGGATGGAGAAGAGGGAAGAGCATTCCATTCACGCCATCGTTACTGACCCGCCGTACGGCCTCAGAGAATACACTCCGCAGGAAAAAGAAAAACTTCGCAACGGGCACGGCGGCGTCTGGCGAATTCCTCCGTCGTTTGACGGTTGCAAAAGGCGCCCTGTGCCGCGTTTCACCGTACTCACCGAGAGTGATCGCGAGAAGCTCAGCGACTTTTTCTCTGAATTCGCCCGACGCGCGATCCGCGTTCTGGTTCCGGGCGGGCATCTCTTCATCGCAACAAACCCCCTTCTCTCGCAGCTCGTTTACTTGCCCCTCATTGGTGCCGGGTTCGAGAAGCGGGGCGAGATCATCAGGCTTGTCAAGACCCTGCGAGGCGGTGACCGCCCCAAGAACGCCCACGGGGAGTTTGCCAATGTAACGGTGATGCCGCGGTCAAGCTGGGAACCCTGGGGCCTGTTCCGCAAACCGTGTGAAGGGCGAGTTCAGGACAACCTGCGGAAATGGAAAACCGGCGGGCTACGGCGCATTTCGTCGGAAATACCCTTTGAAGATGTCATCCGCTCAGCGCCAACGCGCGCCGAGGAGCGAGCCATCTCTCCCCATCCCTCCTTGAAGCCCCAAGCCTTCATGCGGCAAGTGGTACGCGCCTCGCTTCCGCTGGGTGTCGGAACCGTGCTGGATCCTTTCATGGGTGGCGGAGCGACGATCGCCGCAGCGCTGGCGGTAGGATACGAAAGCATCGGAATCGAAAGTGATCCTGTCTTCTACCGGATGGCCGAGCGAGCCATACCCAAGCTCGCTGAACTTGGCGCCGAGGCCAAGCCTCGGTCCGCGACTTCCGTTCGTCGCGCGCCGCACGACGAGCGCGCACTCTCATTGCCATTCCAGGCGTGAGCGGACCCAAGGAGTGACGTTTGGGCTTTGATGCAGAAGGATTCGACCGGAAGGTACCGCTTCCCCCTGATCTGAAAATATCGCACATTCGGAAGGCCATTGAGTACATCGAACGAGAAGCCACAGAGCTTATTGAAGTCTACTTCGAACAAGCAAATGTGTTCAGCGGCCTGGTTGGAATTTTCGGTGTGCGCGCCCTTCATTCGTTAAGCCCTTACAAGAAGCATAAACACCCGGACGTGGCGCAGCAGCGCTTCCCGGATATGTCCCTCGGCGGCAAGCTGAACCCACCCCCCGAACAGGCATTGGAGTCGAAAGGAACCACTCGTCCCTGGCCCCTGCAATCGCATTACAATCACGCGGGCTGGTACATTGTTTGGCGGTACTTGGTCGATCCCG
>Ga0315280_10000741_pt1 | contig 59685 bp, 52 predicted proteins | sample YL17G06_40_MG_FD_203697 | JGI IMG/M metagenome (GOLD analysis project Ga0315280, IMG submission 203697) | Sediment microbial communities from Yellowstone Lake, YNP, Wyoming, USA - YL17G06_40 | ecosystem: Environmental > Aquatic > Freshwater > Lake > Sediment | place: USA: Wyoming | collected... | reverse complement strand
TGGCTATTTTCGCCTCCCCTTTCAGGGGAGCGTGGGAAGAAAGACGGGCTATCCTGTCGGGGAAACCGACAAATGTGCGGAACGGCACCTCTTCTGGAATTTGGACATGCACCCCTATGTAACCGATGGATTCAATAAGGATTGACTTTATCCACGCGGTCAGCAAAACGCTTTGCGGTGAAACTAACGCAACCGAACCAACGGAGCCAGCCGAGGTGGAGTCGCTTTCTCCCGATCGCCCACGACCTGAGAAACGGCGTGAGATTCTGCGCGTCTCGCTTCTGCTGATCGCCATTACGCTCGCCTCAAAGGTCCTTGCCTACGTTGTTCAAGCGAAGAAGGCGAGTTACTTCGGCATCGGTCCCATCGTGGATTGCTACGAGTGGGCCATCTTTTTCCCAACGCTGATTTATTCCTTTGCGTTCAATGTCCTCAATGTCCTGCTGGTGCCGGTGTTCAGTGGACGCGAAGCCAGCCCATCGCTCGATCGCGCTCGTCATGCGCTTGTGAGCTGGTGCCTGACAGCATTTCTCATCCTGGGCGTCGTCCTGTTTCTGTTTGCCCCTTGGTTCGTCGCCTGGTTCTCGGACTTTGGCGATCCGCACCGACGCGCACTGGCAACGCTTTTCCTGAGTATTCTTGCCTGCGCGACTTTTTTTATCGGAATCGAGGGTGTTCAAAGCGGCTTTCTTCTATCCGAAAAGCGCGCGGTCAGTGTCTCGCTGGTACGCCTGATCAAAGAAGTCATTTTTGTCGCAATCATGGTCGCTGGTTTCAAATGGTTGGGCGACCAGATCCTGCCCGTTGGGTGGTTCCTGTCGGCTGCGGTGGGCGGCGTCATTTTTCTCCTCCTGGGCATTCGCCGCCATCGCTTTGAGTTCCGGCTGGTACACATGGACGATGACATCCGGCGGCTGGTGCGCAATTTCTGGCCGGTGCTCGTGTTGTATGGATTGATCAATGTCAACGAGCTTGTCCGGATCAAGTTGCTCTCCGCGCAAGCCGGCGATCTTTCGACGTATCGCTATGCATACTACATTTTTCTTCTGCCCCACATTCTGATCGCCGAAAACTTGATGCTCTTTTTGTTTCCGCTGATGGCAGCCGAAGTAAATCAGAACGATCTGGGGCGGCTCTGCCACTCGATTCGCTCGGGCATCAAACTGACGCTGTTTTTGATCCTGCCTGCGTCGGTCGGTCTGATCGCTCTGGGGCATCCAATTGTCCAACTACTTTACGAGCGGCACCAGTTCCGCGCCCCCGACACAGCGGCCACTACAGTGCCGCTGATCTATCTCTCGCTGGGCATGTGGGCCTTGAGCCTCCATGTTTTATTCGCGCGGACGCTCGATGCGCTCCAGGCCTATTGGCGGCGGGTGGCGGTTGAACTGCCGTATGTCGCACTGAGTCTGGGGCTGAGCTGGTGGTGGATTCGCCGTTACGGCCACAGCGGCGCGGCCTGGTCGCTGACAGTTTCAATCGTCTTTCTTCTGACACTCGAAGTCTGGCAGGTCCGGCAACAAATTGGAAAATTTCATTTGCGACTGATCGGCGGCGACCTCATCAAGATTGCCAGCGCGACAGCCCTGATGGCGCTGGCAGCAAGAGTTGCCTATCTATGCGGCAAGCGATGGCTTGCCGAACCGACGATGGTTGCGCGGTTGGTGCATCTGGGAAGCGCCATTGCTGCCGCGTTTATTGTTTATGTGGGTTGCTCGTTGGCTCTGAGAGTGATTCGTAAAACCGACCTGGTCGAACTACGCGACTACTTCCTCTTCCGCCGGGCTGCGGCAAGCGAAAGAAATCCGTCGAACGAGTTTGGCAAGTAACAAGCGGCGGGCCGATGGCGCCGATCAGATGAATTCCTGGAGCAACTCGGGCCGGGGGCCTGGAATGACTTGCTTGCTGACCAGTATCCCGTCGGCCGCCGCAACGGCCGCCGCGGCCTCGACCGCCGCTTCGACCGCTGCCACCTCGCCCGTCATGAGCAGGAAACCTTTGCCGCCGACCGCCATGGCCAGATGAACACGAAACAACGTGATCGAGGCCGCCTTGGCCGCGGCATCGGCTGCCTCAATGATGCTCGAGGCCGAAAAGGTCTCGACCACACCCAGCGCTTCGACCGGTTCGTCGGGCAAAGCCACGGACAGACCTATCGCTGGAAAAACCGAAGGGTGGACCTGAGGAATCACCCGTTCCTCGATCAGGGCATCCTCGCCCAAGGCGACACCCGCATCGACGCTGGCGCGAACAGCGGAGACTTCGCCAGCGACCACGATGATATACTTGCCGGAGCAGATCGTCCGCGCGACGAGTAACTCGACCGGCGCCGCTTTCAGCATGGCATCCTCGATCTTGACGCCGACACCGATGCTTGCCAGTTCAACCAACCCGATGGCTTCAAGAGCGGCCAATGGACTTTCCTCCGAAAACATAATGCCGAACGATGAATGAGAAACGATGAACGGAATCGAAGCTACCAGCAATTGTCTGGGTCATTTTGTCACTCAGCGCTGCGCACTCAACACCGTTTTCATCTCGCCTCAATGACAATGGAATCGCCAACCTCCGCCACCACGCCGGCGATGCTGGCGTGAATCCGCGCCCCGAGAGCCTTCCCAGGGATCTCACCAATCAGATCGCCTTCGCGAACCCGTTCGCCGACCCGTACGGTTGGTACTGCTGGCGCGCCGAAGTGCTGCTTGAGCGGCAAAACCACGCGCTCGACGCGCGGCATCTCCGCAACCAGTGGACCAACGTTGCGAAACCGCGACAGGCCGAGCTTTCGAATCACCGACGCCACAGGCGTCCGACGACCGTTCATCAATGGATGAGTGCCGCGTGGAGCGCCTTTCCACTTCAGCCCTGCCTCGCGCACCAGCTGCTTGTCGTAAACGCAAACGTTTTTGGGATCGAGATTCTCGGGACACGCAACCAGGCTGCAAAGATTGCACTCGCAACAGTAAGTCGTGCCGACGACCAGCATTTCCTTTTCGGGACAAAACATCAACGCCCGCATGGCTTTGTGCGGCTCTATGGGGTGGCCCAACAGATAACGCGGGCATCGCTCGGTGCAGAATACGCATTGGTCACAGCACGACTTGCCGATCCGGTGGGTGGCTTTCCAGTCACGACGATACCGCCGCAGCAACGGATGGTCGTCGGGCAGAACAATCAGGCCGCCGGTTGTCTTCGTGATGGGATCGTCGGGACTTTGCGCCAGATTGCCCATCATGGCACCGCCGACCAGGATGCCATACGGCTCGCTTGTTGCACCGCCGGCAGCGGCGATGGCCATGCGCATCGGAGCGCCAACGGGCACGCAGACCGTGACAGGATTTCGCACCGCCCCCGCGACGGTCACGTATTTGCGCGTCACGGGGCGCCGGCGACCAATATTGATCAATGTTTCAACGTTGTTGACCACCGTGTCCACGTCGAGGGGAAGACCGCCCGGTGCGATCACCTCTCCCGTCACGTCATAAACAAGGACAAACTCGTCACCCGCCGGATAGAAGTCGCCAAGCGGTTTGATGCGCGCGAATTTTGGCAGGCGCGTTTCCAGAGCTTGAATGACCTCGCCGTATTTTGCCTTGATGCCAATCACGGCCTCGTGGGCACCGACGAGCTCGACGGCGATCTTTAGACCGGCAAAAAAGTCATCCGCAAAGTGGAGGAGAAGTTCCTTGTCCTTGTGAAGCAGCGGCTCGCACTCGGCTGCATTGACGATGACCGTTCGGAGGGGCTTGCGATACTTGACGTCGGTTGGGAATCCCGCACCGCCCGCGCCTACCACTCCATGATCACGAATCTCGTCCGCCACCCGCGTCCTCTCCCGTCGCGAACCTTCGGGAGGCATCTCAGAGCCTCCGACACATTTCGCACTGCCGCAAGCATCCTCCGAACGCCACAACTCCAATGTCAACGCCTTTCGTTTCCCTGCCAGATTAGAGGGGTGCATGTCAATTTTGCCTCGGTTTGTTGGTTCGGGACCTTGGAAGGTGAACGAACATGGGGGAAACCCTTCTTGACCGAAGGGTTCTCCCCCATGCCCCCTTCCGAAGACTTTGCTATCTATCATTTCCGCCGGTGGGCGGAAATGACACGGTCAGTCCTGCGTTTGCTCGCAGGCCCAGAGGCGCGAGCAAACGCAGGAGGGCACAGAAGTTTTGGAGGGGTGTGTGAGGGGAGACCTTTGCGAAAAAGGTCCCCCTCACAAGCTCCCTCTCCTTGACCAAACTCCAACTCCCCAAACCCCTAGACAAAACCGAGATGCTCACAGACCAGAGCGTGAAAAGGAGAATGGAATGTCTCTGAGATTCGCAGGCTGCGACGCCCTCATGGGACGCAGTATGCTGCGCCCCTCCATGTTTGGAAATCATATCCCTCATACGAATCCGGCGGACGCAGCTAGGAAAGCCCATTGCCTTGGCTTGCGATTGACATTGGAGGGTCGGATGCCCATGCTTCTCAAAGGCGCCAGTGCTGGTACTCCTTGAACGCACAGGCTGTGATTTCCTGAAGAGGTAATGCATATATGGCTATTGAACGCTACCTGAGAGGCATTGCGGGTTTTCTTATTCTCCTCAGTGTCGCGTTGGCACACTTCCATTCACCGTATTGGCTGCTGTTCACCGCGTTCGTAGGATTGAATCTGTTGCAGTCGGCCTTCACGAACTGGTGTTTGATGATGAACATACTTCGGTGGCTGGGTGTGGGGGGCGAAGCGTCGTGCTATACGAAGCCGCCCAGCAATATGCCGAAGTAGAACAGATCGGTATCTTGTCGTATAACCGGGGGGAAGCCTTTTGGGGAAGCCCTTCATAAACGCGGATTACCAATCTGCGCCACACGAAAGGGGACAGGATGATGAGATTCATCCAGGTCATAACGACGACCGAAACAAAACAGCAAGCCCGGCGGATTGCTCAGTCCGTGGTCAAAAAGCGATTGGCCGCTTGCGCCCAAATCGTCGGCCCCATCTCCAGCACCTACTGGTGGAAAAACAGAATCGAAACGGCCAAAGAATGGCAGTGCGTTTTGAAAAGCAACAATGATCTCTATGCAGAACTCGAAAGAGCGATCCGCGAGATTCATCCCTATGAAGTCCCGGAGATCGTGGCGCTTCCGATAGTTGAGGGAAGTCGGAGCTATCTGAGTTGGATGGAAGAGGAGCTCAGGAACAAGAGTCAAACAGCATTTACCAGCAAGACACCAAGACACAAAAGCAAATAGTAAGATTACCTCCTCCTGGTGTCTTCGTGTCTTGATGGTTAGACCTGTTTGCGGCTTCTGCTCACTCGGGGAAGCGCAACGTCAGAACCCACCGTTTCCAATCCGCTTCGATCTCATCGAGCGATATACCAAGTAGCGCAACCAGTGTCTTCTTGCCGGTCGGGTCTTTGGCGATGTCACGTTTCAGGCGAGCATAGAATTCCTTCAGTTTGCCGCGCTGTTGCATATATTGGCACAAGTACCGCGCGGTGGCATAGTTCAGCCCTTTGTCCTGATTGTAGAAAGAGTCCGCGTCGGTCTTGGCCATGAGGTCTTGGAGCGACAACGCCTTGCCCGAACCAATTGCCTTCTGCAACGCGGGTAGCCGCCAGTTGGGAAGCCCGACAAGCGAACCATTGCGCCATTCGCATTGTTCATGGAGCGAAGCCAGTCCTTCGTTGAACCACGACGGGCAGTCAGGAAAACCGCGCTCGATCAAAGCATGGCACAGTTCGTGGACCAATGTGCCGGCGCCGGTGCCAATATTCATGATCAGAGCGCGCTGCTTGTGCGAATAGTAGCCATAAGGTGTGTCGGGCCTATCGCCGAAAAGTTCGAGCGCATAGCGACGATATTCGTCGTCGTCCTTGAAAAGGTAAACTGTGATCAAATGGTCGGGCTCGCTCGTGAAATAATCCCGGTGCAAACAGCGGTATGACCCGACCAGCGAGTTTTCAAAAACCATGTTGAATCTCGCGGGAGGGAGACTCCCCGCAGCAACGAACGGCCACTCATACCGGACGCGAAAATCGGGGCCAAGCTGGCGACGAAGTTCTTCGGCGCGCGCCTGGATGGCCGCCTGGCGAGATTCGGCGGTTGACGGGTTGGCCACCGAGCCTGCGCCAGAAGGCAATAGAGGTCTCGCGATCGCCATCGCCGTTGTTGTCGCACTCTGATTATTGGATTCAGAACTGGACACAGGGGGGGCCGAACGTGGCGCGGACGAACCGCTGCAACCGACCCATGAGGTCATGGGTGACATGACGAACGCGATGATTATTACCCCAATCCGCACTCTCTGGTTTGCCTTGTTCTCGCCGCCTGTTCACTGGCCAAAACCGCAACGCCCACAAGGGGCCAAGCTACACAGGATTGTTCAAAAAGACGACCTTCTCAAGGTTACTCTATGTTTTTTGTTCGTTCATCATTCATTGTTCGGCGTTCGTTTAGAGAACCAACAGGTCTGGCCGGCGAATGATCTGGTCTCCGGTCTCGACGACGATCCTCGGCCATTCGGGGGATTCGGTGACGATTTCGGTGCGATCCGCAAGCGCTAGGATGGTGTCTTCCGACTTGGTTCCGGTGATGCTGGGATTCCATGCGATGGCCTGATTCGCGACGACGCAACGCTTCTCGCGGGGCGTGGCCACAAACTCACGAGGCGCATAGCCCGTCGGGCCACCCTGATGATGAAGTTTCCACTCCCTGCCAAATCGGCGCATGCGATAGGCCTGCACGCCGCGTTGGAGAATGTCGGCAAAGGCAACACCTGGTCGTGTCGCCGCCATCATTGTTGCATCCACAAAGACCGTCGCGTCGTGCTTGCGTCTCAACTCATGGGTGACGGGCGCGAACCGCACGATGCGGCTCGCCGCAGCGATCAGACCCCAACGTCTCGCGCAGGTCACGAGCATGATCGTCTCCTGAGCCGCTTTTTCAGTGACGACTGGGTGGCGATATTTGGCGATGCGTTCGTCAGCCGCGGCGAGTGTGACGACGGATTCGAGGCCGCGTGCCGAAAGAGCTTCGCGCAATCGTCCTGCTGCCTCGCACTCACGAATTCCCGCCCGAAGCGAACGCATCGCCTCACCGAGGCCCTCGCCCGTCGCTTGGCCTACCTTTCGATAGCGTTCGACCTCGGCCTCGCAAAGGCTGAAGCGAAAGGGTGCAATCTGACCCGAGAGGTCTTTGAAACCACGCGCCCCGTGATCGGCGCCCAATCGGCCGCGACAGAGCTTGCGTGCGGCCTTGTGGACCTCGCCCCGAAACCAATCGAACGGTCGCACCTCGCAGCCCAATTCTCCCACTTCTTCGTCCGCGATCCGGCCGGCTTCGATGTTACTGCACAGCACATAAACGTGGTCGGACAGCACTAACAGGGAAGCGGCGGCCAAAGGCGCGATGCTGGACACGACCGCGTTGCCGCCCGCTGTTGCCCAAGAGAAATTGGCCGGAGTGCTGAGAAGCAATCCATCCAACCGAGATTCGACCATCAACTGACGCAACCGCGCAATCTTGGTTTCATATTCTTGTCGCCGATCCATTGTCATGCTCCCGGAGCGAAGTTTCGAGTTGCGAGTTTTGAGTTATTGGTCGTCGGTTTCTTCCCGTCGGTCCTTCAATTGTTCGGCGTCTGGAAGATGCACAGTCTGGCCAGTGGTTAGACTTTCGATTGCCGCAAGGTTGGCACGTGTTGCCCAACACAATTCGTCCCATTCAATGGGCGAGGGTCCAGCCGAGCGGAGGGCGGCGATCCAGCGCGCGATTTCCTCGGTCTGGCCCTTGTCCTGGCCGCGATAGCGTATTTTCTTGCAACGACCGCCGCGATGAATCGAGACGCTGCGAAAATCATCGAGCACCGCCGCGCATCCAGAGGCAAAAGCCTCAATTCGCTCTTTGGGCAGCGACAGATCGCCCGCGCTGGTATAGGTAATTGTCGCCGCTGCACCGTTCTGGAAATTGATCGTCGCGGTGACGTTGTCGTTCGTGCGGGCCGAGCGCGGACCGGCCACTGCCGTCGCATACACTGAAACCGGTCGCGACCCGGCGAGAAATTGGACGAGGTCGAAGAAGTGGCAGCCCTCCCCGATCAGCCGTCCACCCCCCTGGTCGGGATCGTCGGCCCAATGATCGGGTGGCAAAGGACCGGCGTTGACGCGACAGACAATCATCGCCGGGCCGGCATCGGCCAGAGCCGCTTTCATATCGCGAGCGCCCGGCGAAAAGCGTCTGTTGAATCCGACCATGAGCAATCGCCCGGAATCGGCATAGGCGCTTTCGATTTCGGCCAGCTCGGTTGCCTTCAGGCAAAGTGGCTTTTCGACATAAACATGTTTACCATGACGCAGCGCCTCGACGACATAGCGCGCGTGCGTATCGTGTCGTGTCGTTACGAAAACGACCTCGATCTCGTCGTCGGCCAAAATGGCCGCCGGGTCATCGAGACACTGTTCAAAAGACCATCGTTCGGCAGCCGTTCGAGCGCTGAGTCCCGAAAGCGTTGTGATGGCTCGAAGATGAACATCGTCGCGCTGCCGAAGCAAAGGAAGCAGAAATCGTTCGGCATATCGTCCCGCGCCGATAAAACCCACTCCCACGCGCCCTTGCTTCTGTCGGGGACTACGTGCCCGAATCACAATCGGCTTACGCTCGATCGGTTCCTGACCGTAACACAAAACTATACCCAGATAGGGTTCGGCATCCTTGGCAGCCAACAGGTCGTATGCCTCTTTGGAGCGCTCGAATGGAAAACGATGGGTGATAAGTGGGGCGAGGTCCAGTCGTTCTGATGCGCAAAGATCGAGAAACGAGGCCATGTTGCGCTGCTCAGTCCAGCGAACATAGGCATAGGGGTAGTCGCGCCCTTTTTCCTCGTAGTCGGGATCGTAGCGGCCTGGGCCATAGGAGCGTGACAATCGGAGCGCGAGCTCTTTCCTGTAGTACAGTTCGTGCGGAACATCGAGTCCAACCAACCCTAACACAACCACGACCCCTTTGTCGCGCGTGATTTCGCCCGCCAATCGAACTGGTTCGCTGCTCGTTGTACTGGCGCAAAGTAGCGTCGCATCCACACCGCGCCCTTCTGTCCATTGCTTGACGTAAGGGAGCACAGGTAACGCTGCGCTGTTAACCGCGTGAGTCAGTCCCATTCGGCGCGCAAGTTCTATCATCCGATCGTCAATATCCACGCCCATCACCCGGCAGCCCGCGGCTTGGAGCAAACGATGGACGATTTGTCCGATCAGACCGAGGCCGATCACGGCGACTTTTTCGCCTAGAGTCACGCCCGCCTGCCGCACCCCTTGCATCGCAACGGCTCCGACCGTGGCAAAACAGGCCCAATCGAGGGACAGGGCGTCGGGGCATTTGACACAAAGATTCTTGGGGACGAAAACGATCTCGGCGTGGCTGGCATAGCCGCCTCCCCCGCAAGCTACACGATCAGCGACCCGAATATCCTCGACATCGTCGGCGACTTCGATAACGACACCCGCGCTGCTGTAACCAAGCGGAATCGGCGTGTTCAATTGATTCATTACAGCACGATAGGTGCTGAGAAAGCCCTCGGTACGGACTTTCTCGAGCACTTTCTTGACCTGATCGGGACGCGAGCGCGCTTTTTCGAAAAGGCTCTTTTGCGCCATTTCAATTTTCGTGCGTTCCGTGCCTGCGCTGATTAGCGAGAAATGATTCTGGACCAGCACGCCGCCCAGCCGTAGCACCGGACGTGGAACGTCCTCGATCTTCAGTTCGCCTGTCCGATAATTCTGGGTGATCTGTTTCATTCCGATTTGTCTCCGCCAGTGACTCCATTTATTCGTGGCGTGCTTCGAGAGAGCAAGGAAAAACGCCTGCAACTACGGACAGTGCAGGGACCTGACAAGCAGGAGCTGCGGACGGAGGTATGGAAAGCCGGGTGAAAGAAACACAAAGAAGGCGTTCACCCTTCAACGGCAGGGAATGATGGACGACAAGGGACTCGCGCTCCCTGCCGACATTTTGAATCTGCGCCATCAGATCGGTGGAATTGCGTTCGAGCAAACGCAACAGAGGCCTTGGATAGAAACCGATCCCAAAAGCGATCAAGACGAGCGGTAGAAGAGTCAGGACTTCTCGCAACCCCAGGTCGCGCAAGGCGCGGTTGGCAGGCTTATCGAGCGGGCCAAAAAACGTTTTCTGAACCATGACCAGCAGATACACCGCACTCAGAATCACACCCGCGCTCGCCAACACTGCCCACAAGACCCTGACTTGAAACACACCCACAATCACCAGGAACTCACCCACAAAGCCATTGAGTCCCGGCAAAGCCAGCGAAGAGAGAGCCAGAATCACGGTCAGCGCCGCGTAGCGACGCATGTTCACAGCCAGTCCGCCGAACTCCGACATCGTCCTTGTGTGACGACGTTCGTAAAGTATCCCCACGCACAGAAACAAGCCGCCTGTGCTGATGCCGTGGTTGATCACCTGGAGTAAAGCGCCGCGCACGGCCTGTTCCTGAAACGCGAAGATACCCAGAATCACGAACCCCATGTGGCTCACCGACGAATAGGCGACAAGCCGTTTCATATCCTTTTGGGCCATCGCTGCCAGTGCGCCATAGACGATGGCAACGATGGCAAGCCAGACCAGCACGGGCGCGGCTTCACGGGCCGCCTCGGGAAACAATGGAATGCAATATCGCAGGATGCCATACACGCCCGTCTTCAACAGGATCCCTGCCAGAATGACCGACCCCGCTGTTGGCGCTTCCGTGTGCGCATCCGGCAGCCATGTGTGAAATGGAAATATGGGAACCTTAATGGCAAACGCGATGAGAAACGCCAGAAACAACCACATCCGCGCCCCCGGGGAAAGAGCATGATTCGCTTCGACGAAGACCAAGTAGTCGAACGTCCCTTTTCCCCCGTTGACTTGTTGCACGTGAAAGTAAACCGCCAAAATTCCGATCAACATCAGAAGTGAGCCTGTCAGTGTATATACAACAAACTTCATGGTCGCATAAACACGATCCTCGGAGCCCCAAATCCCGATCAGAAAATACAGCAGTATCAACATCAGTTCCCAGAATATGTAAAATAAGAACAGATCGAGCGCCAGAAATGTTCCCAATATACCTGCCTGAAGCAGAAGCATGAGAATGTAATATTCTTTTTCGCGGCAGCGAATGGCGCTGAACGAGGAAAGAATCGCCAGAACGCTCAACAGATTGGTCAGCAAAACCAGCGTCAGACTCAAACCATCCACGCCCACCTCGTAGGAAACACCCCAGGAGGGAATCCAGTCGGCTTGAACAAGAAACTGAAATCGAGGCGCGCGGGGCGATAGGTCAAAGCGCGCAGCTACTAAAAGCGAAATCAGAAAATTCACCAGCGCAAAGCCAAAACTGCCCCATCGCAGTACAGCTTTTCCCTTCTCGCTTCGCCCGCTCACCAGCAGCAAGAATAGCGCACCTGCCATTGGCAAGAAAATGACGATGGTAAGAATATGCGGCGTCACGCCTTCAACGACTCTCATATATGCTTGCGCAATTGCCATGGTCAGCATACTGGCGCTCTCAAGGCGTTCAGGGGAAAGGGATAGAAACTTCCCTCAGAACTGTGGCGAGCAGCTTGGCCAGTTCACCGCAAAGCAAAACGAAACAGATTACATTGACCCCTATCAGCATCCATAACCCGTAGTGCTGAACACGTCCGTTCTGGTGACGGCGCAAATGCTCGCCGATCAGAGATACTCCCCGCCCGATACCGTTGATAAGTCCGTCAACGATGTGCCAATCAAACCATCCAACCACTTGTGTCAATGTGTTGAAGCCACCTACGATTACGGTATTATAGAGATCATCCCACCACCAACGATGCAGGGAAATCTGATAGAGCACGCCCAAATGATGCGCCGCGCGCTGTGCTCGCGCCGGAAAGCCGATCAAAAAGTGACTTCGCGCAACCAGCCAGCCGATTACGAAAACCCCGACTGAAATCCCCGTGATGCCCAACTCAAATCCGAGCGAATGCCTTGCCAACTCTGGTGCATGTTGCGCCATAACCTCGCGTCCGTGCCTCACGACCGGCTCAAGGAAACGCTCGAATCTCGATCCAGCCATCCAGTCTGGAAGTCCAATCCATCCGGCCGCAATCGAACCGGCCGCAAGAGCGATCAGAGGAATAGTCATATTGGGCGGCGACTCATGCAAATGCTCCACGACACCAGGTGAAACTCGACTTTCTCCATGAAAGGTCAGGAACAGCGACCGGAACATATATATTACCGTCATGAGTGCCGTCACCATGCCGACAACCCATAGCATCTTGCCCAGGAGCGAAGTGGTGGATGCAACGCGCCACAAGATCTCGTCCTTCGAGAAGAAGCCGGCCGTCAGAGGACAACCTGCAATCGCCAACGTGGCCACGAGATAAGTTGCCCATGTCACCGGCATTGCCTTGCGCAGGCTTCCCATTTTGAACATGTCTTGTTCTCGGCTCAACGCATGGATTACGCTGCCAGCGCAAAGGAACAGCGCTCCTTTGAAAAACGCATGTGTGTATAAATGGAATATTCCTGCGGTGAAGGCTCCCATACCCAAGGCCAAAAACATATAACCCAGCTGGCTGATCGTGGAATAGGCCAGTACCCTTTTGATGTCGCGCTGTGTCAAGCCAATGCTTGCCGCAACGAAGGCCGTGGCCGCACCGATCACGGCAACAACACCCATCGAAAGAGGCGCCAGAGCATAGAGAACATTGCACCGTGCAACCATATATACGCCGGCTGTTACCATTGTCGCTGCGTGAATCAATGCACTAACAGGCGTGGGACCAGCCATTGCGTCGGGCAACCACACAAAGAGCGGAATCTGCGCCGACTTGCCAACTGCGCCAACAAAAAGAAGTATCGTTATGACGGTTATAGTAGAACCGCCGTACGGAAATATCCTGGGTGCCTGAGTGAATACATCCTCGAAATTCACACTTCCACAATATTGGAACAGCATGGCTATCCCAAGAGCAAATCCAACGTCGCCTATGCGGTTGAAGATAAACGCCTTCTTGCCTGCCGCCGCACACCAGTCTTGCTCCATGTAGTGTCCGATCAACAGGTAGGAGCACAACCCGACGCCTTCCCAGCCGATAAAGAGCACGAGAAAGCTGTCAGCCATCACCAATAGGTACATGGCCGCGGCGAAAAGCGACATAAAGGAAAAGAAACGTGCATAACCGGCATCACCCTTCATATAGCCCGTCGAATAGATGAACACCAATGTGCCGACAACCGAGACAATTACCAGCATTACAACGGTCAGGGAATCCACAAAGAGGGAAAACTTCACATTAAACGAACCGACATGTATCCACTCGAAAAGAGTTTTCCGGTAAGCGTCGCGCCCAGGATCAAGAAGAAACGGCAAGGCGGCACAGCCCGTCAAGACCAGCGTCGCGAGCAGTGAGGCGATCGAAATCCAACCTGTCCATGTTTTCAGACGCCCGCCCCAGACACCGCAAATGATGGCCGAGGCTGCCGGAAAAAATGGAATCAGCCAAACGTAGTCATACATGGATCGGCACTCAATTCTTCATATATTGCTCAACAACGAAACAAGCACATTTGGAAACACGCCGAAAACAACTATGGGAGCGCTTGCTAGCACCAAACCCAATTGCTGAATCACACCAAGCGGTTCAACGCTGGACTCTCCCGCCGGATCACGCATGTACATAAATACGATCACGCGCAAATAGTAATAGGCAGAAACCACACTGCCCAACACGGCCAAGACCACGAGCATGACATATCCGGCCTCGACAGCTCGGGCGAATACAAAAAACTTCCCCACAAACCCGACCGTCGCCGGGATTCCCGTCAGGGATAACATGGCAACCGCCATCATGAAAGCCAAGGCTGGCGATTGTTGCGCAAGTCCTGCATATTCCTCGATGTTGCCTTCGCCGCGAGCACCCAAGCTCGCCACCACACCAAACGCCGCAACATTCATGAGGATATAAGCGATCAGGTAAACAAGCATCGCTTGCTCGACATCCACCAGTCGCACCGATCCACCCACGAATACAACAACCGCCATCAACAAATAGCCACTGTGCGCAATGCTCGAATAAGCGAGCATCCGCTTGATATTGCGTTGAAGGAGCGCGACCACGTTGCCGATAACAATGCTGAGGGCGGCGAAGAGCCATAAAACGCTGCGCAGATCTGCCGCCATTGCTCGAAGTGCCGCATGGATATGCTCGTGAAACGGGACCAGGAGGTGAACCAATGCAATGAACCCGGCCACCTTCGAGCCCGTCGCCAACAGAGCAGCAACCGGCGTCGGTGCTCCCTCATAAACGTCGGCGGCATAAAGATGGAATGGCACAACAGTCAGCTTGAAAGCAAACCCCGCAAGAGCGAAAGCCAAACCCAAAACCAGACAGCCGACTCCCCAGACAAGATCCATTCGCAGCATGGAGAAGCCGATTTGGCCCAGAACGGTGCTTCCTCCAGCGCCACCATACAGAAATGCAAAACCAAAAATCAAAAAACCGCCAGAGAATGCTCCGAGTACAAAATACTTCAGGGCGGCTTCGGTTGATTGGGTGGAATTCCGATTCAACCCCACAAGGATATAAATAGCGACCGCGATGATCTCGACGGCCAGGAAAATCGTGAATAATTCAAGCGCAAGGCACAAAACCACCATGCCAAAGACGGCAAACACAAGCAGCGCGTAGTATTCCGACGGTGGCAATCCATGAATTTCAATTGTTCGAGGCGAGATCAGAGCCACCAAACAACCACCCGACAAAACTGCAATTGCCCCCCAACGTCCGAGAGAATCATACCGCACAAATTGGCCAAACGTCGCCGCATCCACCGGAATCCATCTTCTCTGCGTTACAACGATAAGCGCCGCACCCATACCGAGAATTGCCATCAAAAGCGACAACATCGGTCCTCGCTCTCCACCAATCAGGTCCGTCAGGAGAATGGTGATTCCTGCCGCGGCCAACAGCACAATGGGCACGGTCGGCCACCACTCGATTGCTGGCATTGTCGCCGGCATCCGCTCTACCCTTGCAGTTCCGTCGCCTTCTCGAGTTCAATGGTCGTACGCTGTCGGTAAAGGCGAATGAAAATCGCCAGACCAACGGCGGCTTCCCCTGCCGCAACAGCGATCACGATCAGCACGAGCGCTCCGCCGGCCGTGTCGCCGAATCGCTGCGCGAAGTTGATCAGGGCCAGGTTCGCCGCGTTGAGCATCACTTCGACTGACATGAAGACCGACAGTGCGTTCCGCTGCCAGAGAACGCCGAGAGATCCCAGCGCAAAAAGCACCATGCTCAAGAATATGTTATATCCGAAAAATGCCTCGCCCATGATTCTCTCCATCAATCTCGCTTGGCAATCAGCACGGCTCCCACAATCGCCACAAGCAGCAGGACCGACGTCAATTCAAACGGTAGCAACAGGTCGGTGAGCAACCGCGTCGCCACCGATACAACCGGTACGACATCCCAATACGCCGGCTTTTCCAGCATGGGGTAAAGACGCCACAGCCAAACGACCGTGAGGGGAAGGAAAATCGCCACAAACAGAATGACCACCCAAATGCGACGCTCGATAACCGTCCCAACGATTGGTTCCGCCCGGCGAGGGTTGAGTAACATTATGACATACAGAAAAAGAACCATCACAGCGCCTGCATAGACCAGAACCTGGATCAGCGCAACAAACGGCGCGTGAATCACGAGATAGATCCCGGCAAGGCAGAGCATTGTCACGACCAGCGAAAGCGCACAATAGACCGTGTTACTCAAGAAAACAACACCGCCCGCGGAAATGATCGCCCCAAGGACCAATGCGAAATAAATAATGTTCAACATGAGTTCGCCTGTACGTTCATCAATCCGCCGTTCGTACTATGTTGGCACTTCGCCTCGTAATGTCTAGCCGACTTCGGGTGTAGGAAATGATAGATATTCCCCAAATCCCTCTTTCGCTGACGTGAGCATCTGTTCCTTGCCCATCACCAGTTTCCCTCGTGAGTCCTCCGACAGCTCATAACTTGGTCCCATCACAATCGCATCCTCCGGACACGCCTCTTCGCAAAACCCACAGAATATGCAACGCAAGAGATGGATTTGATAGATCTTCGCATAACGCTCGCCGGGTGATATAGGGTAATTGGGATCGTTCTCGGCGGCTTCCACATAGATCGCCTCGGAAGGACACACGGCCGCACAAAGGGCGCATCCTACACAACGTTCGAGACCATCGGCATAACGCTGAAGGCGATGGCGTCCACGAAAAATGGGTGCGTCAATACGCCGTTGCTCTGGATATTGCACGGTAAACCGGCGCCGGAAGACGTGCTTCAGCGTCACAACGAACCCCTTCAGCAAATCAACGAACAGCACGGCGACGCCCCCAGAGAATATGACTTAACAGTATATCGGTCAGGAACAGCATGGCCAATCCCATCACGCCCATTTCCCACCAGGGCCGCTCGAAGACAATCAAAATGGCCGTAAGGAAGAGATTGATGAATGCCAGCGGAAGCATCACCTTCCAACCCAACGCCATGAGTTGATCATATCGCAGCCGTGGCAATGTCCCGCGAATCCAAATATACACAAAGATTAGTGCGCCGACTTTCGCTGTGAACCAGACTATACCGACCACTCCGTTCAGCCAATGTGTCCCGAACTCATAGGGATATGGCGGGTGGAAACCGCCGAGGAAAACCGTAGTAACAATGGCCGAGGTAAGAACAATGTTCACATACTCCGCCATATAGAACATTACAAATCGCATGCTGCTGTATTCTGTGTGATAGCCGCCGGTCAGTTCGCTCTCGGCCTCGGGCAAATCGAACGGCAAACGATTGTTTTCCGCCAACGCCGCGACCAAGAAAAGGAAGAAGCTCAAGGGTTGGCGACAGACGTTCCAATGCCAGAAACCGCCTGCTTGCTGATCAGCAATTTCGCGCAGGTTGAACGTTCCACACAAGAGCAAAACCCCAACCACCGAGAGCGCAAGAGTGATTTCGTAACTCACCATTTGGGCCGAGGAGCGCAATCCTCCAAGAAGTGACCACTTATTGTTCGAGGACCATCCGGCCAGGACGATGCCGTAAATCGCCAAAGAAGCCACGGCGAAAAAGAACACCAATCCGAGATCAAGGTCGGTCACCGTCAGTGGAATTCGATAGCCAGCAACCTCGATGATGGGGCCAAAGGGTACGACACACGAGATAATCAGTGGGGGCACGATGACAAGAATGGGTGCAAAGTCGTAAATCGGCCGATTGACACCATCGGGTATGATGGTCTCCTTGAAGAACACCTTCACCCCGTCCACTACAGTCTGCAGCAGACCCCAAGGCCCCACTCGGTTTGGACCAGGCCGCACCTGCATCCACCCAAGGAGTTTGCGTTCGACCAAAACAACGACGGGAACGCTGCCCAGCATGACGCCAAATACAAAGGCGATCTTTACGGCAACGACAAAAATATATAATAGGAGCTCGCTCATTCGATCACTTGTCCCCAAGAGGTTGCTGCGTCTGCGTTGATGTCTTACGAATTTTCACTTTGGGTAAGCCGGTCGGTGGAACGGAAAAACGTAGTATCGCCCAGTTCTCCGGAACATAAATCAGGCCGGGCGCGATGTTTTTCGTCACCCGTACTCGTCCGAAAGCCGTGATACCCTCGCCCTCAACAGCAGCCATGTTGCCATCTGCAATTTCGAACCGCGCTGAATCGGCCGGGTGAATTTCCATCCATGCCGGATCACGAAGCGATGGCATAACCTCCGACCGATCGCCGAAATGATCCGATCCGCGCAGGATAGGAGACCACACAAGACGCAATCCCGACGGCATGTGATCCGGGGCTTTTCCCATGACGGTCATCGCGGCCGGACGCGATCTTCCTCCCAACACGAGCCGACACACCGGCTGATAGGTGGAACAGACCGTGGCGAATTTGTCCGGGTTCAACCGTGCTCGCGAGGTTGGGAGATCGAGACAGCGTATCGGCCATTCCTCGCCCGGCCCGGGTGCGCACAATGCGCCGGCTTTGGGTGGACAGGCGGGATTGATCAGTCGGATCATTTCTTCGAAAAGCGCGCCAATGTTGCGATACCCAAAGTTTTTCCCCATCTTTTGGGCAAGGCAATCCAGAACAACGGCATCGTCCTGAACGCCACGTGGGCGGGACCAACCTTTGGTGAAGGTGGCAGGCGAGCCTGTCACATCTACCAATGTTCCCTCTTTTTCCGAGAAGAAAGCGCCCGGCAAAACAATATCGGCGCGCTCAGTCAGCGGCGATTCGAAAACGTCCTGAACGATAAGCAGTTCCAGCCGCTCTACAGCCGACAGAATGGAATCGAGCCACGGATGAGAGTGAAAGTCTCCCGCGCCCAAAACATAAAGCGCTCGGAGACGACCATCACGCGCCGCCTCGATCATTTCAGGAGCCGAAAGACCCGCTGTCGGTGGTAGAAGGGTTCCCCAGCACTCCCCCACTCGATTGCGCTGGGCTTCGTCATTGGCCCATCCGCCGGGCAGACGGTCCGGCTGACAGCCAGCCAAGAAAGCGCCGGCGGCATTGCGCTCGGCGACCACAGCCAGCGTCTCCCAGCCCTGACCGAGACTTTCGACCAATCGAACTATGCCGTTCGTCCAGCGATCAGCAAAAAGGCCGCTACATCCGTCCGGCGCAAAAACGATCAAACCGGTCTTGGCATCGCGAAGAGCGCGAAGCAAATCCTCTATCTGGTCCTGACCGGCGGCAAAAGATGAACCCAACGCCTCGAGGTTCCCGCGTTCCAGGCCTTCCAGGATACGTTCCGCAATTTCGATCGGATAGTGGAAAACACCCTGTGCATGGCGAGACAGCCAGTCGTCGAGATGGTGGTCGAAAACATAAACCCGCGAGGTTCGCAACCGCGCCGCCTCTTTGATCTTAAGGGCAACCACGGGAACCCGAGCGAGAAGATCGGCGTGAAAGACCAGAACGACATCGTAACGGTCTAACTCATTGATCTGTCCTGTTGAGCGTCCAAGAGCAAACGAAATACCGCGAGCAGCGGCGGCATTTGCCACTCTCACCCGCCAATCCACATTATGAGTACCGATCACGTCGCGCGCCAGGCGTTGCAGCAAATACAGTTCCTCACACGTGGCGCGGCTCGAAGCGATCAGCCCAATCGAATCGGGACCATAAGATTCGCGGATTTGTCCGAGCCGACGCGCTGCGTCGCCAAGCGCCTCGTCCCAACTCACCTCCACGGCCGCTCCCTCGTGCTTTACGCGGGGCTGCTTCAGACGATCGGCCCAATTGGCGAAATCGCAGCCGAACCGTCCCTGGTTGCAGATGACATCGCGTTCGTCGTAGGAGATCTGAAAATTAGCTTTGTCGGGACTGGTAAGAGGCGTGACCCGGTAGATATGTCCTGCGCGCATCCAGAGAGTTACCGGGCAACCCGAAGCACAGTAGGGACAGGTGCTTTGGACTTGCTGCAACTCCCAATTGCGAGCGCGGAAGCGGAAAGGTTTGCTTGTCCACGACCCAACCGGGCAGAGGTCAATAATCATTCCCGAAAAGATGCTTCGGATGGGCCGATTCTCAAACGTACCGATGAAAGAAATTGCGCCTCGCGCGAACACCCCGATGACGTGCTCGCCCGCGATTTCTTCGATGAAGCGCACACAACGCGTGCACAAGACGCATCGGTTGCGTTCGAGGTCGAGCAACGGGCCCATCTGGGGCTTGCGGAAGCGACGGCGCGGTTCGACTGTCCGAGTGTGGCTGGGGCCATAGTCCATGTCGTATCGCTGGAGCATACACTCTCCACCGCGATCGCAGATCGGACAGTCAAGCGGATGGTTGAGCAGAAAGAACTCCACCATCCCGCGCCGCGCGTCGGCCACCTGGGGTGTATCCGTTCGAACAACCATTCCCTCGCCGACGACGGTGTCGCAGGCGAGCACCATGTTGCGGTTCCCTTCGACTTCCACCAGACACGTTCGACAGCTACCAGCGATACTCAGCGAGCCGTGGTAGCAGTAGTGAGGAATACTAATGCCGAGAAACCGGGCCGCCTCGATGACGCGCGTCCCTTCGGGCACGGCGATCTTTCGGCCATCAATTGTGAGTGTCACGGTGTCCAATGGCTTCTGAATCGCTCTCCGCTGTTCTGTAAATCAGGAATCAACGAAACTGCCACAAAAAGATGTTCCCGGTTCGACCTTTATACGTGCTTGCCAGCCTGTAGATTAGCGCTTCGTGGGTGTTCGCAGTCTCTGCGCCGAAACCCCCATACCGGCACAAGACCCGAAGTACGCGCCAACACATTGGAGATCGTCAAGCGCGAAGGCCAAGCGCATACCTTCGAGGTCTTGCTTCGTCGCTGGCCGCATTAGAGAGCGGACGCCGGCGTGGTTGGAACGTTACCGGCGTTTGAGCAAAGACTACGAAGGCTTGCCCGAAACCAGCGAGAGCCTTATCCCCATTGCTATGATCAACCTGGCGCTCCATCGTTTCTGCCCGGAGCGGAGAGCCCCGGAAAAACGGATTTTAAGACACGCTCTACGGACGCGATTGGCAATGTCTTCAGCGAGTTATTCTGCGCCCGAAACGCCAGAGATCTCGTCCGGCAAGGCTCCAGTTTGCTTCTGGCCATGGTAAGGCAGATTGTTGAGATGAGCCATGGAACGATCGAGCTTGACAGAAAAAAAGACAAGAGCAGCGTTTTTCACATTGTGCTGCCGAAGAAGGCGCGCCGGGGCCGCACGGATGACGTAAGAACTCAACACAACGAGATCTGCCATGTTGGTTATCGCGTGCATTAAACAGGTGCCTGACACGACTCAGGTGCAAATCGATCCGGTGACGAACACCCTCATCAGAGAAGGAATACCGTTCATCGTGAACCCGTACGATACGCACGCCCTGGAGGAGAGCCTGCGGCTGAAGGACCGCTTCGGCCTGCGGGTCGTCGCTCTGTCGATGGGGCCTCCAAACGCGGAGGTCACCCTTCGAAAAGCCCTCGCGTTAGGGGTGGACGAGGCCGTCCTCCTATCTGACCGGCTATATGCCGGTGCGGACACATTGGCCACCAGCCATGTCCTTTCTTCGGCCATCGCAAAGCTGGCGCAAGACGATGAACTAGGTCTGGTGATCTGCGGAAAGCAAACGATTGACGGAGATACGGCCCAGGTGGGGCCGGGAATCGCGACAAGGCTGGCCCTGCCGCAGCTGACGCTGGTGGACAAAATTGAAGAGATTGATTTTGCATTGCAGCGAATCCGCGTCATACGAAAGCTCGAGGGGAGACATGAAATCGTCGAGACCCCCCTTCCGGCCCTTTTGACGGTCGTTCGGGAGATCAACCGTCCACGCTACCCGAGCGTCCCCCGTCGTCTTGAATCGCAGGCGGCCGAAGTGAAAGTCTGGAATAACGAAGTTTTGCAGCTGGATGTCAACAGCGTGGGTCTCAAAGGCTCCCCCACGTGGGTGAGCCGCATTTTCTCGCCCCAGCGTGACAAAGGCGAGATTCTGGGGGACGGTATTCACGACCCGGTCGGGACGGCCCACCTTCTGGTGGACAAGTTGATGAGCAAACACCTTTTATCGCTATAAGCGCCCGCCTGAAGTCCCTTTGGAAGGGATTGGAAATGGACAAACCGAAAAGAATAAGGAAACCGCGGGGAAAGGCCAGACTACTGGAAGGGAAGTGCATCGCTTGCGGCGCGAGGTGCGAAAACGCCTGCCCCACGGACGCCATTGTCATGAACACGGCGGGCGAACCGATCATCAGTCTGGACAAATGCAATGGGTGCGTCAAATGCGTCAAGGTCTGTCCAGTTCAGGCGTTGGAGATGTTCTTTACCCCCGAAGAAAAGAAGATCCTCGAAGAGCTCGCCCAGCAGAGAAGTGAGATCAGCAAAGAAGGGGCGGAAGAAGTAGGCCCGCCTTTGACTGGTCTGACCGCCTATCGAGGGGTATGGGTGTTCGTCGAGCAAACGAAAGGAGAGGCCGCTATCGTTTCTTGGGAGCTGTTGGGAAAGGGAGCCGAGCTGGCCAAGGAGCTGGGGGTTGATCTTTCCGCGGTGATCCTGGGCGACAAGGTCGAACCGCTGGCCCTGGAGGCCTTTACCTACGGCGCCGACAAGGTCTACTTGATGGACCAGCCGGTGCTTGAATACTACCGAACCGAATCCTACCTGAATGCCTTCTGTTACTTGATCGCCAAACACAAACCTGAAATCATCCTTATGGGGGCGACAGGAACGGGTCGCGACCTGGCGGGGGCGGTGGCCACTCGGGTGAAGACGGGATTAACGGCCGACTGCACGGGTCTCAGCGTTGACAACCAGCGAAACCTCCTGCAAACGCGCCCCGCCTTTGGCGGAAACATCATGGCCACCATCCTCTGCGACAAATTTCGGCCGCAAATGGCCACCGTACGACCCCACGTCATGCGCTTGCCTGAAAAAAACCCGAACAAGCGTGGAGAGCTCATGCGGGAAAACTTTCCCGTCAAAGAAGAAGACATTCCGACTAAAGTCATTGAGATCATCAATGACAAAAAAGGAAAGGACCACATCGACATCGCCGGGGCGGAATTCATTGTCTCCGGGGGGCGTGGAATGATGGGGAAAGAAAACTTTGCGCTCTTGCATGACTTGGCCGAGGAGCTGGGCGGAGTCGTCGGGGCCTCGAGAAGCGCCGTCGACGCGGGCTGGATGCCGCACGAGCGCCAAGTGGGCCAAACCGGGAAAACAGTGCGCCCCAAGGTCTACATCGCCTGCGGGATCAGCGGCGCCATCCAACATCTGGTCGGGATGCAGGATTCCGACACCATCATCGCCATCAACCGCGACAAAGACGCCCCCATCTTCCAAGTCGCCACCTACGGACTCGTGGGGGACCTGTTCCAGATCGTCCCCGCCCTTACCCGCCGGATACAGGAACTGAAACAGGCCAAGAGAAAAGCGTAAAACGATCAAAGGGATAAACAAGACATCTACATGACACCAAACAGCGCCGTCTATGCCACTCTTTTCATAGCAGCGATCCTGCTTTTTTGCGTCAACAGCTACAGACGACTCTTCCTCATAACTGTGGGAAAAAAAGAAGACCGTTTCGGGCGTCCCGCCGCCCGCGTGTGGAACATGTTCGTTTACGCCTTTGGACAAAAGCGCGTGGTCAGCCGACTTTTCGGCCTCAATCACTTCGTCATATTTTGGTCGTTTATGATCCTGTTGCTCGCCAACGGGGAATTCCTCGTTCACGGCCTCTTTCCTTCCCTCACCCTCCAAAGGCTTCCCGTCTCTCTTCATCACGTTCTCACGTTCGCCTTTGAATCCGTGTCCCTCTTGGCCCTCATCGCCGTGATCATCGCCGCCTCTCGACGGCTTTTCTTCCCGCCGCCATACCTGAGCACCAGCTACATCAAAGCGCGAAGCGGCGAAGCTCTCATGATTCTCGTTTTTATCGGGTTCTTGATGATTGCCTACTTCGGCTTGCACGCTGCCGCCATCGCCTTGGGTCAGGAGATGGGGGGAATCCACACGCCCGTCTCGGGTCTAATCGCCCGGTCCCTCACGAACGTACCCGCGATCACCCTGGAACATCTCGCCGCCCTCTGCCGGTGGGCGCACGCCATTCTCCTTCTGGTATTTCTAAACTTTCTCCCTCTAAGCAAGCACATGCACATCATAACGGCGATCCCCAATTGCTATTTTCGCAGCTTTGAAAAACCGAACACCCAGCCACGTGAAGAATTCGCGAAGGGAAACCGCTACGGTGCCGGTGACATCACCCAATTCACTTGGAAAGACCTCTTCGATACATACTGCTGCACTGAATGCGGACGATGTCAGGATGCCTGCCCGGCCACAAACACAGGGAAACCACTCAATCCGAGACAAATCGTCCACGACATGAAGATGAACCTTCTGAAAAACGCCCCCCTTCTGTGGAACTCCGCCAAAGAAAACGGAAAAGAACCCCTTCAGCCGCTGATCGGAGACCAGGGAGAGGGAAGTTGCTCCAAGGACGCCCTGTGGTCGTGCACCACCTGCGGCGCCTGCATTGAATCATGCCCCGTTTTTATTGAACAGATGCCGAAGATCATCAAGATGAGACGCCATTTGGTCCAGATGGAATCGAAATTCCCGGAGGAGCTGTTGAATCTCTTTGAAAACATGGAGCAGAGGTCAAACCCCTGGGGAATCGCCCCCACCGAACGGACCAAATGGTGCGCCACCCTGCCGGTGAAGACCTTTGCGAAAGGGGAGACAGAATATCTTCTCTACGTGGGCTGCGCGGGCACCTTCGACGCACGGAACAAAAGCGTGACCGTGGCCCTCGCCACATTGCTCAATGCCGCGGGTGTTAGCTGGGGAATCCTCGGCAAAGAAGAGAAGTGTTGCGGCGACAGCCTTCGAAGACTTGGGAACGAATACGTCTTCGACAAAATGGCCAAGGAAAACGTAAAACAGTTTTATGAAAAAGGGGTCACGAAAATCATCACACAGTGTCCCCACTGCTACAACACCCTGAAAAATGACTATCGGCAGTATGGGGCGACACTGAACGTTGTTCATCACAGCGAACTGATCCACCAACTTTTGAAAGAGGGGGGACTCAAACCGAAAAGGATTGTCGAGGGGTTGGGAAAAACTGTCATCCACGACTCCTGCTATCTGGGGCGGCACAACGACATCTACGAGCCCCCGCGGGATGTGATTGGCGTCGCCACCGGAAAAAGACCGGGCGAGCTCAAGCGGAACCGGAACAACTCTTTTTGCTGCGGCGCCGGAGGGGGACGGATGTGGATGGAAGAGCGTTTGGGGGAGCGAATCAATCTGGCCAGGGTCAAGGAAACCTTGGATAAAAAGCCCGACACCCTTTGTGTTTCCTGTCCCTACTGCATGACGATGTTTGAGGACGGCCTGAAAGACGCCGGAGCCGCCAATGTGAAAGTGAGGGACATCTCGGAAGTCGTGGTGGAAGCATTTCGGGACTCGTAGGGGTAAACCCCCATGGCTGACCTATCCCTTCGACCTTCCCTCGGTTCGCCAACCATCGGGTTCTCATGAAGGCCTGCCGCCGAGAGGAAACCCCGTGCACGCCGGTGGGGTTCATCCCTCAGGCGGGGGGATATATGGTCTGCTATCGGTAGCGCCGGGAAAAACATTCCACGTTGGAGCTCCGCAAGCGGCCGTGCCTGGTGGCCCAAATCACCGTAGAGGTCATGGAGCGTTTGGGCGTTGTAGCAATAATCCAACGCGGCGGGCAGCCCCGATAACCCGGGTGCCTTCGCGAGCGGACACGTTCACGGGTTTTCACTCGGCAATCCGCAATCCGAAATCGAAAACCCAAAATCGGAGGTCAGGCCACAGTCAGCGCCTCTTCCACGCCATCCTTGAGGACGATGGCGCCTGCGGGACACGCTGCCACACACGTCCCACATCGCTTGCACTTCCACTCCTCGATAACTGCGACTTGCCCCTTTTCGCTTGTGTCCAGACGAATAGCGGAAACGCTGCACACAGTCAGGCAAATCCCACATCTGCCGCAGAGATTCTCGTTGATCTCGATCTCGGGAATCTCGGGTTGCAGAGCCAATGCTACGCAGGCCTTGCAACTCCTGCATGGCCCGCACCGCAAACATCTCTCAGCCTCCCGAACCGCTTCTTCGACAGAGAATCCGATTTCAACTCCCTCAAAATCCAACCTTTCCTCGGCGGCCCTCAATTTCAGTTCGGGCTGAGGTTTGTATTCACGTAAGTGGGGCCTCTCAGCCCCCACATATTCTCTTTTCTCCGCTACCCCCAGGTCCCCGCCTTTCAAGTAACGGTCTATGGACTCTGCCGCTATCATTCCATCTCTCATCGCCTCAGCCGCAAAACCCGCCTGTCTCATGCCTCCTCCGAGGAAAATGCCCCTTCTTCGATTGCTCATGAGAGTAAGCGGATCAACGTCGAGCCGCCCTCTCTCATCCAACAAACCCTCTTGCTGCAAGAAGGCACGCTCGACAACTTGGCCTATGGCAAGAAATAGAAGATCGCCTTCAAAGTACTTCACGTCATTCAGGTCGAACTTAGGGTTGAACCGACCGTTTTCATCCCACACCGAGATACACCTCGGACACTTCACCGCTCGAAATCTTCCGCTCTCTCCGACTATCTCGCAGACTCCCCGCGAGAAGAGGATCTGTATCCCTTCTTCGCGAGCGCCCTCTATCTCTTCCACTCCAGCCGGCACGCCATCCCGAGAGGACTTGTCTTCGCACTCCAGGCAGACAATCATAACCTCCCCGCCGAGTCTTCGCGCGGTCCTTGCCACGTCAAAGGCTACATTGCCCCCTCCGATCACTATCAGTTTTCTGTCGCGGAAAAGACCTATATACGCCCCTCCTATGTTCACACCCGAGAGAATCTGGAAACCATACATGACTCTTGCCCAGGTTGACCCGGCTACTAGCTCGTTTCTAAATGTCAGTGGTCTTTGGGAACGAGCGCCAATACCAATGAATACGGCTCGGTAGCCATCGCGTTCGAAATGCGCCAACGTGCGTTCGCTGTCGCCCACATTCGCGCCAAAATTGACGTCAATATGAGCCACCCTGACTAGCGCTGTCAGAGTGATATCCAGTACGCTTTCGGGAAGGCGATATCGAGGAATGAGATTAAGAACGCCCCCAAGCCGCGGACTCCTTTCAAAGACACTCACAGCATAACCCTTTTTGCTTAACATGTAAGCACACATCAGGCTGGCCGGCCCTCCACCAACCACAGCCACCCTTTCGCCGGAGGGCAAAGGCAAAGGGGCTTTCTCTTTCTGGAGGTAAGGGAGGTAGTATTCGCTGAGGAACTTCTTGAGCAATCGCCTTCTTATGGCCCCAGTCTCCTTGCCGTAGTTGCACTCTTTCTCACAGAGACCGCAAATATGCCCGCATATTGGAAAAAGAGGATTCCTCTCGTAGATATAGTCGCCTATCTTGATCACCTCAGCGGGGAGTTGCTCGCTGGATCGAGGAAGGCGAGCAATCATGACATTCGTGCGTTGGATATCCTCGCCTATCGGGCAAGCGATCTGACAGGGGGGCAAATAGACCTTTCCCGAGCTTTTGTCGAGCACCTGTTCAGTGTGTGTCTCCACTTCCACGTTGCTTCTCCTCGAACGGGGGAATGCGGCAAGAACCATACCTGGCCGCCTGTTCTAGCTGGCGGAAATAACTAACCCCTGGAAAACATTGCCTTACGTATCCGAGACGAGGCCTCCCACGAGTCCTTTCTAACCAAACCGACGAAGCGTTCTTGTTCAGCTGGAGTAAACCCGTAGGGTAGTGCTTCGCCCCCGGTCATTCTCACGCACATAGATCGTTACACCTCAACGTGTTCTGTCAAGCGAGCTCTCTCCCAGCCCATGGCATCTTCCCCTCCGAGCGCCATCCTAATCCGACCAGATATGCCGGCGCCGGTTTCCAGCCTCTGTATTGTGGCCAAAATGCCTGTGCCATGCCCGCTCTCGGGAACAACCTATCCTCAATTGCCCGCCTCGGGAACGAACCGTCAAAGGCGGCCCATCAACGGAATTCGACGTACGGCTTTTCGAAAGGGCAGCGGCCCAATTCGATGTGCTGCTCGAACTCGCGGCGAAAGTGCTTCAGGGCGCTGAGAACCGGTGCACATGCCGCGTCACCCAGCGCACAGATACACCGACCCACCATTTGCGACGGAATCGCTTCCAACAATTCGAGATCTTCGCGACGTCCCCGTCCGTTCTCCATGCGATCGAGGATTCGGAAAAGCCAGCCGGTTCCTTCGCGACAGGGCGTACACTGCCCGCACGACTCATGGTGATAGAAGCGCAGCATGTTGCGCACCGCCCAGACCATGCAGACCGTCTCGTCGAGTACGATCACCGAGGCCGTCCCCAACAACGATCCCGCTTCCTGCATGCCCTCGAAGCTCATCAGGGCGTCGAGATAGACGGCCGTCAACACGGGAACGGATGATCCGCCCGGAATGACGGCCTTCAGCGCCCGCCCATCGCGGACGCCGCCGGCCATGTCCTCGATCAACTGGCGCAGGGTGATGTTCATCGGCGCCTCGTAGTTACCCGGCCGCCTGACGCACCCGCTGACCGAATAGATCTTGAATCCCGCCGACTTCTCCGTCCCGAACGATCGGAACCACGCCGGGCCGTATTCCACGATCCCAGTGACCTTGGCCAAGGTCTCGACATTGTTGATGATCGTCGGACAGCCGTAGAGACCGACCTGGGCCGGGAAAGGCGGTCGCAACCGAGGCCAACCTACTCGCCCTTCGATCGAATTAAGCATGGCCGACTCTTCCCCGCAAATATAAGCGCCGGCGCCGGAGTGCACGATGATGTCGAGCGCGAAATCGCGGCCCAGCACGCGCGGGCCCAAGAACCCCGCCCGGTGGCCCTCCTCGACGGCCCGGCTCATCACGTCAATTGCCCGATGGTACTCGCCGCGAATATACACGAAAGCCAGGTGGCAGTGGATGGCGTAGGCCGACAGGGCAATTCCCTCGATCAGCAAATGGGGGCGCTGCTCCAGGATCGGCCGATCCTTGCATGCCCCCGGCTCGCTTTCGTCCGCGTTGCAGCAAAGATAGATGGGCAGGTCGCTCTTCTCGGGCAGGAAATCCCATTTGACGCCGGTTGGGAAGCCGGCGCCGCCGCGCCCGCGCAGCCCCGAGGACTTTACCGTCTTCTCGACCTGCTCGGGCGTCATTGTCTTGAGCGCACGCTCGAGCGTTTTGTAGCCACCGCGCCGGCGATAGGCATCCATCCACTCGGTCGGCGGCAAAGGATTGTCGGCCAGGTCAACAATACCATCCAGGAGAAGAGGTTTATAGTCATTTCGCGCCATTGGACCTGCACCGTGCCAGGACTTCGTCCACTTTCGCGCGCGTCAGAAGCACGTGGAGCTGATCATTTACCAGCATCGCGGGCGCCCATGCACAAGCACCCAAGCACATGACCACCTCGATGGAGAACAATCCATCGGCGGTCGTCTCGCCGGGCTTGATGCCCAGTTTTTCCTGCAAATACTCGAGCAATCCCTCACCGCCGCAAAGGGCGCAGGACAATGTTCCACAAATACTCAGGACATAATGGCCGACCGGTTTTTCACGAAACATGGAATAGAACGTGACCAGCTCGTGAATTTCGGCCGCGGCGATACCCACGACCTCCGCAATCTCGTCCGTGGCCTCGGCCGGGATGTAACCCCACTCACGTTGAACAGCCCAAATGGCGGGCAGCACGATGGAGCGGCGCGACGGATAACGGCGAACCAGATGTTCCAGCCATTCGCGTCGGTCGGCACTGAGATAATGCGGCTCAGCCACGTCAGTCGCCCACCTTCTTGAGGCGCCTTTTCTGCTCAAACTTTGGACGCCCACGAGGGGCTAATCTACGTGTGACCTGTTCTTCTCTTCCGTTCGTCATTCATCATTCATCGTTCGTTCTTCACCGGTCCACATCGCCCAAGACCAAGTCGAGGCTTCCAATCACGGCGACGACATCCGCCAGCAGGCCACCCCGGCACATGCGATCGAGCGCCTGGAGGTTGGCAAAAGAGGGCGTTCGAATCGCAAGACGGTAAGCCTTTGGGGTGCCGTCGCTCACCAAGTAGAAACCCAGTTCGCCCTTGGGAGCTTCGATGGCGTGATAGACCTCACCGGGCGGCGGCCAGAAGCCCTCGGATACCAGAAGGAAATGGTGAATGAGCGCTTCCATGCTGTGGTGCAACTCTTCTCGCGGCGGCAGAATGACCTTCGGATTGTCAATATTGACAGGACCACCTGGAAACCGTTCCAAGCACTGGCGGATGATCTTGACGCTTTCGCGCATCTCGCGAATGCGAACCAGATAGCGTGCATAGCAATCGCACCCATCCTCCACCACCATCTTCCAGTCGAGCTGGTCATAAACCAGATAGGTGTGGCTCTTGCGGATATCCCAGAGGACGCCGGAGGCGCGAAGCGAAGGTCCCGACATTCCCAGGGCGATTGCGTCGGCGGCCAAAATCTTCCCCACACCCCAGGTGCGTTGCAGGAAAACCTCGTTCCGAGTCAAGAGCGCCTCATAATCGTCAACGGCGTTGGGAAAGTAGTCACAGAAACGGCGAACGCCGTCGAGCCAGCCATCGGGAACATCGCGCTGGACGCCTCCAACGCGCATATAACTGACCGTGAACCGTGCTCCGCACAGTTGCTCGAACAGATCATAGATAGGTTCACGATCGCGAAAGCCATACATGAAAGCAGACGAGGCGCCCAATTCCAGCGCATGAGTCGCAAAGAAAACCAGGTGCGACGAAATCCTCGCCAGCTCACAGAGAACGGTCCGCAAGAAAGCGCACCGCTCGGTGATCTCAACCCCCAGGAGCTTCTCAACGGTCATGACATAGCCCGTGTTGTAAGCCATCGGCGAGAGGTAATCCAGGCGGTCGGTGTAGGGGATGAACTGATGGTAGGTCTTAATCTCGGCGATTTTCTCTTTGCCGCTGTGCAGGTAGCCGATAACAGGGCGGATGCGGACGACCCTTTCACCGTCAAGATCAACGACCAGCCGCAGCACCCCGTGTGTACTCGGATGCTGCGGTCCCATGTTGATCGTAAGGACTTCGAGATTGTCCTGGGTGAGCTCGACCGTTTTGAAATCACCCGCAGGCGGCAACGCGTCAGCCGCCACGACCCCAACGGAGGCGCTTCGGTCGGCAGAGACGACTTCCTTCGATTCCGTGATTCTCAAGTGCATGATCTTGTCGCCTACGTGCCGGCAGAACGCCAGCGCTCATTTCTACAGGTCCGAGTCCTGAACACGGATACGCGGCACCAAGCCGGGCGGCTCACCGGCATGAGGCTGCGTATCGCGCTTGAAGTAGAAACTGCGCACCCCACCTACGGGAAAATCTTTTCGGAGCGGGTGACCTTGCCAATCGTCCGGCATCAGAATTCGCGCAAGGTCTGGGTGGCCGTCGAAAAGAATTCCAAACATGTCATACGTCTCGCGCTCATACCAGTCAGAGCCGGGCCACACGTCCACAACGGATGCAATGTGGGTGTCATCCTCGGGAACAGCAACTTTCAAACGAATGCGGTGGCGATGCTCCAGCGACAGCAGGTGATAAACAACGTCGAAACGCGGCAAGCGCCCCACACCGAGATAATCAACCGCCGTGATGCTTGACAGGAAGTTGAATCGAAGCTCAGGCTCGTCGCGCAGAAAGAGACATACGCCGTGAATCGCCTCGCGCCGAATGCCAAGTGTCAGTTCGCCGCGGAATTCTGTCGAACCGGTGACCACCTCGCCGAACCGCTCCCTGACTGCCTTTTCAATGGCTTCAAAGGTCGCCATGGCACAATCCAAAACAGACAGTTAGTGCTCAATGAAAAGAGAGAGAATGTAGTCACAACCGCAGATTACACAGATTCCACCGATGGAAGAATCTGAATCTTCTTCTGAAGTTCCATGATGCCGTAGATCAAGGCCTCGGGGCGCGGCGGACACCCCGGAACGTAGATGTCCACCGGAATGATCTCGTCAATGCCTTGCAAAACGCTATAAATGTTGTGCATCCCACCACATGATGCACATGCCCCCATGGCGATAACCCACTTCGGTTCGGCCATCTGGTCATAAATCCGGCGCACAACCGGCGCCATTTTCTTCGTGCACCATCCTGACACGATCATCACGTCGGCCTGGCGTGGCGACGGCCGGAAAACCTCGGAGCCAAACCGCGCCAAATCGTAGCGGGCCGAGGCTGCCGTCATCATTTCGATTGCACAGCACGCCAATCCCATCATCACCGGCCAGAGCGAGTTCTTGCGGCACCAATTGATGACGTCCACGATGGTCTCCGGATAGCGAAGCACCGCTTGCCCCGCCTCCTGACGTGTCTCCGCTGTGGCGAACAAGAGAGGTTCGACGGCTGCGTTTTTACCGAAATCGGACATCCTGTCGAATCGGTCTAGCTCCATTTCAGCGCTCCCTTGCGCCAGGCATATGCATAGCCAACCAGAAGAATGCCGATGAAGACCGCCATCTCGACGAGCGATCGGATTCGAAGCGCCGGGTCACGAAATACGATCGCCCAAACCAGGATGAACATCGTTTCCACGTCGAACAGTAGAAACAACAGAGCGAGCAAATAGTATTTGACTGAAATCTGAATGCGCGCAGGAGCCAGGATCGGAATTCCGCATTCGTAGGGTTCTTGTTTGATGGGATTGGGCCGCCGTGGCGTCAGCAGACTCGACAGAGCGATTGCTCCAATTGCGAAGGAAACGGCACCGACCAGGACTAAAAGTACGGGCCAGTATTCCATATATGTCACGGGGAGATCCAAGGGCCGGTTCATACGTTCGATTCTCCTCCCCCCCACGACTTTCCCGCGGGGGAAACGTAAACTACCAGCGCTCTGCTAGCCAGTCTTGCGCCGGAATCATCCTATTATGGTCATTTCGATTCAAATCAAGCCCAAAAAAGATTTGAAAGCGTTCCTCATTGGCGCATCTTTGGCGATGGGTGAAACCTCTGCGCGTGGAATCGGTAGTTGCAACTATGCACGCCAGCGGTTTTGCCAATGTTTTTGTCGTTGCTTTCGAGACACTTGTCGGGGTGAAGTGTCATCCACACTTCAATATGGAAGGCTGCCAAAGATGAAAGCGGGTAGATGGATTGTATTAGCGCTCGTGGTTGAGTTGACGACTTTGACGTTCGTCTCCGGGGCCGGGCAAGTGGCAAGCAGGCTTGACGATCTCCTGGCGGGGCGGCTCAAATGGACTGTCGGCCCACCGTTGGTTTCACCGGCGGACCGACCGAGCGATCCATGTGATTCGGTGAAGGACCCGTCCATTGTATTCTACAAGGACCGCTGGCACCTGTTCTGCACAATCCGCAGCAAGGTGCGCACGCATCAGATTGAGTATTTGTCTTTCAGCGATTGGAAAGAGGCCAACGCGGCCCCAAGACATATTCTGACGGTCACGGATGGGTATTTCTGCGCCCCGCAGGTCTTTTACTTCACGCCGCATAAGAAATGGTATTTGATCTACCAGGCGCCAGACCGGGAAAAGAAAGGAATCACGCCGACGTACTCCACGACAACCGACATCGCCGATCCGGCGTCGTGGAGTAAGCCCGTCGCTTTCTACCCGGAGAAGCCGAAAACAGTAAGAGCGTGGATTGATTTTTGGGTGATCTGCGATGATCAGCGAGCACACTTGTTTTTCACATCGCTCGACGGTCGAATGTGGCGTGCGGAGACAAAACTGGCCGACTTCCCCACAGGCTGGAATGAACCAAAAGTGGTCTTGCAGGCCGATATCTTCGAGGCCGGTCACATCTATCGTCTCAAAGGACTGGAGAAATATCTGGCTTTGATTGAGGCGCAGGCGGGTGGGCGACGATATTACAAAGCCTATTTGGCCGAGCGGCTGGATGGGGAATGGAAACCGCTGGCCGATAGCCCAGAGAAGCCCTTCGCAAGCCCGGTGAATGTTCGTGACCGTGGCGCGCACTGGACCGATTCATTCAGTCACGGTGAGGTGCTGCGCGATGGCTACGACGAGAAACTCGAAGTGGACCCGAACAATCTGCGGTTCCTCTTTCAGGGAGTCAGCGACCAACGCCAGGCCGGCAAGAAGTATGGTGAAATCCCCTGGCATCTGGGCATTCTCGAACCGGCCTCAGAGGTCCCCGAAAAAATCCGGTGACAAGTTAACACTTTACTCGCCTTTTCCCGAAGGCATCTCACGATAAATGTCCAAGTGATCCAGGACGGTTCGGATCACCTGGCGGCGAGCCTTGATCACGGCGTCCTTATGTTTCGCGTCATCGGTCGGATAGACGCAATTGCTGAAGAATATTACGTAGGTCTTGCTCAATTTGTCTATCCAGATCAATATGCCGGTGTAGCCCGTGTGAATCAGGCAGCACGTTTCGGGCTTCTTGTTGAGGGGGGTCGAGTAGGCGGTGCTCGTTGTGACGCCCCATCCGCACGTTCGCCCGGCGCCTAATGGCTCGGTTTGGTCAGTCATGATCTTTTCCCAAATCGCGGGCTGGAAAACCCTGACGTCCTTCAGACAGCCCCCGTTGAGCAACATCCGGACATACTTGGCCATGTCATCCACTGTGCTGAAGCAACCCGCGTTGCCCGGCGCATAAGACGGACAAACGCTATAGAACGCCAGCGGGTCATGGACTTCGCCCCTCCGAAATGCCTGGCCGCGGTGGATGGTCGGAGCTGTCCGAGCGGCTTGCTCGGATATGGGATAGAAAGTGGTGTCCTTCATACCAAGCGGCCGCCAAAGGCGTTCGCGAAGAAGAACCGCTTGGTTCTCCCCCGTCACGTTCTGCACGACCCGTGCCAGAACGAGGTAGTTCAAACAGCTATAGATGCAGCCCTTCCCTGTCGGATACTTCTTCGGCAGACCAGCGATGTGCCGAATCAACCCATCGGGATTTGGCCGAGGGCCATAGTCCTTTTCCACGAGGGCGGCGCTCGTGTAAGCCGGCAGACCTGACGTATGGGTCAGCAGATGGGCAATGGTTATGTCTCGCTTATCTTCGCGCTCGAATTCGGAAACATAGCGCGCGACGGGAGCGTCAAGAACGATCCGGCCGTCCTGCGCGAGCAGCATGATCGCGGATGCCGTCGCGGCCGGCTTGGTCAGTGAGGCGAGATCAAAAAGCGTGTCCACCGTCATCGGCTCGGACGTGGGATCGTTCATTCTGTAGCCGAAAGCCTTGCGGAAAAGCACCTTGTCGCCGCGGCCTATGAGCAGGACAAGGCCGGGTGTGTGCCCGTCCTCGACAACCTTTCGACAAATAGCCTCAATCTTTGAGTAGGCTGCTGGATCAAGTCCGCCGCGAGCGCCAGGGCACATCCAGCCCAGCCGCGCTGTGAAGTTGCTGCATCCCTGCGCAAGGAAGGGAATAGCAAGAATAAACAGCCAGTTCGTATCTCGGGGAATGTAGTTTGATCTCTTCAAAAAGACCTTTGCCCTCTTACATACTATTCAATCTCGTATATCTCGTTGACATGTAGAAGCGCACCCGGCGGCTTGAGAGGACGAAAAATCACACCCCCGCATTCGGCCCCTGTTCACGCACCTTCTTCGCGGATGACCTTCTTCAGATACTTGAGGCTCGCGGCGGCTTGCGGGATCGTTCCGCATTCGACCGACAGAACGCCGTCGAATTTGGCCTTTTTGAGAATGCGCACAACACGGGGCCAGTCAATCACGCCATCGCCGCACGCACAGCCGACAGGCGTTCCAGTGACCTTGCCGCGCTCGTCTTTGCTTTGCGAGATGCCGATGTCCTTGGCGTGCATATGGACCATTCGCTTGGCCGTCGCTTCGAGCATTTCGTAGGGATCGCTCACGCCGCCGAGATAGGCGTTGCCGGTGTCCACGTTGAATCCCAAATTGGGCGATTTAACCAACTCGGCGATCCGAACGAGTTTCTCGGTATAGCGCGAGAAAATCTGATGAGGCTCAATTCCGATCTTGATGCCGTGTCGTTCGGCAACCGGCACGACCTTGCGCAGTGTGTATTCCATGATCTTGAACGCTGTCGGTTCGTCCATCCACGAAGGGACGACCCCTTCGTCGGTGTTGACGACGGGAGCGCCCATCTCGGCGGCAAAGCGGATGGCCTGCTTTAGATACTCAACCGAGATTTCCGGTTGCGCCAGCGGGCAATGGGCCGAAATGCCACTAGGTTTGAGGCCATGTTTGGCCAATAGTTCTTTGATCTCGAGTGGGTCTTCGAGCATCGAGACCGAATGAAAATAGCCAGCTTCGCTCATTAGCTCGCGCCCCCAATGGACCATCGGTTCGCAATACTTGTAACCGATTTCGGCGGCTTTGGCCACACCCCATGCGAACGATTTGTCGTCGTGCCGAACAAACTCCATGTTGATACCGACCTTGATTCCCATCGTGCTGCCTCCGTTTTTCCTGATAGTTTTTCTTGGCGATCATCGTGAGAAAACAGCATGGCCGAGTCAAGTGTCGAAATTGCCGGTGTGGCGAGGGCATATCATGGTGCGCCCATGCGACAGGCGCGAGAGACTTGACGGGCCGACTTTTTGTGTGCACAAGATCACCAACCGCCCGCCGCAGGGGCATCTCATGAGTTGCCTCTACGATATGCCGATAGGCGGCGGAGGTCGAGCGACACCCATGCCGATTGTTTTCGCCAACCCATGGATGCTCTTGACTCTGGCGGCAGCCGGTGTGCCGCTCATTATTCACCTGATCAGTCGCCAGCGTGCTCGCAAGCTGCCGATCTCGACCCTGCGTTTTCTGCTCCAGACCGACCGCCGGACAGCGCGCAAACACAAATTGGTTGACATTCTGGTGCTCATTTTGCGCACGGCATTGCTGGTTTTCCTGGCGCTAGCGCTGTCCAAACCGTTTTTGCAGCCACGTCGCGCAGCCGGCGACCTTGCACCCGCCGAAACGGCCTGGGCCATTGTCCTCGACGATTCCTACAGCATGGGCCTGGTCCGAGACGGGCTGACTGTTCTCGATCGGGCGGTGGCCGCCGCAACTGACATTCTCCAAAGCATCCCCGAGGGCGACGAGATTCAGTTCGTCTTGAGCAGTGGACGGAAACCAGAAGGGTTGAGCGCCTCGACCTATCGCAGCGCCACGGTCATCGAGGCGTTGCACCGACTCGATGGCCCTTCCTACGGCGACGCGCCGATGGCCTCGGCGCTCGAACAGGGGCTGAGATTCCTCGAAGAGGCCAAGCATCCCAATCGCGCGCTTGTCGTGATTAGCGATTTCCAGGAAACGGCCTTGCGAGAGGCGATCGAGGCGATGGCGTCGCGCAAGGATTTGCCCAAGGCCACGGCGCTCTATTGGCTCGACATTGGCCACGAGCCCGAGGGCAATACCGCCGTCCAGTCGGTTCGTCTCTATCAGGCCATGCCGTTTGTGGGCTTGCCGATGAGTGTTCGGGCAGCGGTGGTCAATTATGGCGACAAACCGGCGCGGCAAACCGTCAGCCTGTGGATCGGACGAAGTAAAATCGAAAGCCAGGAGATCGAGATCGCGGCCGATTCCCTGAGTGAAGTTGAGTTTCAACATGTCCCATTGGAACCGGGCAACGTAGTCGGCGAGGTGCGACTCGAAGGCGATCCTCTGCCGGCGGACAATCGCCGCTATTTCTGCTGGCACGTGACACCTCGCGTTCAAGTCGTTGTGATCCACGGCGGTCAGGGCGAAGGACAGCGCTGGGACGACGTCTTTTTCCTGAAAAGCGTTCTGGAACCAGTGGTCGAGGATGCCAAGGGTGGGCGTCCGAGTGGGCTTCGCGTGGACTATGTGAACGATAGCGCAGCCAGCAAAATCAATTGGCAAGACTGCCAGATCGCGTTCGTGGTGGGGCTGGATCGTTTGCAATCCGATCTTGCCGGCAAACTGGAGCAATTTGCGAAGCGTGGAGGCAGCGTCATCGCCTTCGGGGGAAGCAGCGCATCGGCCACGCGCGAGAGTTCACCCGATGACCCCGATGTTGCATTGCTTCGGGTTGGCGCAGGAGATGTTCGAACCGAAACGTTCGAAAGCACTGGAACGCTGACTCTGGGTCAGATGGACGAGCAACACCCGGTTTTTCGCACGCTGTCGCGAACGGCGGCGGCCAATCTTTCGGTGATCGAATTCTACGCCTATAGGCGACTGTCGGGAGCGGCTCTGGGCGGCACCTCTCGCCCGGTCGCATCCTACGACAATAGCGACCCGTTTCTTGTGGAACGACGTGTAGGCAACGGACGAATCCTCGTCTTCGAAACACGTTGCCACTCCGACTGGACCAACCTTCCGATCCGGCCGCTCTTTCTACCCTTGATCTACGAAACGATGAAATACTGCGTTGTGTTGCAATTGGGGCTTCTGCCTGACCTGACACCGGGAGCGACGTTGCGCTATACGCTGCCCGAAGGGGCGAAATACTCGCGCGCCATGGTCAAAGACACCGAGGGACGGCTGCGTTCCTTTCCGCTCGGCGAGGGAAAGACCGACCTGGTCGTTGAGCGCCTGGAAAAACCCGGTCTCTATCATATCTATTTTCAAGCTGGCGAGGCTGAAACCGAGTTGGTGGCGGCCGTTAACGTCAACCCCGACGAAGGGAAGATCGTCCGAATTGCTGACGAGGAAGTAACAAAGAAACTGGCCGATGCGCGGGTTCGCGTCTATAGCTCCTCCGGTGTGCTGGCGGGTGTGTTGCGCCGTCAGCGCGAGGGATTGCCGTTGAAGTCTTTCTTACTTTACCTGGCGGCGGCATGTTTCCTGGCCGAATGCTTCGTCGCAAACTACTTGATCCCCCGCGAACAGGCCTCAGCCGCCGAAAAAGCAGCACCTTCCGCTGTGACTGCAAAATGATCAAACAGGCATCTTGGGCGCCGGAGCATCCGGGCGGCAGCTTTCAGGTTTCAACTTCAACCACCCATAAACATTTGCGAGTAACACATTTGGTGAGATCGAGAATTTCGGGTCTATATATCCCATTTGCGATGTTCGGTCTCATGGGGGGTGCCGAGCAAGGGAAAACGGTGTTTATGGTCGCGGCGAAGAGAATAGGGAACTTCGAGGCCGTGAGATTCCACCAGAGGAGGATCGGCAAGAACTTCGACTGAGGGACCGTCGGCGACAACACGGCCGCGATCCAGCAGCAACACTCTGGGACACAGGTCGAGGATCATTTCCAGATCGTGCGAGGCGATCAGGCGGGCTTGAGGCAACGTGGCCGTTTGTTCGATGAATCGGCGCCGCGCTCGTGGGTCGAGATCGCTGGTTGGTTCATCGAGAACGAGCACCTCGGGTCCGACAACCAAAACAGCCGCCAATGCCGCCAGGCGTTTTTGACCCGCCGACAGATGGCCCGCAAAGCGGTTGCGCTCGGATTCGAGACCAACTTGCCGCAACGCCTCAATGACCCGCTGCTCAACCACCGTGGCATGGGCATCCTGCCCATGGTTGATGTGACTGCTCACAGGCAAGATGCCCGTGCCACATAGAGCACTACCCAGATTGAGAAGACCGAAAGCGACATCATCGAAAAGAGTCGGCATGAACAATTGATCGTCGGGATTCTGAAAGATCACTCCAAGGCGCCGCCGCACGTCGGCCAGATTGGCTTGGCAAACCTCACGTCCCTGAACGACGGCTCGCCCTTGTTTTGGCGTTAGGAAGCCGGCCAGAAGCCAAACCAGCGTGGACTTGCCTGCGCCATTGGGACCGACCAGACCAACTGCCTCGCTCGCCGCCACCGTGAACGAAATGCCTCGAAGCGCCTCGGTTCCGTCGGGATAAGTATAAGCGAGATCGGTGATTTCAATCGCGGCGACTGTCATAGCAGACTTTCTCCCAATCGGCCCAACCAATGGACAACCGGGACCACCCGCAAGGCCAAACATCCGGCCACAGAGAAGACAAGAAAAGCGAGATCGGTGCGGGCGAAATGCAGTCGCCTCGCCAGTCGGACGTGGCCGTCGAAACCACGCGCGCACATGGCCAGATAGATACGCTCAGCCCGTTCGTATGTCCGAAGGAACAGGACGCCGATCAGGGCGGCGGCAACTCGCGGTCGCAGTCCCGTGCGCTGGCCGAATCGTCGAAGGTCGCGTGCGCGCTTCAGCCGCACGGCCTCCTCGATCAGGACGAAAAGATAGCGGTAGAGAAATAGCATCTGAACGATGAAAGCGCGCGGCACTCTCAGCGCGTCGAGTCCCTGGCAGATTCGCGGGAACGAAGTCGTTGCGATGAGCGCCAATGCCGCGCTGACCGTCAGCGTGAATCGCAAGAGAATCGAGATGAAAGAAATCCAGCCGCCCGAAACGTCCACGCCGGCGACCCGCACCATCGGCGCCGTGTCAAGCAGTGGGTTGAAGATGCCCACGAGAACCGCAAAGGGCGAAACGGCTGCCGTTCGCTTGAGTATCACACTCGCCGGGATTTGGCCAAGGATCACGAACACCAGCGGATAGATCGCGAATGGGACCAACGGCGCGACGGAGTATTTCGGAAAGGAAACGACCGTCAGAATGAAGGCAAGGGTGGCGAGAGTTTTTGCGCGCGGGTCAAGCCGATGAATTAGCGTCTCCCCATACCCAAGGCGATCGAGCATCTGCGCGGAATGGCCTGTCACAAACGAACCTCGTGGTACGGGCATCTTGCCCGTGGAGAATCATGGGCAGGATGCCCATGCCTCTTCCCACTTACGCCGACGATTTCCCGCGATGGCGTCGGAACCAATAGAGCACGGCTGCCACAAGACAGATGAGCACGAAAGTCAAAGCGGCGCCCAGAAGACCCGCAAGCGAAGTTCCCACGCGAACATTGGGCCAGGATTCCCCACCTGATTCGGTCTGCCCAGCGCCTCTGGATTCATTGTCTGCGGCGCGTCGAAACTCATAGTCAGGCATCAGGGCTATCTTTCTTTGGACGCGCTCGAGCAAGGGCAAAGGTGACGACTCGGTCGCACTCCGGCCTTCTTGAACGGCTGCCAGCGACCATTCGAGACCATCGGGGCGCGGCGAGGCAAACCACGCAACCACGCACGCCAAAAGAATCGTCGTCGCCAGGAACGATATCAACACGGGCACAAGCGTCTCGCGACGGGCGGAGGCAGAACCGGCCGCTTGCTCGTGCATCTGCCCTGCTCCAAACAGCGTCGGTCGCAGCGCCCAAACATATTGAACAACCGTGGCGGTGATCGCACCCTCAACCAGCGCAATCGGCAGATGGATCCCCATCATCAGCGCCGCGAATCGCCCAAACGGCAGATCGCTTCGACGCGAAAGTAGTGTCTGAAGAACAACGCTCAATGCCCCCAGTTCGAGGCTCGCAACAACAGCAACCAGTGTGGCAAGCCACAGGCGGAGCGGCGTGGCATGGGCATCCTGCCCATGACTGCCTTCACGGGCGAGACGCCCGTGCCACCGGTGAGGTCGGCGCCCGGCAACCGCCCGGTAAATGAGCAGACCAAGAAAACATGGCCAGACACCCAGGTTGAAGATGTTTGTGCCAAGAGCCAGCACTCCCCCGTCGAGGAAAAAAAGGCTTTGGACGACAAGAACAGACGCGATGACAAGGAAAGCGGCATACGGACCAAGGAGCATCGCCAGCAACATACCCCCACCCAGGTGGCCGCTGGAACCAGTTCCTGGAATCGTAAAGTTGATCATCTGGGCAGCGAAAACGAACGCCCCAAAGACTCCCATCAGCGGGACACGCCGTTCATCGGGTTGGCGAGCAAGACGATGGGCGCTGTAAACAACCAAGCTTCCGGAAACGGCGATGAAACTCGTTCCGACGGTTGGCGAAAGAAGCGCATCGGCCATGTGCATTGCTAACACTCTCCCGCCGGCGTTTCGGGCCCTTTGTTTTCCGGTATTCCGCGCCCCCGCCCTTGGTGTAACACTATTTCTCAAATCGTAGCTTTCGATGTCAAGGCTTTTCCCCATTCCAAATGGGCACAGAATACATCACCGGCCGATGCAAGCAAGAATGCGCTCTTCTGTGGTGGGGGCATCTCATTTTTGTCCAGCCCCGAGCACGGCAAGGAAAGCCCACGGATGCGGGCTGTCCTCAAGCCCCCATCTACACGCACGCTAGACAAAAGATAGATACACCCTCTCTGGTTCTGGACGATTAAAATGCTTGACACGGATGTAAGCTGGGAAAATAGATGCACCCCAGGTGTGAGCAGGCTTCCGATCTTTTGGGAAACCGTTCGAGAGCTGGGAGTTTGGTTTCGGCGGGGGTGAGGTACCCAAGAGGCTAAGGGAGAGGTCTGCAAAACCTCTATTCGGCGGTTCGAATCCGCCCCTCACCTCCATTCGGATTTCTGTGCGTCGCCCAAAATAGAAAAACCATGAAGGTGCCGCCAAGGCCGGCGGCGTTCCCGTCCTTAAATCCCTCGGATGAGTTGTTCATTGTTCCGTCGTGCAGAAGCTAATCAGACCTTTTCGACGAGAACTTTGAGCTTGGCTTCGACGCCGGCATGAACCCGGACATGGACGGTATAAAGACCGAGGCGTTTGATCGGTTCATCGAGGACAACTTTACGCTTGTCGAAGTTGTAACCGGCTTCGCTCAGCTTCTCGGCGATGTCGGCAGCCGTGACAGAGCCGAACAGCCTGTCGTTTTCGCCGGCTTTGAGGACGACTCGAATCGGGAGTTTTTCCAATTGGGTTGCCAGTTGCTGAGCTTCACGTAACTCCCGCGAAGCCGTCCGCACTTCCTGCTCTTTGCTTCGTTGGACGACCACCAGATTTTTCTCGGTCGCCTCGAAAGCCAACTGGCGCGGCAGCAAGTAGTTACGGAAGTAGCCGGGCGAAACTTCAACGAGATCGCCCTTGTCGCCCAAACCCGGCACCGGTTTCGAAAGGATCGCCTTCATCGCTGCCACGCTCCTTTCCCTTTGAGCGGCAACCGCGCCCGCCACGGGTCGAGTTCATGCCCCCATTCCAAGGCGTCGTGTGGAAGCGCTTCAACGGCCAGAGATCGGACAGCGGCTTGCCCCGGATGACAGCCCTAGTCAGCCTTGAAAGGAAGAAGGGCGATATTGCGCGCGCGCACGATTGCCCTTGTCAGCATCCGCTGATGCTTGGCGCAACAACCAGTGACGCGCCGAGGCAGAATTTTGCCGCGGTCGCTGACATACCGCCTCAAGCGGTGAGCGTCTTTGTAATCAATGTATTCGGCTTTGGCCACGCAAAACCGGCAGACCTTGCGGCGGTGGAAGCGCCGGAAGCCGCGTTTGCGCGCTCCCCTATCCGCTTCATGGGCTTCCTCGTCGCGCCCGCCAACCGGTTCGCTGGCCGGTGTTCGAAGTTCTCGATCGTTGGGTTCGTCGGTCATCTTTCAGACTCCATCCTTTCAAAAGGGAAGATCATCATTGGGGGCAGGTTCCTCGGGACCTGCTTCCGATCGTCCGGCATTGATGTCATATTCAGGAATACCCTCTTCTAAGGGCTGATCCACCTCGACTGGTTCAGCCACTTTGGGTTTCTCGGCGGGGCGAGCAGGTTGACCCGCTGGTGCCGCCGCTGCCTCCTCGGCCGCTCGAGTATCAATGAACCTGACGGCAGAGGCACGAATCAAAGGGCGCGAGCGCTTGACGCCGTCTTTGCCCTCCCACGAATCTATGCGCAGTTTCCCTTCAACAAACACCCGCTTACCCTTCTTGAGATATTGCGCGCACGTTTCGGCCAACTTCTGAAACGTATCAATGCGAATGAAAAGCGTTTCTTCACGTAATTCCTGATTACGGTCGCGATAGCGCTCATTGACCGCGATATCGAAGGAGGTCACGGCCACCCCCGACGGAAGATAGCGGACCTCGGGATCGCGCGTCAAATTGCCGATTAAGAAAACACGATTAAGCATGAGACGTTCCTTTCTGGTGGGGAGTGTAGATCACTCCGTGGCCACCGGTGGGTTCTCGGCAGCTGGGGCCGGTTCGTTGTCCGTTGGTTGCACTTGCGTGGCGCCCTCGGCCGGCACTATGGTTGCCGTGCCTTCCGGTTCGGGCTTTGTCTCCCCCGGACCAACCCGCTCGACTTCTTGACCTTCCTCCTCTTCTTCTTTCGGAAGTCGTGGAGGCTCTTTGAGAGCGGGCAACCGAACCACGAGATGGCGCAAAATCGTTTCGGTTGTATTCGCTCGCCTTGAAAGATCGGTCAAGCGGCTTCGCTCGCTGTCGAGCGTGAAATAGTAGATAACATAAAAACCCTCTTGATGTTTGCGGACAGGATACGCCAGACGCTTCCGTCCCCAGACATCAACAGCGCTAACTTCTGCACCCAAGCCGGTGATCCAGGTCTTGATCAGCTCGGTATGTTCCTGGATTTGCTCATCCGTGAGCGTGGGTGCAAGGACAACTGCACACTCGTACTGCGACATGTGTTGGTGGACCTCCCTTTGGGCAAATGGCCCCTTCGTGCCCGGGGATGGGCCGACGGGGCAGGGAATACGCCGAACGCTTGAAGAAGTTGTACTATATTGCCGCCGTTCGGACAGTGGCGAAGCAATATGCCCAGCCTGAATGTTTTGTAAAGGAGAAAAATCTATTGACTTGCCGGAGTTTGCTTCAGCCGGTCGCGGTGGATGCGAAAGGCCACCATATCTGCCCCGCCGCAGATGTCCACTCGATCCAGTATCTCGTGGTGAATCGCTTCAAAGCAGTCAGGAGCTTCCCGAATGAAACTTAACCATCCAGGATAGCCGACAAGATAAGTGGCTCCAGAGGCTTGAATGCGGTTGAGATACCATCCAGGCGCAGACCCAAGCGTCGGTATGACACTGTTCACACGATGGATCATGGCCGGGGTGACAAGGCCGAAAAGATCCACGATGCGCCGTTGTGATATTGCCCCAAGAGCACCAATATCATGCGTGGCAATCACAGCATCGGGGGCAGTATGCCCCTTGACCCACTCGGCCATTGCGACGTGCTGATGATTGATACTATAGACATTACGTCCATGGATGGCCGCCCAACGAGATAACCCGGGGACGGCTGAAACGACAACCGCGACCGAGAATGCCAACCACATGGCAATCGCAAACCACCCCCATTGTCGAATAGGCGGTTTCGAGTTTTGAGTTTCGAGTTTCGAGTTGGGATCAGGCTGGAGTGGTTTGCGTTCTTCCCTCCTCTCTTTGCGCCAACGACCCGCCAACCGGCGGGACGTTTGTACCAGCGCCCATACCCCCACGACCGCCAGAATGGCATGAAAGGATGTCATGGGAATCATGTAGCGTTCGTGGTGTCGCGTCATGGGCAGTATCAAGCGCGCGATGACCGGGTAGAAGATCACCCACAGCGACGACAGTTGCGCCACCGCCATCGCAAACGGCGACAGTAGTTCACGCAAAGGCGATTCATGAATTGCCTGGCTCGTAGCAGCGCCGTCAGGCGTCCGCCAGCTGGCGGACCAGAACGTCCAGCGAACTGTTGCCAATACACCGAGCGGGAGAAACCAATAGATCCAGAGATGATCGTTGAGGAAAAGCCACCGGCCGTAAATTGTGTAGAACCCCGGCGGATAGTAGCGCGTGGCCAGGCCGCGGAAATTCGCCCGAAATGTGTTCGGCAAAAGTGAACCCGACGACCAGAGAGAGAATAGATGCCACGGGGCAGTGACCAACACGTAGATCGCGATCATCCGGTAAGGAATAAGGCGAACAATGTCGCGAATGGGCGTATCCCGACGGCACGATCGTGCGACCCGAAGAAATACCGCCAAACAAAAAAGCAAATGAGCTTCGGGGCGAGCCAGACTCGCCAGTCCGAAAAGAACCGGCGTCAGGAAGGGGCGGATTCGAACCGCCAGAGACACATTTCTTTTCTTGTTTGGCGCACCGGAACCCTTGGATCGGCTGGCGGCATCGCCGCCAGTTGTCCGCCAGCTGGCGGATGTGCGGGCGACCTCATCCGCCGCGAAAGAGGCAACGGCAAGAAGCGCCAGCGCTCCGGCCAGGCAGATTTCCATCCCCGAAAGCGACCCCCAGACAACCCGAACATTCACCACGACGATGAGTGCCGCAAGGAGGGCGGGGCCGTGGGATCCGCCGGGGTCGGATGATTCCTCGTCAGTTTGCCCAAACATTCTCCGGACAACGCCATACGTGCAAAGCCCCCAAACCAGGTAGCAGAGAACACCGAGAAAAAGAGCCGCGACGACAAATTCCCCCAATTCCTCGTAGGGGTGCAGCATGCTGCGCCCACTGATCAGCGAACCACCCGCCAGAAGGATCACCCACAGAGGCGACGTCGAGCCGGCGGTCGGCTCGCCCGGGTTGAAAGCAAAACAGCCCGTTTGGGCGAAGTTTTGGCCGAACCGAACGTGAATCCAGGCATCGTCCAGAGGGAAACCTGGCGACCCGGCCACCCGCGCGCTCTTTATTCCAAAACATCCAACCACGCATGTTCCGACCACCAGAACTGCAATCGCCCAAAGTATTTCGGCCCGTCGCATGGAGGTAATCCTGAGAGGAACTTTAACCCGAAATCCTTTCGCCAGCTGGCGGACGGCAGTGAAATCAAGACCAGCCATCAGAGTTTCGCCGTTTTCAGCAATGCCTGGGCTTGGAGATCTTCGCTGTCGAGTTCGAGGGCGCGTTTGAGAAACTCCACCCCTTGTTCTTTCTCGCCCCGCTTCAACGACATCTCGGCGGCAATTCGCAACAGCGAAGCCGGAGCCGGCGTCCGCCATCCGCCGGCTGGCGGACGGCAGCATTTCACCAACCAAGAATACGCCCTGTCGCCATCACGGATCAGGAACAAAAAGATGTCCGAAGCGACAATTCGATAGGCCTGGTCCGCTTCAGCAAGCTGTTCGATTTCCACCCATTCTGATTTTGCCTCCGGTCTGTTTAACTTTTCCAGAGCGGCAGCACGAAGGCAGCGATAGTAAGGAACAAGGCCTGCGGGGCCAGGAACCGCCAGAGCGTCCGCCAGCTGGCGGGCCGCCTCTTCGTATCGCCCCCCGCCCGCCGCCACCTCGGCGCGATAGCCCGCCAGCAGGCGGGACGGGAATTGTGGAAACATCTTCGGGAATTCGGCGAGCAGCGCCTCAGCTTCGCCGCTCTTGTCCGTATAGGCCAACAAATGAATTTTGGTCAGCCACAGATCGGGGCGGTCGGGTTGCACGTCAATCAGAACGTCAATTTTTGCGGCGGCTTGCTGGAAATCGCGCCGCTCAATGGCTTTCATGACCGGCTGAGTGAACCTGCGTTGGAACATCGCCGGATCGTAGCGGGCGATCTGGCGACACACATCGCGCATTTCGGCAACATTGGGTGGGCGGTCTCTCTGGAGCACCTGGAATAGTTGATAAAGCGAACGCGAAAAACACGGAGAATAGCGCACGGCCAAACGATAGTTGAATTTGGCCGCCTCACGGTCTTCCTCCCTGCCATACAGCCGGAAAAGATACTCATGCGCCATGCCCAGGTAGTGAAACAGCTCGTGATAGCGAATTTCGGTCTGGCAGGTTTCGAGCCAATGAATTGCCTGGCCTAATCGGAGAACGGCGTCGCGGCGCCGTGCTGTTTCGACTATTTTACTTGTAGGGTCGTCCGCGGCGCGGGCCTCCTCGGCTTCAAGTATATCGAGTGCTCCGTAGAGCGTAGCCACCTCACCCAGGCGAAACGCGATCTGACAGTCCAAAGGGGCTAGTTTATTAGCCCTTTTGAGAATATCATAGGCTTTACCAAGAACATAGCGGCGATCAAAGCTGCTCATTTCGTTATAGTGATCGCCGTAGTAGATGCGATAGCTGGTCCCCAGCGACTCATACATGGAGGCGTGCAGTCGGCAGTAGAACCAAGCGGCCGCTGCGATTGACGCAAGGACAACTAAACTCGCCAGCTGGCGGGCAACCCGCCCGCTGGCGGGCGGCTTGAGACTGTGTGCCGAATGTCCGCCAGCTGGCGGACCGCAACTGGCCCAGACAGCCAAAAAGAAAAGAGCGGTGGCCCCTGTCGAAACCACATGGAAAGAGAAGTCCACAAAAGCATAGATCATTACGGCTGCCACAGCCATCAAGGCGGCGGTCATTTCGAGTTGCAGCGAAGGATTGCGAAGACGCAACCAGTTGTTCCATCCGCGGCGAAGCGCGACATAGACACCGGCCAGAACGATCAGCAGGCCAGGCAGGCCAAGTTCGATGAGAAGTTGCAGCCAGTCATTATGCGCCTGAACGGTCCGATTCGGACTGGGTGAGAGAAACGTATCAGGGTGTTCGGCGAAATATGAGGCCTGTGCCGTGGGAAAAACATATTGGAAGCTGCCCAACCCATGCCCAAGCAAGGGGCGGCTGGCAAGAAGCGAGGTTGAACAAACCGCGATCCGCAGTCGTGTTTCTGTCGCCAGATGGCTCGGCGTGAAATGGGTGAAACGGATCAGAAGTGGGGATTCGGGCGAATAGAACGGATTGCGCGGTGAGGGCACGATCTGCAAAGTCAGGATGATCAAAATGATCAGGATGACCGCCAGAACCGGTCGCAGGTCCCATTGTTTCCCGGTGAGGCGCGTCAGCCAGAGCAAGTGGCACGGCGTCAGGGCCAGCAAGACCAGCCAGATGCCACGGGTCTGACTGGCGATGATGACGTAGAGAATCAGCACCAACAAAGCCGCCCATCCGATTTTGCATCTCCACGGCACGGGCTGGAATAATCGGCTCAAAAGGATGAACCACGAAAAAAGGAGAAATCCCGCGACGCCGATGTTGTGGCCGATCAGCGAACCCATCCGCAATCGCAGGATGGTCGGGTCGCTCTGGGCAGCCCGCTCGATGTCAACGAACAGTAGTCCCGTGATCCACCGGCCGCGATCCACATCCTGAAGAAAGGCAAAGAAAGCAACGACGCCGCCTGCCAGGAGAACGGTATTGAACCACCGGCGGACCAGGTGCGCCGTCTTCGGCATTTGGTAAACGACGATGAACCAAATCAGCCCTGTCGCCATCAGGGCATAGGTTGTCAGGCTCCAATATAGCGTAGGCGTGTAGAGCAACGAGATTGCCGCCCAGACCAGTAGAGCGGCAATGGGCCCATAGAGTTTCCAGTCGAAGCCATTCGCAGTTGGTTGCGACTCCGACCCGGCCAGAACAATTTGTCGGATATACCAGCAAACAAACAGAAGCACGACCAGAACAGTGAACGCGCCTTCTTTGAGGGGCAAAGGTGAATAGCCATAATTGATGAACGTGTCCATCTGAGACACGTAGAAACCATACCACCACGCACGGCTATGTTGTCGCAGGGCTTCGATCAGGCTGTCGGGTAATCGAAGCGGGTAAAGGCAGGGGATCAGAATGAGAACCAAGAAAACTATGAGGCGACAGACACGTCCCCAAAAGTCGAGAGAGCCCCCAGTGGCACAGGCATCCTGCCTGTGATGTCCATTCTCCCTCCGGGTTTCGACGCTGTCCTGTCGGTTTGAGAGCGCCGGGTCACGTTCCGATCGGATGGGGGAACGCTCCGAGTGGGGCGGGGCAACTTCTTGCTTACTTCTGGCCTGACTCATTGCCATTCTCCGGTTCCTCCGCACCCAGATAGAAAGCGACTGCGCTTGAGAGAGCGGGTGTAGTGAGCAGTCGGCCCGAGCGCATTTCTGAAAGCAGGCTTTGGGGGGCAACAAATCTACATGCCGCGATTTCGCGCGGATTCGGGCGGGGCGGTTGATCCGTCGTCAGGACATAGAGACATGTGAACTCCCACCCTGTCTTTTCCGAGGCCGCGGTTTTGCGCAAAAACCTGATTTCCCCTGTCAGGCCGAGCTCCTCTGCGAGTTCGCGTCGGGCCGCTTGCTCATACGTCTCGCCCGGCGCAACGTGACCGCCGACTGAAACGTCCCAATGAAGCGGATATTCGTCCTTGGAGGCCGAACGCAACTGAATCAATATGTCGCCCGCACGGCTGAAAACCAACACGTGCGCCGAACGATGGCGCAGACGGCGTTGGTGAACGACGCCGCGCCGCTCGGTCCCAACGGGCCTATCCTTTTCGTCAACGGCGTCGAGGAGTTCTTCTGACTCTTGTGGCATGCCTACAATAAAATTCCCTCGCCCTCGCCACGATTCGCATCTGAGGAGCGCAAGCAATCACAGGCAAGCCGTCGTGTCAAAACGGATTTACAGCTGTGAGGCTCGAAAACGATGAACTACCAGGGACACGAAGGACACCCGGCTCGCGCGCGGCATGGGAATGGGTTCGCCTTCTTCGCATTTGCGTGCTTCGTGATCCTCGTGAGCCAAGCGCTGTCGTGAACAATCAATACACTTCCTCGTGCGTTCCCATGGACTCTAAGAGGATTGCTTCGGAGCCTTCGTACTTCACGATTCTGAAGACAATTCGCAGATCGTAACCTGCGCTGCACGCGAAAGACCCTTCAAGTGGACCTTTCAGTTTATGCGTTTTCAGTCGGGGATGAAAGGCATCTTGAGCCAACAGTTTCAAAGCAGCCTGGATGTCACTGGCGACATGGGGCTGCTTCTTTACGACTCGCTTGACTGCGCGAACGAAGGGACTAGAGCGGAGCAAGGGCCGTTTCATGACATGATTTCCTTCATGATCCTCGCCGGAGTAGCCGGTCGGCAACGGCCCTTTCGGAGTTCTTGCTGCGCGTCTCGAATGTCCTTGGCAATTTCCCGACGCCGAGCCTCAATGGCGCGCCGGTGCAGAATCTCGATCAATGTCTCCTGTTCTTCGGGAGAAAGCTTGTCCGCCGCTTCAAGTACCTGTGCGAAAGACCCGGAGTTTCTCATGTTTAGCGCCTCACGAATTTCTGTCTCTGGACTTCACGAAACAGTCAACTACCCGCGACAGACGCCAGCCAAGATCGCTTGCGCGGACCAAATCGGCCGGGGGAAACCGTTACGGGCTCTATTCATTTCTTCTCTTGGCCTGTAATGACTTGGCCGTCGCGGGAACAACAAACAGAACCTCAAGAAATCCTTCAGCGAGCCTAAGGACGGCCTCTGCATCTTCTCGGCTTACAGGGGGACTGTCCGGGTGCGCAGCGTCGTTTCCAACCCACCGCACTGTGTCCGCCCACTCTTTCAAGTCTTTTGTAATCACCCCATTCTCCCACAATTCATCAACCTGGTCAACGAGCTTCCCTTTCTTGGCTCCCTTAAGGATCGCGGCTGATTGCATGGCTCGCCGAGCCATTACGGCGCACGCTCGCCATGCAGATACCGTGGCGCATCGTTTCGCTTCGTCAAGGTCGGACCTAATATCTTCAGGCACGCTTTCGGGGGTGGGAGAGGGAAGGGGCGCTGGGTAAATGATGTCCCCTTGGTTGTGAACGAGTACAGGCCGATGGCAAGAATTGCAGATACCGATCCACCAAATGTCCTTGTTTCCGGCCTTCCACACTGCCTTTCCTGTGTAAATCGGCCCCGGCATTAGAAGCGATCGACCAGGTGTCTCCATCTCAGCGGGGGCTACGTCAAGGGATGTGTGTTTGTGGCAGTGCGGACAGTAGATTGATAGAGGCGGACTGCTCATATCAACACATTCTCCGGCGTCCCCTATGGCTTCCACTCAGGGACTTCAGGCGGCCCGCACGGCGTTCGCCGCCCAGCGTTTGGCTAATTCCTTCATCGCTTCCAGATGCTCAGGCCAATCGTGCAAAGTGGCTGGGTCGAAGTCGGCGCCATTTGGCCATACCAATGTGTGCACTTCGGGATCAAGGTCAACCTGATTGAACAGCTTTTCATCCTGCAATGGCCCGTACAATCCGCCTTCGAGTACGGGCCGAAAATCTATGACCCGCTCGTGCCCGTCGTCGAATCTCACTCGCAACGTGTAGGGTCCAACGATTTCGAATTCCAGAACGCGAAACACAGGATGTTGCCCCATGGTTGTCGCCTCCCAGCTCCGTCATCTAAGCGGTGCAATCTTGTAAGGCAATTGCCCCGATTGCAGCCGTCGCCAATTCTCCAATAGTTCTTCTTGATGCAGCTCTGCCCATGCTTCCACAAGCCGTCGTTCCCTTTGAGGAAGATCACCGCCAATCAGTTCGATCCTGTCCACACTGAAAACGGCGACGTGGTTCTGGTAATGGGCATGGAAGTGCGGGCGGTGATGCGGAGCCCCAGGCTCCGCGAACATCCTAATGATGATGCCGAGAAAGCGAGAGATTTCAGGCACGGCCCTAATCCTGGCGAGAAATTCGATGATCTGTTAAAGCCAATTGTGCTGCGGTTAGCGCACTACACAGCATGGCGGTCACTCGACCACTGGTTACCTCGCTCCTAAACTCCCGCAGAGTGTTTCGCAATCCCCCCAGTTAGCGGCCTTTGGTGTTCTGCTTCTGCTGGAAAAGGACAACTCCGCTTCGGACGTTCCCCGCATAATCCCCCCGGTCAACAGTATCCCGTCAAGCTCTGGTTGGCTGGCGGCTGCGCGAACAGTCTCAGACTTGTTCGGGTACGACGAAAGGCGCGCGGTAGTTTCGCGTCAGCAGTTTGTTTGCTTCCTCGTCGCCCGGGAACGTCTCGGTCTTGGGATCGAACGTCAGCGTGCGGCCAAGGCGATAGGAGATGTTCGCCAAATGACACAAGTCGGCCGAAAGAACGCCCTCGCGCACATCGGCCGTGAGGTCCTTCACGTTGCGGCTGCGCACGGCCTTGATGAAATTGGCGAAGTGGTCTCCCTCTTTGAAGGTTCGACTGCGCTCTTTCTTTCCTTTGCGGAAAAGATCATACCACTTGAATCCATCCAGGGCGATCCACCCTTCGGAGCCATAGAAGAGATTGCCGATCTTGACCTCATCTTCGTCGTTTGTTTCCAGACCTCGGACTTCGAAAACGAGCATTTTGCCGTCCTCGAAGATGAAAGAGGCGGTCTGCGTGTTCGGCGTCTCGCCCTGGTCTTTGTAACCATAGCGGCCGCCCATGCTGCTGACCTTGATCGGCAATTCCTTACCCATTCCCCAGCGGGCGGTATCCATCTGATGAACACCCTGATTGCCAATGTCGCCGTTGCCGAAATCCCAAAACCAGTGCCAATTGTAGTGGACGAAATTGCGATTGAACGGCCGCTGCTGAGCTGGCCCCAACCACACATCGTAGTTCAATCCCTGAGGGACAGGCTCGTCCGGCTTGATCCCGATCGAAAGGCGCGGCTTGAAGCACAGCGCCCGCGCCATATAGACCTCGCCGATCGCTCCGTCGCGGATCAATTTGATCATCGTCTGATTGGCCTCGGAGGAACGGCCCTGCGAGCCAACCTGGACGATGCGGTTGTATTTGCGGGCCGCCTCGATCATTTTGCGTCCCTCAAATACGTTATGACAGGCAGGCTTCTCGCAATAGACATCCTTGCCCGCCTGGCAAGCCCCGATTGTCCCCAGAGCGTGCCAATGGTTGCACGTGGCGATCGAGATCGCGTCAATCTCTTTGTCCGCGAGCAGCTTGCGAATGTCGTCGAAGGTCTTGGGCTTGTGGGATTGCTTTTGTTGGACGATTTGGACGCATCCCTCGAAAAGCGACGTGTCCACATCACAGAGCGCAACCACACGCACGCCCGCGACGTTGCACCAGCCGTTGATGTGATCTTTGCCTCGACCATGGAGGCCCATCACACCGATGCGAATCTCGTCGCTGGCGGTCTGGCCCAGGCGATTGATGCCGAACGTGCCGGCACCGGCAGCGACCGTTGCCGCCGTTTTCGCTGTTTGTTGGAAAAACCCTCTACGATTGATCGTCTCCATAGCACTACCTCTCGGGGATTGTGGGAATTCCGACTGCGTAATTGCGTGCTCTTATGGATGTTTATCGCGGTCGTCAAGAAGACTTTTCCGAAGGAACAAAAGGCAATGAGAAGATCGTCAACCAATTCTTGTCCCTTGACCCGCTGGGGAACTGAACCTACTGTGCCGGTATGCGTGTTTCGTTGGGAGATTCAGCGACGGGGACAGCTGCGCCCTTTAGGGCGAAACCCCACCATCATTCCGAGGTGTCCGTATGATTCAGTGCCATTCCGTTCTCGACACGCTCGACATGATTCAGAAGGAACATCTGGACGTGCGTTGCGTGACGATGGGGATCAACCTGTTCGACTGTATTTGTCCCGAGGCCGAATATCTTTGTCGGCGTGTGCGCGAGAAGATCGTGTCGAAGGCCTCGGGACTTGTGCGCGAATGCGAACGTGTGTCGCGCAAGTATGGCATTCCGGTGGTCAACAGGCGTATGGCGATCACGCCCGCGGGATTTCTCCTTTCGGGCCACGGTCGGGAAACCGCATGGGCGCTGGCGCGAACTCTGGACGAGGCGTGTCAGGAAGTCGGCGTGGATCTGCTCGGCGGCTTTTCGGCCTTTGTCCAGAAAGGCATGACGCCCGGCGAGGAAACACTGATTCGCTCGCTGCCTCACGTTCTTTCGCAAACCCAGCGAGTCTGCGCATCGGTCAACGTGGCCTCATCCGCTGCGGGAATCAATGTGGACGCCGTGTTGCTCATGGGCGAAATCATCAAAGAAACCGCCGAACGCACAGCCGCGCAGGATGGTTTCGGCTGCGCCAAACTGGCGGTTTTCGCCAACATTCCTGAAGACAATCCTTTCATGGCGGGCGCCTTACTTGGGCCGGGTGAACCTGAATGTGTGATCAATATCGGCGTAAGCGGTCCCGGTGTCATCAAGCGCGCGCTCGAACGGTTGCTCGCCGATAGGCCCAACGCCACGTTTTCGCAGATCGCCGAGCGGATCAAAGAGACGGCGTTTCGCGTGACGCGGGTCGGCGAGTTGATCGGCCGCGAAGTTTCGACGGCGCTCGACGTGGAATTCGGAATCGTGGACCTATCGCTGGCCCCAACGCCCCAGGTGGGCGATTCGGTTGGCGAGATTCTTCAGATTCTGGGCATTGAGAAAGTCGGCGCGCCGGGTTCGACCGCTGCGCTGGCGCTGCTCAATGATGCGGTCAAGAAAGGCGGGCTATTCGCCTCGTCGTCGGTTGGAGGACTGTCGGGCGCATTTATCCCGGTGAGCGAAGATGCCATTCTGGCCGCGTCGGCCGCCAGCGGCGATCTGTCGCTCGAAAAACTGGAGGCGATGACGTCGGTTTGCTCGGTAGGGCTGGACATGGTGGTCATCCCCGGCGCCACCGACGCGGCGACGATTTCGGCGTTGATCGCCGACGAGATGGCCATCGGTGTCATCAATAAAAAAACGACCGCGGTGAGAGTCATTCCTGCACCAGGCAAAAAGGTGGGCGACACGGTGTCGTGGGGTGGTCTGTTCGGGTCAGCGCCCGTGATCGAGGTTCGCAACAATGGTCGCAGCAGTGCCTTCATCCGCCACGGCGGCCGAATCCCAGCGCCGCTGCAAAGCTTGACGAATTAGAAGACCGGATATAGTTTATCAGTAAATGAGTTTAGGCGGTGCCCTATGAACAAGACCATTGGCAAACCTCGAAAGAACCGTAAAGCGGCTCGCGCTGCAACGACCTATCACATGCCGGCTGTAATCGAAAAGGACGAGGACGGCTATTTCGCCTACTGTCCCATCCTCCAGGGCTGCTATACCCAAGGGAAGACATACGAGAAGGCGTTACAAAACATACGCGACGTCATTCAACTTCATATCGAGGACCGTTTGGCTTGCGGAGAGGAAATCCCCCGCATGGAATCGTTCGCCATCACGTCGTTGGAGATCGCCGTGTGAGCCAACGCCTGCCGCGAATAACCGCCAGGCAGATCGTCGCCATCCTCGAGCGCCGAGGCTTCCATTTTGCCAGATCAAAAGGCAGTCACCCGATTTACAGAAATGCATCGGGGCGTCGTGCAACAGTATCGGTTTGTGCAGGAGAGATCGTATCCCCAAAAGTCCTGAAAAACATATTGAGCGATGCGGAAATGACCGTTGAAGATCTGCTCCGGGAACTGGGGCGCAAGTGACCTCGGATGCACGCCTGGCATGGAGGTCCCCAAAGCTGGCCGAAGCCTGGCCCTCATCCGCCACGGCGGCCGCATCCCCGCCCCGCTGCAAAGCTTGACGAATTGATCAAGTCTGCGGCAAGAATGACACTTGGGGCTCCAAAGATTAAGAGCAAGACAGGGAAAATCCCACATCTTTGCTTCAACATTGTTTACTCCCAACCCCGGAGTTGCACAAAGGAGAAGCGCTGGCGTTCAAATGTTTCTTCTCGGTGAGATGCGGGATTAACCCCAAAGCAGGACGAGAAAAATGGAACAGTAGGAATTGAAACCTCGACGAGGAAAATGAGACAACAGTTCTGCACTGTCTGGCGGAATTCGCGCAAACGAGCGGAGCAGTCCTCCTGGTGACCCACGACGCGCGGGTCGCCGAACACGCGCATCGAACCATACACCTCGACAAAGGACGCGTGGTTGAGGCATAAGGCAAGAAGGCCCGGGCTTTCGCGATCCAGCCGGCTTCCGATTCGCCCGCAACACCCGGCGGAACAATCGAGTGGGGCGGGTCGGCAACGGGCCGTTGGGTTTTGCACATTTCCGAGTGCCGCGAAGCGCCTTGAGTAACTGCTACTCTTTCGTCGGCGATGGAAGGATCTTCGGCCGCTCGGGACGACCATTCTTGATCGCCTTTGGTGCTTCGGAAGGTTGCGATGTGCGGGGAGGGACGATCACGGCCAAATAAGGATTGACCAGCACCGCTCGCGGGTTTTCTTCGCCGGGCTTGAGGTCCTTTGGATCAATCGTAAAGATGACTTTCCAGACGAGGAATCCCATCTCGTCTTCAAACAAGAGCGCGTCGCTGACCGTTGCGGGCCGCCCCACGTGTCGCTTGGCGATTCCAACGGCGTCGTCCTTGAGCAAAACACCATCACGGTCACGATTGCACGAACGCTGGCCGCCGACCTGAAAGGCAACAGCCTTGGCGATCACCGGTGGCAGATCGGATGGTTTCCCTTTGACGGTTGGATGATAGATCGCCTGGAGCCGAAAGTTGCCCGGCTCTTTTGTCAGCGTGGTGAAAACGAATGTCCTTGCCTGAGTTTTGGGCAAGACCTGGCGGGGACCGATTTCTTCGACCTGGCCCAAGGGCTCCTTGGGCGAGACGACCGGTAGCACACGCACCGTTCCAGCCGGTCCCGGCGACGCCACGTAGAACTCGACCGAAGAGGCATCGAGCATTTGAACCGAAAGCGTTTTGTGGCCCATATTTCGAATCCATCCATAAGCAAGAACCGGATCGCCCGGGCGGAGGTTCGTTCGAACCAGTCGGAGCTCCATTTCGATTTGTCCGTTCGGTTGCTTCTGTTTTTCAAAGGATTTGCCAACGACTGGAAGACGCGAACATCCACTACCGGCGAGCATCAGTATTGTCATGGCGATCAGTGACGTTGTCAGAGCATGCCTTTGAGGTTGACCGTTGGGCTGACTCGAAAACATAGGGCATCTCCTTTTCTAATCCTGGATTCTGCGGACGTTGGCGCTAATCAGTTCCACGCGATTCGCGCCAGTCAAGTGAAACTCGCCGTTGCGGAAAACCGCTTGATCATAATAGGACAATCGCTAAACTGTCTCGCTGTGAAACCGAATCCAGGAAAACCATCGTTCTCGCAATCCCTGGGAACTTCCGGGAAATCGAGCGGGCCCCAGCAAGGTCCACCCGCCGGCGGGGAAGCGGTCTTGCTCGTTGGCGTTCTCGAGCGAATCACGTTTTTCAATCCCGAAAATTCTTACACGGTGGCACGGCTTTCGGTCGAAGGTGAGCACAAACCCGTTACCATCGTCGGAAACCTCCTCGGCGCCAATCTGGGCGAGACGCTCGAGCTTCGCGGGCGATGGACGGTCAATCCGCGGTTTGGCCCTCAGTTCGCCGTCGAGAGTTTTTCCCCTCGCCCGCCTGCTACGATAAAAGGCCTCGAGAAGTATCTCGGCTCGGGTCTGATCAAGGGAATCGGCGAGGCCTATGCGCGCCGGATCGTGCGGAAATTTGGCCTCGATGTCCTCGACATTCTCGAGCACTCCCCCGAGCGCCTTCGCGAGGTCTCCGGCCTCGGGGCCAAACGGATCGAAATGATTGCGCGCACATGGCAAGAGCAACGCCAGACGCGCAACCTGGTGATGTTCTGCCAGGAGCATGGCATCTCGGTCACTTTCGCCCGCCGCATCTTCACCCAGTATGGCGACCAGGCAATGGCCACACTCAGCCGCAACCCGTATCAGGTCGCGCTCGATGTCCAGGGGATCGGCTTTAAGACCGCCGACGCGGTAGCCACCAAACTTGGCATTGCACGCGATTCGCCTCAGCGGGTCGAGGCGGGAGTGGTTCACATTCTTCAGGAGATGACCGATGACGGCCATGCCTTCTGCCCTTACGAAGAGCTGGCCACGCACACGGCAGAAATACTCGGCGTCGGGGCCGACCAGATCAATGGCGCCTTGCGTCGCCTGCACGACGGCGGACAGACGCACCTCGACAGTTTGCCCGACGGCACGCGCGCGTGTTACCTCGATTGGATGTGGCGCTACGAGGTGGGCGCGGCAGAGATGCTCGCCAAACTGATGGCGGCGAAGAAGCTTTATCCTCCGATTGATGCCGACCGCGAAATAGCGGACTTCGAGCAACGATTCCACTTCACCTTTGCCACCCGCCAACGCGACGCGTTACGCATGGCGCTTCGCGGAGGCGTAATGATCATCACGGGCGGACCGGGCACTGGAAAAACGACGCTCGTTCGCGGCATTATCGAGATTCTGCGCTCGAGGGGATTGGGCATTCTTCTTGCCGCGCCGACGGGTCGGGCGGCCAAACGTCTGTCCGAGGCCACCCGGATGGACGCCGCAACCGTCCACCGGCTTCTCAAATACAAACCCGACCGCGGCGGTTTCCTTATGAACGAGGAGCATCCGCTTCGCGCCGAACTTGTGATCGTGGACGAATGTTCCATGATGGATGTCCCCCTCACCTATCACTTCCTGCGCGCGGTCCGGCCGACAACATCACTGATCTTCGTCGGCGATGCCGACCAATTGCCGTCGGTCGGGCCAGGCAACCTCTTGGGCGACCTGATCGAATCGGGCGTCATCCCGGTCGTGCGGCTGACCGAAGTTTTCCGCCAGGCCCAACGCAGCCGCATCGTCACGAACGCCCACCGGATCAACCAGGGCGAATTCCCTTTGCTAGGGACTTCCGAGAGCCACAGCGCGGGCGATTTCTATTTTGTCGAAAGAAAGGAACCCGAAGCGGCAGTTGCGGCAATCAAGGAGATGGTCAAACGGCGCATCCCTGTCCACTTCGGCCTCGATGCAATTGACGACATCCAGGTCATCACACCCATGCACCGCGGCCTTCTCGGTACGACTCATCTCAACAACGAGCTCCAGGAATTGCTCAACCCATCGCCCAATTATTTGATCGTTGGGGCCAAGAAACTCAAGGTCGGCGACAAGATCATGCAGGTGCGCAACAACTATGACAAAGACGTTTTCAACGGCGACATTGGGCGAATCACAGCGCTCGACCGCGAAGGGCAACGCGTTCGGGTCAACTTCGACGGCCGGATTGCCGAATATGCCTTCAGCGAACTCGACGAAATTCAGCTCAGCTATGCGATCTCCGTTCACAAATCACAGGGAAGCGAATACCCGGCTGTCGTCATGCCGGTTCATCCCCAGCACTATATCATGCTTCAGCGGAATCTGCTCTATACGGGCGTGACGCGCGCCCGGCGGCTGGTCTGCATCGTCGGGACCAAACAGGCCCTCGGTATGTCGGTGCGAAACAACAAAACCCAACGCCGCTTCACGGGCCTTGCCCAACGCCTCCGCGCGCAAGTGGGAACCTGAAACGGGACAATCCTAGCCTGGGTGCATGTCCAAATTCCAGAAGAGGTGCCGTTGCGCACATTTGTCGGTTTCCCCCGACAGGATAGCCCGTCTTTCTTCCCACGCTCCCCTGAAAGGGGAGGCGAAAATAGCCAGGGGCAACGCCCCTGGAACGCAAGACCGTCCTCGGACAAGCTCTGTAGGAGCGAGCCAAACCAGCCGGCCGGCCCAACCCGCCGTTCGCGCGCCCCGTCAGGGCTTGACCACCGCGGGGCCGTCGTTTTCCAGGGGCGTTGCCCCCGGCTATTTTCGCTCGTCCCTTCAGGACGCGGAAGAACGACTCTTTCCG
>Ga0315280_10000740_pt1 | contig 59720 bp, 64 predicted proteins | sample YL17G06_40_MG_FD_203697 | JGI IMG/M metagenome (GOLD analysis project Ga0315280, IMG submission 203697) | Sediment microbial communities from Yellowstone Lake, YNP, Wyoming, USA - YL17G06_40 | ecosystem: Environmental > Aquatic > Freshwater > Lake > Sediment | place: USA: Wyoming | collected... | reverse complement strand
GCTCTGACCGGAGGCGCGGGCCGACGCGGACAGGAGGCGCAGCAAAGCGGCGGCAGCCAGGAGTAAGCCCCGATGCCTTCGCCTATCGGCCGCCGACAGATCGAGGAATTTCGGCGGGCGTTCACAGGTGAGATAGACTCCCTGGCTGCCCTCTATCGGGACGCGGCGGCGGACATGCTGGACGTTCTCGCGGACGCCGCTGCCCTGGCCGGACAGCGGGGGCGCGCGGCGGCGCTATTGCGGCAGTACCAGACCGTGCTGGCCGATCTCGGCGACGAAGCCGCTGCCTGGATAGAACTCAACATCCCCCGCGCCTATGACGTCGGGCTCGAGTTCGCGGACGAGGGCATCCGCAGCATCCGCCGCGCCGGAATCAACCTGGGCCGCCGAGACAGAACGATAACGGGTCGCCGTGAGAGGGATGTATTCTCCCAGGTGCACCGGGAGGCGGCGCGGGCAATCACGGAGTCCATGCTGCAGACTACCGATGCGGCGCTTGCCCAGATCGGCCGGCGCGTTGATGACGTCTTCCGCCGCGAGGGAATGTTGGCCGCTGCCAGGGGAATCGCGGCCGGGCGCGCTCGCATCGACGTGAGCCGCGAACTGGAGCAGCGGCTGATCGCTGCTGGCAAGCCGACTTTCGTAGACGCGTTGGGGCGGCAATGGCCGCTTGACCGCTATGCCGAGATGGTGGCCCGCACTACGACCCGCGAGGCGATGACCCAGGGCACCATCAACCGTCTGCGGGAGCACGGCATTACCCTGGCGCAGGTCTCAGCCCACAACGCGGAAGACTTCTGCCGCTACTACGAGAACGCCGTCGTCTCCCTTGACGGCCCGCACCCTGTCTATCCGCCGATCTCCGCCATCAACGGCGGGCCGCCTTTCCACCCGCGGTGTGTTCATGTGCTGACGCCATTCGTAGAGCGTCTCGCGACCGACGAGGAGAAGAAGCGGGGCGTCATCTCACCCGATCTGCTGAACAAGTCTCCCGCAGAACTCCAGCGGCGCTTCCGCAAGGAGTTCCCCGGCGTCGCCCGGGCCGTGGGAAAGCGGCAGCTTGCGCGGGCGGGGCGGGCAGAGGTTGCCGCGGCTCCGGGGCGACCCAGACCCAGCCGGGCACCGATCCCGGAACCAGAACTGCGCGCTCTGGAGGAGGGGACTGTCCTGCGCCGCACCTACAAGGGCCGCGAGTACCTCGCCCAGGTGGTGGATGGGAGCAAGATCTATTTCGAGGGCGGCATCTATCACTCGCTGACTGATGTCGCCCGGATCATCACTGGACAGAGAGCGATCAGCGGGCCGGCTTTCTTCGGCGTGGCGGAGCGCGGCAAGCGCACCGGGCAGATCGCAGCCGCCCTTGCGCCGAAGCCGCGGCCCATCGATGCGGCCGGGATGACCCGCCGCGTCTCTGAAGAGCTGACCAGCCTGATGGAGACCAAAGTCGGATGGAACGGGGACCTCAGAACTGGCAAGGGCGGTTTCGGCGGGCACAAGGATTGGGACTGCGCGATCACGGTTGGCGGGGAGGTGCGCGATCGGCTCACCCGGCTGACGAAGCAGAATGCCGCTTCCTGGGCGCAGTTATCAAAGCAGGCCAGGCAGGAAATGACTTCGAGTTTCACGACCCTCGTACATGAGGCCACCCATGCCGCAGGCGCTGCGGGCGCAATCGTCCCAGACGAATACGCCACAGCCGCCCAGCGTTGGTTGGAGGAGGCTGTCACCAGCGCGGCCTCGGAGCATGTTGCTCCGCAACTGTTCGAGCGGGTCATGGGCTTCTCGTCAGGGCTGGACAAGGTGGACTTCGCGGCAATGCCGAGCTATGTGCCCAGGCAGCAATTCCTCGCCAAGGCGGTCGCAGGTCCATCGGCAGGGCGCTCGATGATGAACCCGATGCGCGAGGTGGAGCCGGAGGTCTACCTCGACCTGGCCTATCGTGTCCCGCGTCGGGAGCGCTTCTGGGCGCTGGCCCAGAGGATGCACGGAGCCTATCGGGAGGCGGGCATGACAGCCATCGAGATCGAGGCCGCTCTGGAGAGCGAGGGAGAACATGTGGTTGAAGCCCTGATGGCGCGAGCGGAGCGGCGATGATGCGAGAGCAATTCATCCACGAGGCCGACAAGGCCATCTGGTCAGCCAGGACGCCGCGTGAAGCGCGTCGGCGGCTACGGCGTTATCTGGGCCTGGCAGAGGACGAGGCCGAGCGGACGATCATCGCCCGCTATGAGGAGATGATCCACATGTGGGAGACTAGGCCGGGCCGTCAGATCCCTCGGTGAGAGAGGCTGAGGGAGTCAGGTAACAGTGGAGCTTGCGCTCTTCACAGCGCACCGCCTATTCCGTATACTTCCCTTGCGAAGCAGTAGCCAGTAGGCACGCGAGAAGGGCGCTCCTGAATCGCCGTCCGACGGAGCTAGAAAGACGGGGCGCGCAGGGATGGTCGCTTACGGAAGCGAATACAAGAACCGCATGACGAGGATTCCCTTGTATCATTTGGCGGGTTTCCGCGGCCGAGCGAGATCAGCAGGAGGGCCAGCATGGAACAGTTCAAAGTGTCATTTGATGCTGAACTGGCAACTATGATTGCTGAGGGCCGCGGCCTCATGGGCGTCTGGAAGCACGTGCACGAAGGTCCACCGCACCGACCGCACAGATTCTGCCCCGAGTGTGACTGGCCTTGGGGGCGCGGCATCTTCGACCTGCACATGCTGCTCAACGACGCGGGGCTGTGGCCCGGTGTACCCCTTCTACGCCCTCTCTTCAAGGCTCTCGTCTACGGCGAGTACCGCTTCAGTTCAAGATACTGCCCATTGGCCAGCCACGAAGAAAGACTCACAGGCCACTTGATATCCGAGCTGTCCTCCGCGCTCACAGTGGTAGCACCCGCCATCTCGGAACGCGGGCGGGAGACATACGGGCAGGATGTGGTGCTGGACTTCATCTACGAGGACTTGGCGCGAGGCGGCAGAGAGGCTTACACCGGTGCCGACTTTGGGTTGGTGTTGTTCATCAACCTTCCGGGCATGCCGAAACCACACATTAGATGGTCCGCATTCCAGGCAAAGAAGATCGAGAGCGGGACATCGACAGCACGCATCGAGCTGAAGCAGCTTGTTGATCTCACGACCTGGTGCAAACAGTGTGGTGACGCCGACGCCGGGGCTTACTGTTTCTACGACACCGATGGCGGCAGAGGGCTCGCGCCGACCGTAGCCAGGATGTGGGATGTCAAGCAGGCACTCAAGAGTGCCGGTGTTGACCCGCCGGATTCATACCGTTCCGAAGAAGCAGATAGGCTTGGGAAGACCAAGCCGACGGTGGATGCCGTGCAACTCGCGCACTGCTCGCTGTCTGAGCACCTTATATTCTCCATGGCACTCGAAGGGGCGGGCGCAGGCGCTCGGAGTCTGTGGGAAGCCACGTCATTCCTGCGTCGCATTCCGGAAGGGAGAGAGGAGCCGGCGGTGCGGCGCTTACTTGTTATCACATTGGGGAGCACAAGGCAGCAGGACATCCAAGATCTTCGCGATCTGCTGCGCCAGTAACGGGTGTGTGACATGGCTGACGAGATCGTCAGCGGGAAAGTGTGGCACTGGGATGACGCCAGCGGCTTTGGCGTGATAAAGACGGCTGGCCGCTGGGTGCGTGTCCACCGTTCGGCCGTGCACGTGACCAGTAGGCCGACTCTCCGTGAGGGCCAGGAGGTCCATCTGCAGGTGATCCCAAGCCTCAAGGGTCCTATGGCATCTGATGTTAGGCCTGTCCCCGGGACTGAGCATAGGCAGCAGGACCGGTTTGTCGAGGGTACAGTCAAGTGGTTCAACAGTACCAAGGGATACGGGTTCATCACCGTGCCTGACCAAGGAGATGTTTTCGCCCACTTCTCCTGTATCGAGACGGACGGGTTCAGAGATCTCAAAGAAGACCAGCACGTCTGGCTCACAGTGGAGAAGCGAGAGAAAGGACTTGCTGCCAAGCGCATCACATTGGCTGAGCCCGAGAGTGCGTCGCCACCTCCGGCCGAGCCGGTGGTGACTGGCTACGCTCTCACACTCGTGGACGGCCATCTGCAGATTGCATCCCTGCTGAGCGATGGCGCGTACGCTGTTGTCGAGGGGAGTGAGCGAGTTAATGCGTTTCTTCACTTCGCCATCAGCGGCCAAGCAGGTCGTATTCTGGAAGCACTTGAGGAGCTTGAGTGGCGTATCAGCCATCCGGACACGAGGGAGGAGGACCTCCAGGCGTTCTTCGAGAAGCATCCTGACTTCCTGCTGGGGACAGACTACAGGCGACTACACCCCCAGCTTGTGCTGCGGAGAGATGATGCCGGACCGCTCGTCCCGGACTTCATGCTGGAGCCCATCACCTCGCCATCGCTCTGCGATCTGCTCGATCTCAAGCTGCCCCAGGCGCAGGTGCTCGTTGGCAACAGCGGCCGCCGGCGGTTCGCTCAGTCAGTGATGCAGGCCGTGGCGCAGCTCAGGGAATACGCGCAGTTCTTTGACGATCCAGGCCATCGGGAAGACGCCTTGCGGCGTTACGGGGTCTCTGCGTATAGGCCGACGGCCGCGGTCATCATTGGGCGTGACCCGTCGGATGTGCCCCTCGAGGAGTTTCAGGACGTGCGGAGGGACATTCCGTGGCTGAGGGTGATGACGTATGATGATATCGTGAGGCGCGGCAAGGCCCTCGTCCAACATATAACGGAGTAGGTGCCGGCCACGGCTGATCCCGTCGAAGAGGGTATTGACACCTGGCCCGGGTGCGATAGAATAGAGCCAGCCTAAGCGGCTCGCCCGAGGGGCTGCTCAGGCCAAAACCGAATAGCGCCTGCCATCATCGCGCAGATACGGCGGGCTCTTCCGGTGTTCATGCGAAAGCGTGACCGCCGGGGGAGCCCGCCTTTTCTTTTGCAGGAGGCAACACAAGATGCCGATTCGGATTGAAAACTCGACGGTTTCGGACAGGGCGTGGGGCGACGTGGACAAGGCGACCCTGGCGCGGCGGCTCGCTGAGAACGGCGACGCCGGCGTGATTCGGGAGGCCTTCGTCTATGTGCCCGACCTGGAGAACCGCAGTGAGTGGGGCGGCCCACACCACGAACTCCAGGGAGACACTCTGGTCGTGAACCGCAACGGCGTGCACGCGCTCGCAGCCGCGCTGTCGGGCGCGCGAGGCGGAGTGAAGTGGCCGCGATCGGCGCGGGTCGCAGCGCTGGCCCACGTCCGCAAGCACTACGGCGCGATGGATGAGGAGCCGCCGGAGGGCATGAGTGCCGAGTAACGGCTTCCCGCCATAGGCGGGCAAGCCTCTGAGATAACCGCCCGCCGGAGCGATATCCGGCCCACCCGCCGCGGGGCGTAAAACCGGAGGGAGACCATGAGCGAAGGAACCGAGAACCAGCAGGGACAGCAGGGAACTGGCAGCCAGGGCCAGACCGACGTCGGGTCGGCAGGCTCAGGGCAGGCTGCACAGGGCGCGAACGCCGCTCAGTCGGCAAGCGCCGGGCAGGCGGGCCAGCCTGGGGCGCAGACGCAGGCGGGCTCTGGCGGGCAGGCCGCGCAGACAGGCCAGTCCAGCACAGGCGGACAGCAATCTGCCCAGGGACAGCAAGCCGAGGGTGCCCAGACCCGCCAGACTGAGGGCGGGCAAGCTCAATCGCAAACGCCGGCGACACAGGCGAAGGGCATCCAGGTGAAGCTGAGCCAGGAGCAGATTGACCGCCTGGTCAAGGACGGCACCCTGGAGTTGAGCGACGACACGTTCACCGGCGCGGTGCGGGATCGCATCGCCCAGTTGACGGCCCGCGCCAAGGGTGCCGAGCGGCGGCTGGCCGAGATCGCCGCGGCGCAAGAAGAGGCCGAGCGCAAGGCCCTGGAGGAGCAGGAGCGCTTCAAGGAGCTCTATGAGAAGGAGCGCCAGGCGCGGGAGAAAGAGGCGTCCGGCCGCAAGGACGACGCCGTCCGCGCTCGCTTCCTGCTCGCCGCCCAGTCCAAGGGCATCGTCGACCCCGACGTCGCCTTCCTGATCGCCAAGGCACTGCCTGGCTTCACTGCGGTGCAGGCAGATGACGAGGGCAAGGTCACGGGGATCGACGAGGTCGTCGAGACGCTGGTCAAAGAGAAGCCCTACCTGGTCTCCCAGCCACAGCAGCAACCGAAGCCGCAGAGCGTGGGGGCGGCAAGCAACCCGGCTCAGCAGAGCCCGCCGCCTCCCAAGAATCTCGCCGAGGCCGGAGATCGCCTGGAGCAAGCACTGCGCACCGGCGTGACCTGACCCGGCACGAAGGAGTGAGTAGCACATGGCTGCGACCACAACCACGCTGGCCGAACTGATCGTCCAGCTCTACAAGGGGCCGTGGGTAGAGGCCCTGTTCACCAACACCTTCCTGCTCACCCGCATCCAGCAGAAGCAAGGAGCGGGAGAGGGAGTCCGCTGGCCGGTGCGCTATGCCGGGAACACCTCGGCTGGCTCCTACGCGGAGGGCGACTCCGGGGCCGGCGCCGGCAACCAGGGCTTCAAGAAAGCCTTCCTCGGCTGGAAGCTCAACAAGGTCGAGGTGGAGGTGTCCGGGCTGGCCCAGGCCATCGGTGACAACGGCGGCATGATCGTGCCGGCGCTGCGCACCGAACTCGATCTGGGCCTCTCCGACGTGCGCGGCAACATCAACACCCAGTTGATGTCCGACGGCACCGGCAACTCGGGCAAGGACATCACCGGACTGTTCGCGGCGATCGCCGACACCGGCACCTACGCCGGTCTTGACCGCGGCACCTACACCTGGTGGAAGTCCTACGTCAGCGCCAACGGCGGCACTCCCCGCAACCTGACCGAGGAGCTGATTCGCACCGTCAAGTCCACCGTGGAGGCTCGGGGCGGCCGTGTTACCGCGATCTATGCCGGCTCGTCCCAGTGGTATCGCTACGGCGATCTGCTGCGGGCGGAGCGACGCCAGCAGAACCCGGCCACCCTGACCGGCGGCTACCAGGCGCTCGACTTCGAGGGCGTCCCCGTGATCAAGGTGCCTGGTTACCCGCAGACCCGCATGGACTTCGTCAACGAAGAGCTTCTGGAGTACATGGTGCTCAAAGACTTCGAAGCCAAGCCGATGGCGAAGACCAAGGACTCCGACGTGATCTGGATCACCCACTACTCTCAGCTGGTCTGCCGGAACCCCTACCGCATGGGGAGCCTGCAAGACCTGGCCCAGTAGGAGGTGACCGATGAGCAGCGTCGCGCGGATCATCTCTGACTGCCGAGACGGGCGCAAGATCGCCCGCGGGGTGACCTCGGTCACCGGTTCGGCCACCAACATCGCCACCGGGCTTTCCCAGGTGGAGGATGTGCTGGTCTCGATCAAGCGGTCGACCGCTCCGGCCCTGGAGGTCGCGTTGGCGACCTGGGGACTGGGCGGAGCCGCGGGTCAGATCAACCTCTACTGCTGGAAGCACACGGCGGCCAACGACTGCACGCTGATCGCTGCCACGGTTGCCGTGGACGTGGAGTGGCTGGCGATCGGCAAGTGAACGACCGGGGCCGGTTGAGCCCGGCCCCGGACTGACTCTGGGAGGTCAACATGCGAAAGGAAACGAGCATCCTGCCTGGGGACGCCGAGAGCGATCCCACCGCAGGCCAAGAGCCGGCAGTGAACGAGGCGGCAGTCGCGACGGCAGAACCAACGCCCGTGCCAACGAGAGGGAAGCCGGGCAGGCTCGCTGCCTTGATGGCGCTGGAGGAACCGGCGCGCACAGAGGCCCTGGAGAAGGCCGCGAACTCCGGCCTCACCGTGAACCTGCGCAGCAGGACGGGCGAGGAGGTGCGCTGGCGCTACGGCGAGCACATCCTCATCGTGCCGCCTACGCCGAAGCCCTTTGCGGCTGCGCACGCCATCCACCTGCTCTTCTGCGCACCCGGCCTGGTAGAGGAAGTCGAGGAGTAGCAGGTGGCCATCGAGGCGACAGTAGGAGGCGAGAACAGCAACTCCTACGTGACTCTGACGGAAGCGAACGTTTACTTCGCCAACCGGCTGCGCGCCGAGGCATGGACGAGCGCGAGCAGCGCGGACAAGGAGAAGGCGGTGCTGACGGCATGTCGTCACATCGAGGCTTGCCGCATCCGGGTTCACAGACGGCCCTATGGCTATCCCGGCGAGCTGCCGGACGCGATGGGCCGGCCCCATGATTCGCTCGCTCCTTCCAACTCCGACCAGGCGCTCTCCTTCCCGCGCCAGCGGGACAAGGACAACGATGGCAACTACGCCATCCCGAAGCGCGTGAAGGACGCGCAGTGTGAAGAGGCGCTGGCGCTGTTGGCAAGAGGCGCGGAGCAGGAGCGCAGGCGCGCGCTGCAAGCGGCGGGCGTGACCTCCTTCTCGGTGGACGGGCTGAGTGAATCGTATGGCGCATCAACCGCGGGCCATCCGTTGGAGAGTGCGGAGGCGAGGGCGTTGCTCGCGGCGTTCATCGACAGGGGCGGGGTGCTCGCTGGTTCAGATCACCCTGACGGCGAGTGGTCGCCGGGGAGCGCGACGTGATCGGCGACTACCTGGCCCAGGACGTCTGGCGCAAGCCGAGGACAGGCGTTGACGGCTACGGCCAGCCGACCTTCGGCGCGGCGGTTCAGACGAAAGGCCGCTGGCTGGAGAAGCGCCGCCTGGTGCGCAATGCCGAGGGCGAGCAGGTGATCTCGGAGGTGACCGTCACCGTGGGGCCGGATGAGCCGTTGGCTGTCGGAGATCAACTGTGCGCCGACGGTGTGACTTACCTGGATGTGATCGCCGTCTCGGTCTCCCGAGGTCTGGGAGGCGAGGCGGCTCTGAAGAGGGCCTATCTGTAGGCTCGAACGGAGGAACGCAAGATGGGACTCAACTGGAGACTGACTTTGACCAAGGGGCTTGTCGTGGGAGCACTGGCTGCGCTGGGAGTCTGGGCGGCGGACGTTCAGTCCGTGTCAGCCTGGTGGGCCGGAGCGGCGGTGCTCGCAATCGAGGCCGTGCGCGACCTGATCAAGGCGCGCTTCGGCAGTTTCCCTGGCCGGGCAGGCGTTCCGAGCGGTTAGTGCGATGCCCACCATCCACCGCCAAACCTACGGCAAGTTCGGTGTCGCCCTCAAGGGGCTGGAGGAACTGTCACGGCAGATCGCCCGTGACGGCGAGGTATGGCAGCGCGTCCAGCAGGCCGCTGTGCGCGGCATGATTGAGAACACCGAAGACCTGCTCGGTCGGGCCATGCGGGACGCTCCCGTTGATGAGGGGACGCTGCGCGCAAGCGGCCACGCCGCGGTCTATGCGAACGGCCGGGCAGTCGCTCGGCGCGGCTTCCGTGAGGTTAGCGGACAGCCCGAGGCTCCGGAGATGGTGGAACGCAAGGTGGTCGAGGGCGGCATGGGCGACGCGGTGGTGGGCGAGGTTGGGTTCAACACTCCTTATGCGCTGGTGCAGCACGAGCGCCTGGACTTCAACCATCCGAAGGGCGGGAAGGCCAAATACCTGGAGGACAACCTCAAGGAGCAGGCCGACCGCTACCAGGGCAACCTGAACGATCATCTGCGAGGGGCGCTGTCGTGAGTCTGCTCATTGACCAACTGGCCGCCTACCTGGAGAGCCAGGGCGAGGGAACGGTGGGGACAGATCTGTTCAGGCTCCACCGGCCCTCCTCGCCGCTCGCCTGCGTGAGCCTGCACGCCACCGGGGGCTACCCGCCTGACCGATACACGGAGCGCGAGCATCCCACAGTGATGCTCTTTGCGCGGGCGGCGACACCCGACGACGCGCTGCGGAAGGCCTACAGTCTCTACGGCAAGCTGCATCGCAAACAGAACCTTAACTTGGGCGGGGGCCTGTGGGCGCTCACCATCGAGGCGGTCGCGAGTCCGGCCTACGTGGGTACCGAGCAGGCCGCCAACGAGACCGCGCACCTCGCATCTTTCAATATCGCCCTCGACCTGCGGAGGCCCTCTTCATAGTCGGGGGCACAAGGAGGAAATGACGTGGCAACCATTACCGACGTATATCCGAGTTACGCGAAAGCGGGAGACTCGGCGATCAAGGTCATCGGCACCGGTTTCCTGGACGCGCCGAGCGAGACAAAGGTCTACCACCGCAAGCATGGCCAGACCGCTTGGGAGAACGTTGACCCAACGCGGGTGACCTACGTCTCGGCCACTGAACTGACGGTGGCCATCGACGCGGCCAACACGGACGGCTGGGACAACGGCCTCAATGACGCGGGGGTCTCCGATTCCGGGGAGAGCACGCCGGACGGTTCCGTCGCCCAGGCGCTGTTCTTCTTCGCCGCAGGCGCGTTCTCACCCGACGACGTGATCAAGGGAGCGGTGGAGGAACTCTACATCGAGGGGCTGTTCATGGGCCACACCCACGGCTCTCTCGATGTTGAGCACGGCGTCGAGACCTCGGACATCGAGGTGGACCAGTCGCTGCTCCCGGTGCGCACCATCAAGGCGGGCGAGACCTTCTCGCTCGCGGTGCCGCTGGCGGAAGTCACGCTGGAGCATATCAAGGAGGTGTGGGGTATCTCGGCTTCCATTGAGGACCTCGGCACCGGGCGACGCAGGCTGACCTTCGGCGGCGACACGGCGATCACCGAGAAGTCGGTGATGCTCGTGCTGCCCGCCGGTTCGGGCAAGAAGTTCGCCCTGACCTTCTACCGCTGCGCGGTGCTGGCCTCGGGCACACTCTCCTGGAGCAAGGAGGAGCAGGTGGACCTGCCGATCCAGCTCACCGTGCTGGCCGATACCAGCCGACCCGCCGGCGACCAGGTCGGACGGTGGGAAGAGTACACCGCGTAGCGTGAGCGGATGACGGACTGATACTTGGGGGCGGCCTGGCGTTGAAGGCGGCTCGAAGCAAGCGCCGGGCCGCCCCCATCGGAAATCTGTAGAGGTGACAGACGACATGACGGACACAGACAGCAGGCCAAGAGCGCCAACGCCGGACGAGGTGATCATGCCCCAGGAGCGCCGCTTCCAGGTGGGCGAGCGCGAGATCGTGGTTCGCCCTCTGGTGATCGGCGACTTCAAGCGCATCGCCGCCGATCTGGGCGCGATTGCACAGCGAGTAGCGCGGGAGCATCCGGAGATTGATCTCGCCAAACCGGACGAGCACCTGGAGGCGATCTTCCCGATCCTGGGAGAGGCCGTTGGGCGATTGTTCCAGCGGCTCTTCGGGGTCGAGGAAGCCTACTTGGACGAGCACCTGACCCTGGCGCAGGCGGCGCAGATCATCGCCGCCGCGTTGGAGGTCAACCAGCTCCCGGACATCCGAAAAAACGTGGGGCGCGCCCTCCAACTCGCGAAGACGACGGCGATTCCGTAAGTCTGGGCTGGGCGGGCGCGTTCGATCTGCTGCAGGGCGAGTACGGATGGACGCACGAGTACGTCCTCTGGCATGTGACCCCGGCGCAGGCGCTGGTGTGGGCGGAGTGCATTCGCCGACGGCGGGCCTTGCGCCTCGCGGAGGAAGCGGAGTTGATCTACATCGCAGCCGCCGCCTCGCAGGGAGGCAAGAAGGCCTACCAGGCGCTGCGCTCCGCAGTGCGCGGGCTGCGCAGGGAGGCGGGCTTGGAGAGGCGACCGGAGCCTGAAGAACTGGCCCGATCAATGGGGCTGACTGATCGGAGACGCGAGAAGCCGGCATGACTGTCGGAGCCATCACCGCGCAACTGCGACTGGACATGACGCAGTTCCGGGAGGGGCTGACGAAAGCCAACTCCCTCCTGGAGCAATACAGCGGCGCGGCCATGAAAGCCAGCGCGATGCTGGCCGGCTTCGGCGCGGCCGTGGCCGGCGGGATGGCGATGGCGGTCAAGGCCTCGGCTGAGTTCGAGGCCGAGATGCGCAATGTCAACTCCATCCTCAAGGAGAGCGAACCAGCTTTCCGTGCCTTGTCGGAATCGGTGCTGGCGCTTTCGGGCAAGGTGGGACAAGCGCCCGAGGTGCTGGCGCGCGGCCTCTACGACATCGCCTCCTCCGGTTTCAACGGTGCTGAGGGCTTGAAGGTGCTGGAGGCCTCTGCAATTGCTGCCACTGCAGGGATCACTGACACTGCGACTGCCAGCCGGGCGATCACCGCCGTGCTCAACGCCTATGGACTTAGCGCGGATGATGCAGGCCGGGTGTCAGATGTGCTGTTCAAAACGGTGGAGCGCGGAGTCCTGACCTTCGGGGAACTCGCCCAGAACATCGGCGACGTGATCTCCACCGCCGCGCAAGCGAAGGTCCCCATCGAGGACGTGGGCGCGGCGATTGCCACCATGACTCGCGCCGGCGTCGTGCCAGCAGAGGCGGTCACCTCGTTGAACCAGGTGTTGCTCTCGTTCATCTCGCCGTCGGAGCAGGCCAAGGCCGCTGCCACCAAGCTCGGCATCCAACTGACCGCCACCGACCTCGCCGCCAAGGGGCTGGGCGGTGTGGTGCAGGAGATGGCGGCAGCGCTGAAGCTGGGTGCGGGCGACCTGGACGCGATGCAGAAGGCCGGGGCCTCCGACGCGGAGGTCATGGCCCTGGTGGCGCAGCGCTCCGGGATGGCGACCGAGTCCATGGCTCAACTCTTCCCGAACGTGCGCGCTCTGAGGGGTGCGCTGGCCATTGCTTCGCAGGGAGGAAAGGAGTTCTCCGAGGACGTGCAGGCAATGGCGCAAGCGACCGGAGCGTCAGCCGCCGCCTTCGCCGAGCAGAGCAAGTCGTTCCAGGTGCAGTGGGCAAAGACCTGGGCCGGTATGCGAGCCTTCATGGTGCAGGTCGGTTCCGCCTTCCTGCCCGTGCTCAAGGCGCTGGCGCAGGTGCTGAAAACCATCGTCCAGATGGCCGAGGCGATCCCCGCGCCGCTGCGCACAATCCTGGCGGTGGTGGCGCTGCTGGCGGCCGGATTCGCGTCTCTCACCGCCGCCTTCATCCTCTACAACGCCTACCTGAAGGAAGCCGTCGTTCTCTCCGGTGGTCTGGTCGGCGCGATGCGCCAGATGATGACGAGCATGGCCGCCGCCAATGTGCAGATCAGCCTGACCGGACTCTCGCTGGGCAAACTGGCAGGGGGCGCGAAGACGGCAGGGGCGGCACTGCTGGCCAGTCTGCGGGGTGGGGCGCTGGGATTCGCGGCGATCACTGTCGGCTTGGGGCTGCTCTATCGCCAGTTCTCAGAAGCCGACCGGATGGGCAAGGAGTTCTCCCAGACGCTGCTCGATCTTGACAGGCGCGCCTTCAAGGTGAAGGTGCGCCTGGAGGAAATCAAGACGCCTTCTTTCTGGAGCCGGATGATGGAGTGGGCGGGCTATCGCACCCAGGATATGGATCGCTTCCTCGCCCAAATGAGCCAGTACAAGCAGAAGGTCGAGGGAGCGGAGAAGGCCCAGCAGAGCCAGGAGGCGCGCACCGCCAAACTCAAGCAGATCGAGCAGGAGCTGGCGCGCTTCCGCGGTGAGGCGCACGCGGCTCACCTGAAGCAGATCGCCGAGGAGGCGCAGGCGCTGGAGGAAGACCTGGCCCAGGCGGGCATGAAGCCCGAAGAGGCCCGGGCGCAGGCGGCGCGGTGGGCGGCCGCGGCCCGGTCTGCGGCGGAGCGCGAGGCCAGCAAAGACATCCAGGAAGCCGAGATCAAGCTGCTGGAACTGCAGAGCCGCAACCACCAGGCGCGGATGCGCCAGATCGAACTCGAGGCGCAGGCAGTCAAGGAGAAGTACCTGGCTGCCGGCCGGGGCGAGGAGGCAGAGGAAGCGGCCCGACAGTACCGACTGGCTGCCATCGCCGCCTACGAGCGGGAGCGTAAGGACATCGTCCTCCAGGCCGAGCAGAAGCTGGTCGAGGCGCTGGTCGGCCACGAAGACCAGATCGCTGGAGCCAGGGAGCGCATCCATCGCGTTCGCCTTCAGCAGATCGAGTCCGAAGCCCAGGCGATCAAGAGCCAACTGATCGCCGCTGGCGAGGACGCAGCGAAGGCGGAGATCGCCCGGCGGCAGTTCATCGCCGCCAAGACTGCCGAACTCGCCAGGCAGGAAGCCGAGGAGCGCGCCCGCATCTTCGAGCAGAGCGCCGATCAGATCGTCTCCTCGTGGATCACCGCGCTGGAGGGCATGCGCCAGGCCGACCGCATTCAGACTGGCGAGTACCTCTCGCAGATCTCCCGTGTCCTCGAACTGATTCGGCAGGTCAACGCGGCGCGAGCGGAAGCCGGGCAGAGCAGACTGTTCCAGCAAGAAGAACTTCGCCTGGCCCAGACCATCTTCTCCGAGCGCCAGCGCATGCAACGCGAGTTGACGGCGGACGAAAAGAAGCTCGCCGATGGGCGCAAGCAGTGGGCGCAGGAGGAACTTGAGCAGCGCACTCGCCTGCATGCCTACGAAATGTCCCTGATCGACCTCATCTTCCAGCATCGCCGCGACCTCGCGCGCCTCACGGGCGAGGAAGACCAGGAGACGATGGCCCGCATTGCCGCCGAGGAATTGGCCGCCCTGCAGCAGAGGAGAGCGGAAGAGCAGCTCAGCGCGCAGGAGCGACTGGACTCTCTGGAGCGCGAGCGCCAACTGATCCTGGAGATGGCGCAGGCCGGGGAGATGCCGGAGCCGGCCGCGACCGCCGCGCTGGAGTCAACCTTCGCCGAGATGCAACGAGCGAAGGAGGAACTGGCAGCCCAGGATCGGACGGCATTTGAGGAGCGCCAGCGCCAGCACGCGGAGACGCTCAAGCAGATCGAGACTGAGCAGAAGACGCTGCGCGACCAGCTCTCGCAGACCGGTGGTCAAATCGTCCAGGTCGCTCAGCAGGTCTTCGATGCTCTCCAGCAGCGGCTCCAGGCGCTGGCCTCGGCGAGACTGCAGCCAGCCCTGGCGGGCGCAGTGGCCGCGGCGGGGCCAGCGCAGGGCGCGGCGCGCACCTACAACTTCTACATCGGCGGGCGGCAGGTCACCGCAGGGACGGACATCAGCCGCATCGCCGACCAGCTCGCCGAGATGCTGGAGCGCGAGCACACTTATGCGAGGGACTGATACGTGGCTGCCTGCTACATGAGCAAGCCTGATGATACCGAGAAGACCTACCTGGACGAGGACCCGGTCTCCTATGACGATGGGCCGGCGGAGAGACGGGCTTCCTCCCACGCGACCTTCGGTGGCAGCCGCGTCTGGCAGGACTTCGGAGCGAAGGATGTTGATCGGCAGATCAGGCTGCGGACGGCCTGGATGACGCAGGCGACGCTGGACGCGCTCAAGGCCAAGTTCGCGGTGACCGCCCAGGTCTGGAAGTGGGTGGATCACAAGGGACATGAGTATCGAGTCTTCTTCCGGGCGCTTAACCCGGAGCGCATCCGCGGGCACGAAGCCTACCGGGTGGAGATGCTGCTTGATGTGGTGCAGGTGGTCGCCTGACGGGCGAACCGCCGCACACAGGGCAACGTGCGGCGAAGCGCAGGCAATGTGAGAGAGGGAGACGATGGCGAAGCAGGTCACGAAGTACGAAAGCAACGGGGTAACGCCCGCTCAGAGCTCCTATGACGAGGGAAGCGTCCTCGACGGCGCGCAGACCACGCCGCGGCGCATCTGGTGGAAGAACACCTCCACCGCCTCCGAGACCTTGCAGGACTGCCGCTTCCGGCGGGTGCAGAGCGGAGCGAACGACGGCCTGAACTTCCTCCAGACTGCTCAGGACGTGCCTTTGAGTCCTCCCGGCGCGCCGACGCTGGCCCTGGCCGCCGGAACCGAACTGGGCATCGGCCTCTATCAGTACGCTGTCACCTTTGTCACCGCGAACGGTGAGACGACTCCTGGGACGCAGGCCGAGATCACCACTACCTCGGGCAACCAGCGCGTGCAGCTGAGCAACATCCCCATCGGGCCGAGCGGAACGACCGCGCGCCGTGTCTATCGTAGCGCAGTTGGCGGCGGCCAGAAGAAACTCGTCACCACCATCAACGACAACAGCACGACCTCCTATCTCGACCAGATTCCCGATGCGAGTCTGGGGGCGAATGCTCTGACGCTCAACACCTCTGGCTCGCCGGGCACTTGGGGAACCGCCAACATCACCATCGGCAACATGGCGCTGGGCGACTGCGCCCCGTGCTGGATGCGCTACAACGTGCCTGGCGGGACGAGTCAGGTGGGCAATCCACGACGCGCCTACGTGCAGTTCGAGGAAGCGTGATGCCTGGGCTGACTGACCAACTCGAACTGATCGTCTCGGTCATCCCGAAGCTCACCGACCAGGTGCGCCTGGACATGGAGGTGTTCCACGACCGGGTGACAGATGCGGTGCTGCTGGAAGCGAACGTAGACCCGAAGGTGGCCGACGGGGTGCTCCTGCTGGCCAGCATAGTGAACCAGGACTTCGAGGCCGGTGCGCAGGCACAAGTGCTCGCGCCGACCGCAGAGGTGACTTTCCTGTAAATGGCGATCACTGTCAAACCGACAACCTGTGAGATCGACTCCCGCCTGGGGAACCTCGCGGATTCGCTCGACCTCTCCCTGGTCGAGGAGGACTCTGCCGCGCCGGCTTCGCCTGTCGCGCAGGCCTGGCGCACCCTCAGCCAAGGCGACCTGATTCGCGTGCGCCTGGGGCTGAATGGTTCAGGCCTGCTGGACTACGGCCTCTTCCGCGTGGACGAGTGCGCGCTGGAGGCGACCGAATCCTCCTGGCGGGCGCGGATTCACGGGCGGGACAAAGCGGCGCTGCTCGTCGAGGAGCGGGCGCAGGAGGGCTATGGCTTCGGGACCTGGCCGGACGACGAGCCCAAGGAGTATACCTACCCTTCGGCGCGCAGCCTGGCGAAGAGCATCGCGGCGCGGGTGGGCCTCGAACTGATCTGGGACGCACCCAACTACACGCTCACCTCGTTCACGCTTCAGCCTGAGGAGTCGGCAAGCCAAGCGATCTCGCGGCTTCTTGAACCACTGCGGGCCAGCCAGCGCTATTACGCCGACGCCTGCGTAGATGGTGAGAACCTGGTGGTGCGCAGGCGCGGAAACGGAGCGGGCATTGGCACCATTGACTGCTCCCTCGGTCAGGTCAGGAGTATTCGCCGCGCCCGGTGCTCTTCGGTGGGCGAGGTCAAAGTCTATGGCGCTACCTACGTCTCCCTGACGACCTACGAGCACCAGACCAAGCAGTCCAAGACCGGCTCCGGCGACACTGGAGAGGGAGAGCCTCAGGCGAGCGCCCGCATCGTGGAGGATTCGCCGACTCACCGGGTGGTGGAGACTGGCATTGTCCAGGGCAGCGGCGACTTCGTGACGATCACCAGGGAGACTGAAGATCTCACGTACCAAGATGTGACCGACGCGGAGGGCAACTGGCTGGGCCGCGTGCTGCTCGAAAGCCGAGTGCTGGAGGAGCGCGATCTGCACACCGACAAGCCGAAGCGGTCTCGTAAGAAGATCAGCTTCGGCTATGACAGCCAGTGGCGGCTCGTCCTTCGGGACGAGCGCACCAGCGAGTACCAGGACGACGGGACCCTGAAAAAGACTAGCCACGTGGTGACTCGCTTCGAGCAAGTCACGCCGACCGATGTGCGCACAGTCACCACCGAACTCAAGGTCGCCAGCGACGGCACTGAGACGGTGAAGAAGGGCTTCCCGAAGTGGGAGCAGGCGCCTGGAGTGCTGCAGTCCAGCATCCGGCAGGCTCCCGACCCGGAGGGCAAGTGGGACGAGAAGCCAGACGGCAGCGTCCCCGACAACCTCAAGAAGACCGAGCACACGTCGCAGTACCAGGGCACCGCGAACGGCGGCGGCAGCATGCCGCGAGTCTACCGCAACGAGAACCTGGTGGGCGGCGCAATCTGCCAGCAGATCGCCGATGACCTGGCTGCAGAGAGCGGCAAGTGGCTCTACGCGGTCAGCCTCTTCTGGCCTCGCCCGTTCTCCTATCGCAAGGGCCAGAAGGTCACCCTCGCCAACCTCCCCGGCGGCTGCCTTGACCTGGTGGACGTAATCATCGTCGGCGTGCGCACTCACTACGACGAGGGCGAGGGCGTCTGGTCGCACAGCGTGGAGTTCGAGTGCTGGAGGGATTCGTGAGTCGGCTGTCCTCCATAGTAGAGCGCATCGTGACGGCGCAACGAACTTGCGGATGGGGCAAGGTAGCGCAGGTCGCGCGGTCCGGCGAGGTGAGCCTGGAGAACCGCCAGGAGCGAGTGCTTGTGGCCGGCAATGCCATGCCCGCAGTCGGCGAGCGCGTGCCCTGGCTGCGGCTCGACCGGGGCACGCTGGTGACCGCGCGCAACATCCGGCGCCGGCCGCCGCTTGTTCTCCCTTCGGGGAAGACGCTGCCAACCTGGACAGGCGAGTGGGGCCGCGTCATCACCTCCTCGTTCGACAACGGGCAGTACGACAACGCCTCTCCCTGCTGCGCGGCGGACAGCAACGGGCATGCCTGGACTGCGGTGTGCGAGTCAGTGGGCGATGTGTTTCGCCTGCACTTCTATCGGGGCGACAAGGACAACCTGCTCGCGCCGGCAGGCTGGGCAAGCAAGGGGCACATCGACTTTTCCTACATCGGCGATCCCTACTACCGTACCAGCGGCCCGGGCTGGAGAACGCCGTGCCTCTTGGTAGACGATCAGGACAGCCTGTTCGGTTGGTGGCACCGGCAGTTCCTGTGGGAGGCAGGGCAGCAGACTGCGAACGCCCTCCAAGGCGTGAAGGGCACGATCACCCCCGATACCGGGGCGCTCAGCCTGGACTCGCCGGTTGATCTGGGTCTGCCATACGTGGATGGCTTCGGGCCGGCGTACACGCCAGACTACAACGGCCTGGAGATCGCCCCGGATGGCTATCTCTGGCTCGTCACTTCGCCGAAGGTGACGGTGCAGACGCCGGCCGTGGCCTTGCTCTACGGGGATGATCTGTTGGTGGGAACCTACAAGTATGCGCTCTCCTATGTGAGCCCGCAGACCGAACTCGGCTGCGGATACTACCGCAGCATCACCACCAAGGCGCAGGCCGACTACAAGGGCACGTACTCCGCCAAGGCCAGGTCGGGCGGCGGCACCTTCGGCCCGGGCACCCACCTGTTCCGCACGAACTTCTACAAGAGCGACGGCACCTCCGGCGACGGCGAGAGCGCGTACCCCGGAGCGGAAAGCGGCGGGATGGTCACCATCTACGGTGGCAACGACTGGCGGGTCGAGCTCCAGATCAACAAGGGCCTGGCGAACTGCACCGGGCGGCGCATCTACTGCTGGCCGAACTGGCCCGGCGGCTTGGGCGGATACTTCCTGGTGGCTGACATCCCGGACAACGAGACGACTGAGATCACCATCTTCAGTCCGCCAACTGGCGGTGAGACCCCCTACCCGACTGAGCACACTCTTCCCGCTAAGCGCACGCGCGTCTGGAACGTTGACCAGGGGCCGCCAGGCACCACCGCCCGTCGCATCTACCGCACCCAGGCCGGCGGCAGCGTCTATGGACTCGTCGGGACGATCAACAACAATCAGAACGACCAGGAGTGGGCTGACGACACCGGCGACGGCATTGGCGCGCCACCGCCGAACAATCCGATGAACCAGTCCTATCGCTGCCTGGCCGTGGGGCATTCGAACGCGCCGCGCTCCTGGGCAAGCGGAGTGACCTGGGAGACGGTCTTTGGCTGGTATCCCTGGTCGTGGCTCGGAGATCGCTGCGGGGTCGTCGCTCTTGGCGGCGCACTGGTCGCGGTCGTCTACCAGAACACCTCGTGGGGGCTGTCCGCGCGGCGGCGCACGACCGGCGGCGTTTGGGGCGGTGAGGTCAACCTGGTCACCGAGAGCGGCCGCAGTTTCCGCCTGGGAACCGTCTTGCTCCACGAAGGCGAGCCGCACCTGTGCTATCTCGAATCGGGCGGCTATCCCAGCCTTGACGAGTGGTACTACGCGCCGCTCTCAATCACCGATGACGGCGTCAGCATGGGTAGCCCCGTGCTTGCAGGCGAAGGTTGGGACTACAGCGAGGAACCGCCGCGGCTGTCCTGGGACGAAGACCAGGAAGTCATAGTGATGCACGGCGGCGGCTTCAACGACTACTGCCATGTGTTCAATGTGGACGAGGGAGACGTGGAGAGCGGCGGTGACGACCTCTCCACCGCTGGCGCAGACATCTCTTGGTGGACGGCTCCGCATCGTGTCCCTGGGCCGAAACTGTGGGGACTCTTCATCGACTGGGACGGCTACCACGGGGCCGTGGAGTGGACACCCGAGTGAGCAGACTCTATTCGGCAATCAAGCGACTGGCGCAGAAGGGTGACCGGGCAGCGATCGGGACGGTCGCGGGCTACCTCGGCGGCGGCCGCTATCGCGTCCAGATAGCAGGCAGCGAGTATGAAGTGCCTGCTGCCGGAGACGCGCAGGCGATGGATGGACAAAGCGTAGCTCTCATGGTGAGCGGAGAGACGGGCCAGCCCATCGCCATGCTCGGCCCGGTCCGCCAGACGGGAGTGTAGCGTGGCAGGCCAGCAGATTCTCCTGTCAACGAAAGCAGCCGACATCCAGCAGGGCCAGCCGGACTACAACCACGGCAGCCATGCCGATATCGCGGTGCGCTGGCACGCCACCATCGCCAACTACCACTACCGCGCTCTGGTCGAGTTCGACCTGGCGCAGCTCATCCCACAGCAGGCATCCCAGATCGTCCAGGCGCGTGTCCGCGTGAGTTTCAACGGGGCGCTCAACAACCACAGTGACGCCGCCTACAACATCTCTTGCCACCGGCTCACCGCTGCCTGGGTCGAGGCGCAGGTCACCTGGAACAGCAAGCAGACCGGCACACCCTGGGGCACAGCTGGCGGCGACTTCGCTTCGCCCGCGGTAGTGATCATCTCCAGCCCTGACAACCCGAGCGACTGGCGCACTGATTACTACGACATCACGCAACTCCTGAAGGACTGGCTCAACGGCACCTACCCGAATCACGGCGTCATTCTCAAGTGCGAGGTGGAGGCCGACCTGAAGTGGAGCATCTACGAGTCGGACGATTCCGCCCAGGCCGAGCAGTACAAGCCTGCCCTGGTGGTTGATTACGAGGAAGCCGCGCCGGCAGCCGATGACATATCGCCGATCGCCACACTGATTCGCAGACGAAGGAGGTAGCAAACAATGCCCACCTATCACGAGAGCGTCACGAAGAACGGAGTCTCCCAGGCGGCGCTGGAGGTGGTCCTGCCGCCGCGCGACCTGGGTGAGTATCCGATGAAGACGGTCACCCTCAGCAACGCGGCCGGAGGGGCGGCGCTGGCCGATTGCACTGTCGAGGTCGGCCCAACTGCCAACGGCCCCTGGCTGGCCGAAGATCTGAGCGGGACCGGTTTGCAGACTCTGGCCGCAGGAGCTTCGCAGGCCTACCGGATGACGAAGGTTGACCGTTGGCTGCGCGTGCAGGCGAAGGCGGCGGGAGCCAACTGCAACCTGACCGTCTATCTCGATGCTGTGGGGTGATGGTGATGAACCAGTTTCTGGAATACGGGGCAACCGGCCTCGTGGCGCTGATGATGCTGGCCGTGCTCGTGCCAATGGTGCGCGCCTTCATCGCGGAGATGCGGGCGAGCCGTATCGAGCGCGAGGCCGAACGGCAAGAGCGCAAAGAGATGCGCGAGGAGCACAATGAATTCGTCGTCAATCACGCCCGCCACACGACTGACGCCCTGCTCCAGGTGAAGGATGGCCTCGAGCAGGTCTGCCGCCGACTGAACGGCTTGCCCCGAGCAGAGTCGAGGGGGGAGAACGAATGAAGCCATGGGAACCGACGAAGGCAGCCCACTTGCTGGTGCTGGCGCTGAAAGAAGTCGGCAAGCCCTACGTGCTCGGCAGTGAGGGGCAGCCCGAGGAATCACTGAGGACCTGGGACTGCTCCGAACTGGTGCAGCACCTGCTCGCCCAGGTCGGCGTAGTGCAGGTGACCGATTCGAAGGGGCGAGTCACGCTGATCAATGTCTTCGACGGCGCCGGCTTCCAGTGGGAGCGGTCGCGCTCGATTCCGTTCGCGGATGGGGTAAGACTGCCTGGCGCGCTGCTCTTCATCCGATCCGCGAGCGCCTACACGAGCAAGCCTCACCAGGTCGGACACGTGGCGATCTCGCTCGGCAACGGCTATCTCCTGGAGGCGCGGGGCAGCCGCTACGGAGTGACCATCGGGCCGGTGCGCCCGTCGTTCAACCTCGCCTGCAAGGTAAGGGAGCTGTACACCCCGGCATTGCCGGAGTGAATATACACCGCCCGAGAGGGCAGAAAGGAAGACCAGAATGTGGAGCTGGATGAAGTACCTCTATCTCGCCATCCGGCTGGGGACTCTCTGGGAGAACCTGAAGGGCATCCGCGCAAGCGATCCTTCAACCACCAGCGAGTCCTACCAGCCGGCCTCGGCCGCGATTCTGGATGATCCCGGGGTGCAACGGTGGCTGGGCCGGCTCTCGCCGGAGGAGCAGGCGCGCTTCACCGAGGGCCTGCCCGTCTTCGTCTGGGGGCTGGACGCGCTCACTGAGTAGGGCAGCCGCGGCAGAATGCGGAGGACAGGCCCCGCTCAGCCGCGGCGGGGTCTGCATTCCTGGTTCGACGGCAGTGTGCGCGGCTTTCTCTACGGCGTTTCCCCTCATTTCGCATTGCTCTCTCGCTGGCACTGCGTGCCCCGTTCCTTTTTCTGCCAACCAGGCCTTGACTTCCTTGGCGAACAGCGTGATTCATGTGTCGCCCGCACGGAACGAGCCTCAGAAAGGACCACGGGTTCTGCGAGATTCAAGGCATGACACACATGACGGCGAGCAGCCGCCAGCAAGCCAGCAAGGGAAAGCGGAGATGGCACAGACGCAGATAGCGAGCAGCAAGGCAGAGACCTACCGGTGGGGAGTCGAGATTGAGTGCTTCCTGCCTGACCAGGCGATCAGCGAGCTGGGCATCAGCATCGGCTCCTACCACAACGGTCACCCTCTACCGTCGCCCTTCCCCCAAGGATGGACCGCAGAGCGGGACGGCAGCCTCCGCACCGACCGGCGGGGCTACGTGCCGGTCGAGATTGTGAGCCCGATACTCCAGGGGCGTGCCGGAATCGAGCAGGTCAAGCAGGTGGCGCAGACGCTCAAGGGCCTGGGGGCAGTCGTAAATACCACAGCGGGGCTCCACGTGCACTGCTCAGCAGAGGCCGTCGCTGGCGATGGTTTCGCAAAGGTCGCCGAGTGGGTCGCCAAGCTCCTCTACCACGTAGCGATGCACGAGACGGCGCTCTACGCCTCGACGGGAACTCACCGGAGGGAGAATGGCGGCTACGCCCGCAGCATCAAGGCCCAGAAGAACGCCGCCGACAGGGTGCGGCGCGCTCCCGATACTCGCAAGAGGGAAGCGCTCCAGGACACGGTCTACGGACTGGCTCGCTACCACACCCTCAACCTGACCAACCTGTTCACACGTAAGGCCACGGTCGAGTTTCGCCACGGAGCGGGGACGGTCGAGTGGACGAAGATGGTGGCCCACATCCAGATGGCGCTCGCCCTCTGTGAGCGGGCCACCGAGACCGCGAAGATGGACTGGGACGCCCTCGCCAGCGAGCGCACCTACCAGGTCAGGGGCAAAGGGCTGCGCGAGCTCAACAGGTTCTTCTACCTGGCAGGATGGACGCTGGGCCGACGGGATGTCGGCAAGTCGCAGGTCGAGATGGCCGGCTGGATTGCTGACCTGACTGACCTGAAGGCAGTCAAGGCCGAACTGAAGAGGCTCGCCCGCAAGTATGATTCCGCGGCGCGGGAAGGGGCAGCCTGATGTGTGGCGTGTTCGGGTTTACGGGCAAGTTGACGAGGCGCGAGTGGGCACTCGCCCACCGCCTGATCGTGGAACTGGCGATTGCCTCCGAGGAGCGCGGGACAGACGCGGCCGGCTTCGCCGTTCTGACCGCCGGTGGCGAGATGCTCTGGCAGCGTCAGCCGGGGCCGGCGCGGCTGCTCTTCCGGGGAAGAGAGTTCGCCGCCCTTCGGCGCGAGCAAGTGGTGATGGCGATCGGCCACACTCGGCTCGCCACCACCGGGGCGCCCGCCGTCAACGGCAACAACCATCCCCACCTGGCTGGCGATTGGGCACTGGTGCACAACGGATTCATCCCGCTGCACGAGCACAAGGCCACCGTCCTCGGCCTGCGACTGAAGTCGCAGTGCGACTCGGAAATCTTGGCGCAGGTTCTCAGCCGGTACGGCGCGGATGAGGGGCCGGACGTGTGTCTGGCGTTGGGCGGCAAGCAGTCGGTGCTCGCCATCAACGCCAGCGCTCAAGCGATGCTTGCCTGGACGAACGGGGAGATGCCCCTGGTCGCCTTTCGCGTCGAGGATATGCCCGCTGTCTGGTGGGCGTCCACGGAGGAGATAGTGGAGAAGGCGCTGTGCGAGGCGGGGCTGCTGGCGAGCTTCGCACGGGTCGAGCCGGGTGTGGTCTACCGGCTCGAGGTCGGAGAGCAGGTGACGGTCACCGGGCGGCCGGTGGACCTGCACCAGCGCAGCCTGTGGAGCGAACAGGAGGGCTGAACCATGACCAGCGTGCAAGCGAAGGAACGCATCGAGCGGCACCTGCTCAGCAAGGGCTACAGCCGCAAGGATGGGCAGAAGCACACCTATCTGCTGCACCCGGACGGCGTGCATCGCTGGAAGCTCACCAGCCGCACCATCCAGAAGCAGAAGCGCTTCGAGTGGGGCTGGCACAGCGTCAGCCGTGCCGCCTCGCTCATCGAGGTGGCGAGGAGGTTGGGAGAGTGATGTTGTGGGTGGAGCCGATGGGCAACGACAATCATGACGAGCGCAAGCGGCATCCCGATGACGCCTTGTGGCGACGCATTCGGGAGGCCATCTACAAGGCCGTATACGCGGTCTTCAAGCCGCCTCCACCGGACGTCATCGAGAAGATAGAGGACGTCCTCGGGAGAGCGGAACGCGATTGGAAAAGGGAGGAAGGACAATGCCAAGACGAAGGCAGCGAGAAACAGTAGCAGAGCGGACGGAAGCCCGCCTGGAGGAGCAGCGGCAGCGCCGACGCGAGGCGGCGCAACGGGGCGCACAAACGCGCCGACAACGGCGCGAAGCGCAGGCAGCCGGGGCACAGGCGCAGGCCGGGGCCGAAAGGCGCACACAGGGGCGCGTGGCGCGCCGTTCGCGGCCTCGTGTGCATGCCGACCTCCTCACCGTGGCCATCCGCGGCCACTTCGCCGAGAGGATGCGGGCGCTCTCCGAGAGCCACGGCATGAGCCTGGCCAAGATCCTGAAGGACGCTTTGCTCGTGTACGAGCGCGGCATCGAGGCCGGCTACGAGGCGGGCACGAGCCTGGCGGGCTGGCGGGAGGGCAGCGGCAGCTCGGGGGAGAACGAGAGCGCTCATGCCTGACCCCTCTTATCCGCAGGCCCGGATGCGTGCCGCAGCGGTCCGTACCACTTCCGCCCTGGGCGACGGTCCCGCGAGCCGAATCAACGTCAGTGACCAATAATGCGCACTGTTACTCACTTTGCCGCAGAGGTCTTGACTTTTGAGGACAGATGTGGTAGCTCTACGGGGGTTCTTGTGGAGAGCGGATGTGGCCACGAATCGCAGGAAGATCACAGTGCTTCTCAGCGCCGCCGAACACGAACGCTTCGAGGCCTACTGCAACGAGCGGGGCTACAAGAAGAGCACCCTTATTGCGCGTCTGATCCGCGAGCATCTGAATTCCGAACCATCCGCAAGGCAACTCCCGCTGCGCCTGAAGACCACTCGGGAGAATGCTGATGAGTAGCCGACTCGTCGCGCAGCAGACGATCCCTCGGCGAAACGAAGTCGGAGTGCACACCGGCGTTCGCACGTCAGGGCTTGAGAATCGCGTAATCCGACGTGCACTCTCGTCCGGCTTCCGGTCGATCCCCACCGAGCAAGTCCCGAGCAGAGGGCCGGATCGCATACGACCGGCGGCTCGGGTGCTGGCCGGGGAGTTGGCTCTTCATCTTGACGAGTTCTGGCAGGATGCCGGTCGGGCCGAGGAAGGCCCCGTAGACGTCATCGACATGTTCAGCGGCTGTGGGGGCATGTCAGCCGGATTTCTCGCAGCGAATGCTGTGGTGCCTGCGTACCGGTTAGCGGCGGCCGTGGACGTCAATACCGTGGCGAACAGCACTTACGAGGCAAATCTACGGCTGACTCCCCTGGCGGAAGACGTCGCCGCCATTGCGAGCAAGGGCAGCAGACTCGTAGGGATCACGTCCAAGCGCCGTGCAGGGACGCCTCTTGTACTCATCGGTTGCTCGCCTTGTCAGGGTTTCTCATCGCATCGCAACAACGCAGATCGAATCGATCCTCGCAACTCTCTCTTTGTCGACTTCGCGCGGATCGCGAGCCGCTTGATGCCGGATGCCATCCTCGTCGAGAATGTACCGGAATTGCTCACTGAAAGCCACTGGCCTTACATTGAGAAGGCGATAAGCATCCTGCGGCGATGCGGTTACTTCGTGCACCTCTCGGTACACAATATGGCAGAGTTCGGTCTCCCGCAGGAACGATTCCGGGCTCTGATGATCGCCATGCGTCATCCATTTCGGCCTCCGCAGGGCTTCCTGGCTCGCGAGGACTTCCGCACGGTTCGCCATGCGATCGGTCATCTTCCTCCTGTGCGCGCCGGTGAGCGGCGCTCGGAAGACGCGATGCACTACAGCGCGGGTCATAGGCAGTCAACCCTGGAGACCATACGGGCGGTTCCGAGGGATGGAGGAAGCAGACCCGAGCACGTCGGTCCTCCATGTCTCAGAAGAGCGAAGGACCGCAACGGTCGGGCAGTCTACGAGGACGTCTACGGCCGTCTCTGGTGGGATCGCCCCGCCATCACAATCACGGCGTACGCGCGGAATCCGGCGAGCGGGCGCTTTGGCCACCCCGTGCAGGACAGAGGCTTGACCGTTCGTGAAGCGGCCCTGTTGCAGGGCTTTCCGAGAGGTTACTGGTTTGCCGGAACGCTGGATGATCGGTTCCGTCAGATCGGGAATGCTGTCCCACCGGTATTCGCGGCATTCCTGGCCGCTTACGTCCTCGGCGAAATGCTGGGACCTGTACCCTCGCCCGATAAGTTCAGCCGCGGAATCACCCAGCCTGTCGGGACTTCCTTTTCTCGCCTAATTCCGGCGTTGAAGGCGGGACACAGAAACGGAGCGACCTAGTCGCAGCTGTCAGCGCGGGTGTGGTATGATGCAGCGTGAATGGCTGCAGGGCACCTCGGTGCCTTGCGGTCTTCTTCCATCGCGGATGAGAAACCGCGCACTGCCGAGCAGTGCGCTTGCGCAGCCAGGACAATGCCAGTGACCGTGCACGCTGTCGACGTCTTCTGCGGGGCCGGAGGGTTGTCGCTCGGTATGCAACGAGCCGGCTTCAACCTTCTCTGCGGGGTTGACTCATGGAGCGTCGCGGCCGCCACGTATGCGATGAACTTCGCTCACCCTGTGCTGGATACGGACGTGGCTCTGCTGACCGCCGATGACATCATGCGGCACTGCGGGACCAAGCAGGCAGACGCGGTGGTCGGCGGCCCCCCATGCCAGGGGTTCTCCGTTCAGAGAATCGGCCCCGACACCGATATCAGAAACAACCTCGTGCTGGAGTTTGCCCGCCTTGTTCGCGAGCTCGATGCGACCATGTTCCTCATGGAGAATGTCCCGGGCCTTGTCGGTAAGAGAGGGCGGCATCTCGCCTCGGCGTTCGAGGCCCAGCTGACAGATGCGGGATATGAGATCGAGGCTCGAATTGTCAATGCTGCAGACTACGGGGTTCCGCAGAGCCGTCGCCGCGTGTTCTTCTACGGCTGGAAACACGGTCGGGAACCATTCCGCTTCCCCCCTCCTGGTTGCGGGAACGGGCGCTTCAGGACGGTGTGGGACGCGATCGGCGACCTGCCTTCGCCGCCCGCCGATCATTCGCCCTTGCCCGGCGATCCGCTGCACCGGCGAACCCGCCTTGCTCCGATCAATCAGGAACGCATTCGCCTTATCCCCCCGGGGGGCGGAATGGAGGATCTGCCCGCCGAGCTTCGCGTCAACTGCCACAAGAAGGGCGCAGCCGAAATCGGTCACCGTTACGTGTATGGTCGACTGGCTCCCGACAGGCCGGCAGCCACGATCACGGCGCGATTTGACAGCTTCACGCGCGGCAGGTTTGGCCATCCGTATGAGCACAGGAATATCACTCTTCGCGAGGGCGCTCGTCTCCAGACTTTTCCGGATGACTTCCGGTTTGCGGGGACACAGGAGGAGATCGCAGCCTTGATCGGAAACGCGGTCCCCCCTTTGTTGGCGGAGAGGATAGCCGTCGCGATGTACGTCTATCTGACTGGGGCGGCCAGCTCTGCCCGTGGGCCTTCCGTATCGACCGGCCGCCAGCTGGAGCAGTCGGATCACGGGAGGATGATGTAGATCATGCCCGCGAACCTCAGGGTTTGGACCGGCTCGCTGCATTTGACGTTTCGACTTCTTCCCGTGGAGAGTCGGTCGCCGAACATGGAGCCGTTCCTCGAGTCCGACGGCTGTACGCGGGACGAAGTGCTCGGGAAACTGCCATATGACAGTGCGCGCTCCGGTCGCCCGGACAGCACCCGCCCGGACCCGAAGCGGTACCGTGACGGGAAGCAAGTATACCAGAGCGTGGGACTTCTCTACGAAGAGGGCGGCCGGGTCCATGTAACTGACCTTGGCGCGGCGACCCGTCGCTGGCTGCCAATCATCAACGAGAAGAACTGTCTGATCCTGGCCCGGCATGCGGCGTATGCTCTCGCGGCGTGCCAACTCAGGAACCCGACCGGGGCGGGAAGCCGCTTCCACCAGACAATGGAGGTCTTTCCCTTTCAGTTCATCTGGCGTGCTATGCTCTCTCTGGACAGAAGGATCAGCTCCGAGGAGTTGAACCGCGGCATCTTCAAGGTCCGCAACGAAATGGAACTGATGGAGGCCATTGAGCGAATAGCAGCGGCGCGAGGTGCGGGAGATCCAGCCCGTCTCGGCGACGAGGTGGTGACCGGGGCCGCGAAGAACGACAGGATTATCCCGTGGATGTCCTTGGCGTCGTTCGGGTGGACTCTCTTCCCGGACAAGCGCGGTTCGGACGAGACAGGCTACTATGAACTGGCCGCGCAGACCCTCCACATTGTCAGAGAGGCCTCCAGAATCCACCGAAGGCACCGTGAGTTCACATCCACCAAGGAGTACGTTGAGCACATTTCGCGCTGTGCCGCGCTGCCGAGGGACGTGAGATGACAAACTACGGAAAAGCCACCGAGGCGAAAATCGCTGAGGTCGTCGACGCCTGTCAACGATACGGGGACCGCTCAATTGTGGCACTTGCCGGTGTCCCCGGAACCGGCAAGTCCTTCATTGCCTCGATCGCGGCGCAGCGGTACGCAAACGAGCCCCTTCTCGTTCGTGAGATCCAGTTCCATCAGTCCTATTCATACGAGGAGTTCATTGAAGGCCTCCGGATTGACGAGAGATCCGGGGTCAACACTCTCCCCGGGGTGTTCCTGGAGTGGAACGAGAGAGCGCTCGACGACCCGGAACATCGCTACGTCTTGCTCGTCGAGGAGCTGACGAGGGCCAACCTTCCGGCGGTCCTGGGAGAACTCCTTACCTACCTTGAGTACCGGGACCGCCCTTTCGTGACCATCTACAGCCGGAAGCCGGTGTATGTGGCGAGGAACCTCGCGATGCTCTCCACGTACAATCCGACAGACCGTTCCGCCCTCGAGTTGGATGCCGCGCTCATCCGGCGTCTCCGGATCATTCGTTGCCCCCCAAGCGTGGAGCAATTGCGGGAGATGCTCTCGGGAAGGGACCTGCCGGACGGGGTGCTCGGCAGGCTCCAGACTCTGTTCACGACGTGCGAGGAGCGCTTCAAAGATCAATGCGAGCACATTATGCCGTTCGGGCACGGAATCTTCGCCGACGTCCACGCTGAGCGGCCGGACTTGCATCGGCTTTGGGTAGAGCGCATTCAGCACCTCTTGCGCAGGCCCCTGCTTGAGCCGCACCCCTTCGCCGATATCATCGAGGAGTGCTATCCGTGGAAGGACCCTGGATACGTGGAGTCCTGAGCACCTCGGATGTGGTTCGCGTCCCTGAACGGGGGGACGCGGAAGTCACGCGTGATATCCGACAGCGCCTGGAGCGCGACGCCAACTTCCACCGGCTCTTGGAACGGGGTATCGTTGCCATGGATGTGCGCCCTGGCGGCGGTGCCCGGCTTCGTGCCTCTTGCTTCGTGGGACGCGCCGTCTGCGGCGACGTTCTGCTTGAGCTTCATGAGAAGGTGGAGGGGGCCCTCGCGGCGCTCTTGCAGCACGCCGCACATGATGCTTTCAGGGTAGAACCGGTCAGCTCTCCGGTTTCGGAACTCGGGCCGCTCATGACGTTGCTGATTCGGCAGTTCACGTCCGCAGTAGCCGCCTACGCGTCAGAGAGGCGGGAGTTTGTGTACGTCCGGGAGCGGCGCTTCGGGTCTCTCGCAGGTGGAAGGCTGGATATCACAAGGACAATCCGACTGCGCGCTCGGGGACTCCGGCACCTCTTGGCCTTCGAGAAAGCCGGCATAGCGCACAATACGCCGGTCAACAAGAGCATTCTGGCGGCACTTAGAGAGGTGGATCGGCTTTCGTGTCTGATTGACATCCCTCATGCCGACGTTGCTCGCGCCCGCGGGCTCGCGATGCTCTTCACCGACTGTCGCGACACGGAAGTAGTCTTCGGAAGACGAGAGATCCTTGCGCACCGAGTTCAGATGCTCTTGACGACCCGGCTTGCGTCACCCATAAAGGACATCCTCGCGCTTTCCGGTGTGCTGCTGTCCCACGAGAGTTTCGAGCATGCCGCAGGACAAGAGCCATCAGTGCCTCGCTCATGGTTTCTGAATCTGGAAACGCTTTTCGAAACCGCCGTGCGCGCAGTATTATCAACGATCTGCCGTCCGGCTTGCAGAGTGTTCAAGGCAGGCGGGGACGCCCCCCGCATATTCGAGCATGAACTCAGCCAATTCAAGGCCTACCCCGATGTCGTCATCGCCGCGGGACGCGTAGTGCGCGCGGTCGGTGACGTGAAATACAAGGCCTGGTCGGGCACAGCGGAGCAAGCCGACCTTTACCAGCTGCTTGTGCACGCCGCGGCCTTCCACGGCGAGAGAAGCTTCCTCGTCTTCCCTCACCATGACTACGGCGTGAGACCGCTTGGCCCGTCGGCGACTGGTACTCCTACTTGGCTGTTTGCAGTCGACATCAAGAGCCTGCAAAGGGATCTTGCAAGGGCGCTGGACGACATGGGCGTGGACCGGCCGGATGCCTCGTTAGCGCCGCTTGTCGAGTCGGCCGCCCGATGAGGACTGCCTTATGCGCCCGCGGAAGCTCAAGCACAGGAAACTCTCCAAGTCGGAACAGATGGCTCGTGTCCGGAGCAGGGATACCGACCTGGAAATGATGCTTCGGAGGAGACTCTGGCACTCCGGTCTGCGTTACCGCCTCAGACCCAAGCTGCCGGGAACGCCTGATCTCGTCTTCATACGGAGTAAGGTCGCGATCTTCGTTGACGGCTGCTTCTGGCACGGATGCCCCAGACACCACACGTTCCCCGTACGGAACGCCACGTTTTGGCAGCGGAAGTTGGAAAGGAACCTGGCAAGAGACAGGCGGGTGGACGAGGAACTGTCGGAGCTGGGATGGGCGGTTATCAGGGTGTGGGAACATGAGGTCAACGAAGACATAGGGATGGTTGTGTCGCGGGTCACAGGTTCCGTTATCCAGCGCCTCCCGACTCTCAAAAGCTGAGGGCGAAACATCACTTTGTTGCGCGTGTACCCCTGTTCTGAGGCACCGCACAACCGCATACTTCAGACGCTGTCATCCCCGCCCGCGGAAGCGCCGAAGATGCCGACGGCCGACCGTGTCGACATCCAGCACGAGATCCACCAGTCACTTAGCAGCCCACGCCTGCCTTCCGAATCCGGCAGACGCGGTAGCGCGGTCAGCGCGCGCGACCTTTGTGTCCAGAAACGATGATGCATGCTGCTTCAGGCCGCGCAACTGGCACTGCAGTGATTTTACGTAGTCGTATGAGACCTGGGTGAAGTGTTCGACCCAGTCTCGCTCCAGGCCAGCGAGATTCAACGCGTCAAGCCCGCCGTACTTCGCGCCGAGTACGGGGTCCTCTATCATCTTCTGAAACGCTCTCGACCCTGGCAGCGGCAGCAGAACCGAGACGGCGAAACGGTGAACTCCGTCTTGCGAAACGACTCGTTCGATGAACGCCGCGGTGCGCGTCAAGGAATCCGCAGTCTCTCCTTCTGACGCCAGCACGAAGCTCGGGAAGACGGCGATGCCGTGAGCCCTCAGCAATTCAACTGCGCGCCAGTTCTTCTCAACAGTTGTCCCCTTCCCCATCGCTCTGAGCATCGCGTTGTCTCCGGCCTCGAGGCCGATGAAGACCTCATGGCAGCCTATCTGCCGAAGCATAGAGACGGTCTCCTCCGTTATGCCGTCGGCGCGCGCATACAGCAGGAGCGACACATCCAGGCCGGGCGGCCGGTGCCGCACAAATTCCACGAAATACTTCTTGCTCGTCAAGACGTCATCGCTCACGTCCCAAACGCAGTCGGCGCCTTCCCGGCTTGCCAGTTCGCCGATCTCGGCCCAGACCTCGTGAGCGCTGCGAGTCCGCACGGTTCGCTCCAGACGGGCGCAGAATAGACACGACCGTGCCGCGGTCCGCCAGTTGCAGCCCTTCTGGGAATAGACCGAAGCCGGCTTCGCAAAGGGGAGTTCCGGGTACCTTGCCCGGAAGTTCGCGGCGTACGCTTCCATGTCGACGAAGGAGCGATCAATCCTTGGTACCCGGGCGATGTCAAGTTCCTGTGCAGGGCCGCAGACGATCCCGCACCCGTCTCGACTCAGGACATTCGGGGCCGGTAGAGCCCCCTTCGAGTCCATCATAAGACGGAGCAACGCGATTTCCCCTTCACCTTTCACTACATGATCGACGGCTGGTTGGCGGATCAGTATGCGCTCAGCCAGGGCCGTGGCATGCGGTCCTCCCAGCACCGTGTTGGCTCCGCAGTCCTTTGCTTTCTCGGCCAGCCTCAGAGCGTTCCCATAGTTGAAGGAGGTGGCGTATATGCCGACCCAGTCGGCGTCGGCGAGAGCGTTATCATCGGTGGGGGCAATGTTCTCATCCACAACGCGGACGGATGCGTCAGCGCAGTGGGTGCGGGCATACGTCGCAATGCTGAGAAGTCCCAGCGGAGGGTAAATCCCTCTTCGCAGGGGGTCCTCCGGGTAGTCGGCGTCGTTTTCCGGGGAGATGAGGAGCAGTCTCACAGTGTCGCGCTCAATATGCCGCGGCAGCAGCAACGCGGCCAGTTTCGGGAACCGAGTCGGAGATCGGTCGCGAGAGAGGATCGGACGCTGAGCAGGCCCCGGTTGTCCGCTCGTATTCGTCTAGCACAGCCCAGTACGGGCCTACGAAACCGCGTCGGTAGACCTCGACCAGGCGCGGGTCAGTGTAGGGGTGCGGCTTTCCGTCTCGCCCGAAGAACCGGGTTCGCGGCACTGAGCGGCAGAATGACAGCAGGATATCATCCAAAACGTTCTCAACATGTCGACTCACGTAGAAGCGCGGCTCGAGAAGGTTGGTTTCCTGTCCGATGATTCCTTGCTTTCGCGCCGTGCGCTCAATCGGAGTGTTCGGGTAGATTCGTATACCGGCGTCCAGTCCCAGACGGCAGTCAAGAGCTGCCATGAACTCCAGCGTCTCTTTGACCGTCTCGACGGTCTCCCCGGGCCCTCCGAAGAGCAGATGGTGCGCAAAGTCAAGCCCCGCCCCTTTCGCGTACTGCGTGGCGCTGGCGACGTGGGATGGCCTGAAAGGTTTGCGCAGACCGCGAAGCGACTGCGTGCACGCCGCATCCGTTCCGAATATCAGCTCAACGCATCCTGCTCGCCGCATCCGCTCGGCCAACTCAGCGGTGAAGCCCAGGGGAGTGGCATAGGCGGACCACGTTATGTGCTCCGGCAACCCGCGGCGGTGGAGTTCCTTGCAGACGGAGACAGCGTGTCCTTCCGGCACGGTGAATACGCTGTCGACGAACCAGAAGTGTTTGGCACCAGCAGCAGCCAGGCGTTCGACTTCGGCGACAACCCAGTCGACTGAGGCGCATCGTATGTGGTCGCCTTCGAGTCCAGGGTAAGTGCAGTAAGCACACGAGAAGCGGCAGCCCCGTTTGCTCTGCACGCTACCGGAGCCGCCTAGCTGCAGGTATGCTTCCAGGTCGATCAGGTCAAGGGCGGGGTGCGCAAACCACGCCGCGTCTGTCCTTCTTCGAGGAGCCGAGATGGCCGCGGTACCGTCGGCCGATCTCTCCACGACCCCCAGCAACCCACTGATGGGCTGCCGAGCTGAGAGCCGACCAAGCAGCTCTGGCAGTGCTGACTCCCCATCACCATGTACCCCAATGTCCGCACCGACCTCCAGGAGCATCTCCTCGGGAGCGATGGAGAAGCCTGAACCACCCACGGCAACTAGAGCAGTCGAGATCTCTTGGCAGGTGGTCACGACGTCCTTGAGGGGTGCGACCGAATCTCCCGTCGCTTCTGGGTTGGCCGAGTCTAGGTTGCGCACAGAAAGGCAGACGACATCGGGTCTGAAGTCGTTCAACGTCTGTGCAACCAGGCGAGACCGGTCCATCTCGCGGTGCATGCAAAGGTCAAGGATATCCACCCAGTGTCCGTGAGAGCGAGCCGCTTGGGCAACCTGGAGAAGCCCGAGTGGCACGACCGGAGGCCAGGTTTCGTTCGCGTTGATGAACAGAACGCGCATGATCACGTTCGCGCATCCGTCTTCAAGGTTACCATCTGGAACTGACTCCCTGCTCCCATATTGTACTTGTCGAGCCCCAGCCGTTCAACTCACTCAGCGCCGCGGTTGAACTGCACTACGACATAGATCATGTTCCTGTCGAGTTTGGACACGCATCGGCTACAGGCTGGCATGCAGGAGGGACCGGCGGCGGCTCTGCTGGGGCCGGGGGCGCTGGAGGCGGTTCGGCCGGCGCAGAAGGGGCCGGCGGCAGCTCTGCTGGGCCCTGGGGCGCTGGAGGCGGTTCGGCCGGCGCAGGAGGGATCGGCGGCGGCTCCGTTGGGGCCGGGGGCGCTGGAGGCGGTTCGGCCGGCGCAGGAGGGGCCGGCGGCACAGGAGCTGCCTGCTGTCTCTTCCTGCCCCGCAGGTCGAGGTAGTGTGCAAGAAGGGCGTACAGGCCTTCGTCAGCACCGGGGCGCAGCAGTTGGACTCTTGGCACCATGAACCGCGGTGGGAACTGATGATCGTCGCCCGCCTGCTGTGCGTACGAGGCAAACGGGTAGAAGTCGATCTTCACGATCAGACAGCGCTCGGAGTGTTCATAGTCGAAGACTGCAAAGTCCCTGGGCGCGGTGAGCGTATCGGGGCACTCCGTAAGGGTCAGGGGGACGACTCTTATCCCATGTCGCTCATTGTACCGTATGAAGCGCTTGTATGATAGCCCGCCTCGCACGTTCGTTTCAGCTATGACGAATCGGACACAGCGCTTCGGCCTGAGCCGCTTGTTGCGAAGGACGGCTCTGTGATAGGCATCGTGCAGATAGAAGATGTGCTCGTATTCGGGTTTGAAAATGTAGATCGCGTAGAAGCTCTCCTCTGCCTGACTAGCTGCTGCCTCGAGCAACCAGACTGCCTTAGCGAAGGGCACGTGCTCCCACACCGGTTGTTCCGCATTCAGACCGTAGTCACCCGGTCGGTCCAGGAGAGAGCTGAGAGCGATGCGGAAATGCTCGCGCCCCAGTTCAGACCTCAACAGATTGTTGTGAACGGCCGCTATCCTGGCTACGAGAGGCATCAGCCGGCTGTCCCTCAAGTCCAGCAGTGCCGTGGTAGTCTCCTGGAAAGCACGCGAGAGAACGCGTTCAAGATTCTCCCACTTCAGAAGCATGAGGAAAAGGAGCGTCGCGAACGCTGCAGCCAGGACCGAGAAGAGCGCGATGAACACTGAGTCCTGCCATATGTTGTACCCAGCCGCAGCCCCCGAGGGGCTGACTTTCGCTACCAGAATCCCCGTGGCCAAGGAGAATGCGGCCCACACCGCGACCCTAACGACCCACTGCTGTAGCCTGCTGTCCTCGCGTTCTTGCATCGTCATCGCTCCTCGTCAGTCAGGCAGCACCGTGCGTGCTGGTAATGGCATGCCGCCGGTTGCGGTGCGGAAACGGTCCATCAGCCGCTGCGGCGTGAGCCGATCCTTGTCCTCCTGTTGCACGTCAACCACGATCCGGCCGTGATGCATGAGCAACAGCCTCTTGCCGTGTCTGACCGCCAGCTCCAGATTGTGGGTCACCATGAGGGTCGTCAGTCCGCGATTATGGATCGCTGCGTCAGTAACGGCCATCACCTCTGGAGCCCTGAGAGGATCGAGAGACGCACAGTGTTCGTCAAGACACAGCACATCGGCGCCGGCAAGGGTCGCCATGACAACCGCCAGCATCTGCCGCTCTCCACCGGAAAGCGAGCCGGCAGATTGGCGCAAGCGGTTTGCGAGGGGAGGTGCCAGAGCGACGACCTGGTCCTGGAGATTGCGCCGCCGTGATCGTGTTAGCGCGAGGTGCAATCCCCGTCGCTTCCCGCGCGAAAAAGCGACCGCCAGGTTCTCTTCGACCGTCAAGGACGGCGCAACACTGGTCTTGGGGTCTTGGAGCACCACGGCAACCATGTGTGCGCGTTTGTGCTGCGGCCAGGAAGTCACATCAATTCCCCTGATGGACACCTGCCCGTCATCGCACGGGACCGCACCCGAGATCACGTTGAGGAGCGTTGACTTTCCGGCTCCGTTCGAACCTACGATGGTCACGAAGTCGCCTCTGCACAGTTCCAGGTCGATCCCGTCGAGGGCGACGACGGCCTCTCCTTCGTTGAGGGAAAACCGCTTGGTAACCCCTTCAAGCCTCAGCACAGGAGCAGGAGCGTCTGCTTGCGGTTCGCTGCTCATGCTGCCGTCCCCGCCTCTGCGCCGGCGCGCCGTTGCACAGCCCGACGCGACAGTCCTAATGCCGCGACGACCATCAGACCGGTGGCAAGGCGCAAGTCGGTCGGCGCAAGCCCCAGGCGCAGCGCAGTCCCGACTATAAGTTGGTAGATGATCGTCCCTACGACCGCAGCGGCTGTCAGTCTGGTGATAGAGCGGCGGCCGAACACGGCTTCCCCGATCAGAAGCGAAGCAAACCCGATGATGATCATGCCTATTCCCATGCCCACGTCGGCGAAGCCCACCGTCTGCGCGAACAGTGCTCCCGAAAGACCCACAAGGCAGTTCGCCATTGCGAGGGCGAGAATCTTTGCTGAGTCGGGGTTAATCCCGGCCGCCACAGCCATCTTCTCATTGTCCCCGACTGCTCGGAGAGCCAACCCCAGATCAGTGGAGAAGAACCAGTCCAGGACTCCTCTCGCCGCCAAAGCCAGCACCCCGAAGGCAATGATGAATGCGGCGCTGTGCGCCCAGTTCACGTTCTCCAGCGGCGTCAGAGCCGTGCGCACGTCAAGAAGGGGGACATTGGAGCGTCCCATTATGCGGAGGTTCACCGAATAGAGCATGATCATCATCAGAATGCCGGCGAGTATCTTGCTGATCCCGAGCTTGGTGTGCAGTGTGCCCGTGACCGTGCCGGCAGCGGCTCCTGCGACGGCTGCAATACCGACAGCCAGGAGCGGCGGCAACCCTGCCGCTAGACCAACCGCCGCGACGGACGCGCCCGTGGCGAAGCTCCCGTCAACCGTAAGGTCTGGGAAATCAGCTATGCGGAAGCTGATTACGATGCCCAGAGTGACGAGGCATAAGACAAGGCCTTGCTCGGCGGACGTGGCGAAGAGGTCAACCATGTTTGCTCGCCGTTCGGCATTCGTCTTCTATCGGATCACCTTCTTCGCGCGCTTGACAACCGCCTCGGGTACGGTCACCCCCATGCGCTTTGCGGACTTCAGGTTGACCCACAGATCTTGGCCCTGCGCGAATCGGACTGGAATATCGCCGGGCCTCTCGCCCTTGAGAATCCGGGCCGCCGTCTCCGCACTCATCTTGCCCACGCTGAAGTAATCCGTGCCGATTGTCGCGAGTGCTCCGCGCTCAACCAGCCCGGTGTCGCTCGCAAGGAGAGGCAGCTTCGCATCCTCTGCCACCTTCACCAGAGATTCCACCGCGGAAGCAGTCGTGTTGTCCACGGCTACATAGAGGGCGTCAACCCTTCCCACCAGAGACTTCGCAGCGGCGTATACCTCGTTGCTGTTGGCGACTGTCGCGGTCACCAAGATGAGGCCGCGCTTCTTGCACTCTGCCTCGATCAGCTTCTTCGCATACTGGGAATTGGCTTCGCCAGCGTTGTAGACCCAGCCCAGACGCTTGACCTTCGGCACAATCTCAAGAAGTAGCCCGATCTGCTCATGGACCGGCACCAGATCGCTGACCCCGGTCACGTTCCCTCCGGGTCTTTGAGGGGATCTGACGATTCCAGCACCCACCGGATCGGTGACCGCGCCGAAGACGATTGGTATGTCTTTCGTGGCCTTCGCGGCGGCCTGACTGGTCGGTGTTGCTATTGAGAAGATCATGGCCACCTTGTCGCTGACGAACTTCCGGGCGATGGCTTGCGCAGTCGTCATCTCACCCTGGGCATTCTGGAAGTCATATTGCACATCTTTGCCCTCGACATAGCCGGCCTGTTTCATCCCCGCCACAAAGCCGTCACGAACCGCATCGAGAATCGGGTGAGAGACGATCTGCATCACCCCAATTTGCACCGGCCTCTTCTCCTGTCGTCCGCAACCGACCAGGATGGTGGTTGCTACAAGCGCCAGCACTCCACCCATCAGGAATACCCGCTTCATAGTGCACCTCCATGTTTCTCTCGCATCGTGCCCCCTGGGGTAGCACGCGACTTGTCGGTCTCATTGACTACGTTTCTTTCCGGCCGTCTTGCGAGTCGACAGCCGCCTCGATCCCGCGGCGCGCTCCGCGAAGCTTTGCTCGCGCATCCATTCCCTGAGCAGGCCGAGATCGAACCGCCACTGCCTGCCCACCTTAGCCGCAGGAACCTTCTTCTCTCGCGCCAAGAGCCGCAACGTGTCAGGGTCAAGCTGCAACAAGCTGGCGGCCTGCGCAACCGTCAGGAATCTGTCTTCGGCCATTCGCGAACTCCCGCTCGGCATCTCCTGCTGAGACGGGAGAAGAATAGCATATCGCCGTCCACCTGTCCACAGCTCGCAGTAACCCGTTGTCGCTTGGCTTGACTAGCCGCTGCTATGTTGTTATCATCCCGAAGGTTCCGACCTCTTGTACTGCCGGCGGAAGCAGTGTTCCAGAAGCCACATATGCTGGCTCAAGGATCGGGGCGCAGGAGGAGCCTGAGAATGGGAGTCTGCTCGAGGAACTAATCGTGGGGACGAGGTAGCTCACCGTGGCCCTGAATGGCCCGTCCGAAACAGATGAGGTTCGCCAAGCCCTCGAAGCGGGCCACGTGGGCTTGTTGACGTGCGCCGAGCAAGCCAAGCTTCGTCAGACCAGCCTTCTCATAGCAGGTTGCGGGGTCGGGTCAGTAGTTGCGGTTTCGGCCGCGAGGATGGGGTTCGAGCGATTCCGTCTTGCGGACGGCGACGCGGTTGAAACCAGGAACCTTAATCGTCAGGCATTCTCACTGGCTGATGTGGGCAAGCCGAAAGCCGAAGCTCTCTCTGCCATTCTCCTCGGCATCAACCCGCAGTGCGAAGTTGACGCGATCCCGCGCTTTGTCGACGTGGCCAATGCTGCCGAACTTGTGGCCGGCATGGACATCGTCGTCGACAGCATCGATCCCACCTCGGCAGTAGCTGTCCTCGCCCTGCATCGCGCTGCTCGCGCTCAGAGCAAGTTCGTCGTCTCTCCATTGGACCTGGGATGGGGAGGTGCTCTGCAAGTCTTCGCGCCGAGCGGCCCGCCGTTGGAGCAGCTTCTTGGTGTGGAAGTCGGTGCCGACCTCACTCTGGCGGATGATGCCGTGCTCTTCGGAGCCTTCGCCACAGCCGTGCAGGGAATGGTTCCCCAATACCTGATGCCCGCGGTCAAGTCAACGATGGACGGCTCGCTTGCCCACTTCCCGCAGCCTGTTTCGGGAGCCATGGTGGCAGCTTCTATGACGATAGTGGCGGTCATGCGAATTGCGCTTGGACTGCCCGTGAAAGATGGCGTCAGCGTGGCTCAGTTTGATCCATGGCTGGTGCACGAGGAGGTGGGAGAGTGAAGGGCAGGGGTCTGGTCCTGGTGTCCATAGCCCTAGCCGACCTGCTGGCAGCCATAGATACTACGGGTGTCAGCGTTGCTGTGCCTCAAATCGCCAGGCATCTCCACGTTCCTCCGAGTTCCGCGCAGTGGGTGGTTAACGGTTTCGGCCTGGCCATGGTGTCCCTGTTGATTCTCGCTGGCAAAGTGGGCGACCGTTATGGCCACCGCAAGCTGTACTTGTGGGGGCTCGCGATCTTCGGTCTCGGATCGCTCGGATGCGGTGTCTCGACATACCTGACTCAGCTGACTGTGCTTCGGTTCATCCAGGGCGTGGGAGGCGCGATTCTCTACACGTGCGGCTGGGCGTTGATCGCGCGGCTTTGGGAGGATCGAGAGAAAGCGTTCGCGGTGACGGCCGCGTTCTTCGCCATCGGCGTCATCACAGGCCCCCCGCTCGCGGGCTGGCTTGCGGGACTCACGGTCGCCGGATTCGCGGGGTGGCATTTTATCTTCCTGATCAACATACCCGTCGTGGTGGCCGCGCTGATCATCGCTTACCGGTTCACACCGCACGTAGACACCGACCCGTCAGCTCGGGCCAGCATTCTCTCGGTTGCTCTACTGATGGTCAGCCTCATGCTACTCGTGCAGGCGCTATCGCACCCGGGTCAGTTCGGCGTTTGGGCGGCTGCGGGTGTTTCGGGTCTCGCCTTCGTGCTGTCCGAGCAGCGGGGGCACGAAAAGCTCCTGGACACCGACCTCTTCCGCAACCGCACTTTCGTGTCCGCCAATATGGCGAGCATGCTCCTGATGCTCGCGGTCTCAGGCTTCAGTTTCGCTTCGATGTTCTTCATGCAGTACGCGCTTGGCTACTCCTCGCTGTCGGCAGGTGTACGCATGCTACCGGTTCCCATATTCATGGCTGCATTCGCCGGTGTAGGAAGCCAGATACACCAGTGGCGTAGGGGGGCGATCGCCACGGGGCTGCTCTCAGTGGCAGCTCTCGGCTGGCTGCTGATCAATGGGGGGCGAGGGAGCTACTGGACCGGGCTGTTTCCGACTTTCATCCTACTCGGCGCTGGAGGGGGGCTGCTCATGACCTCGGTCGTCTCCGCGGTCATGGGCTCCGCGCCCGCGGCCAAGGCGGGCACGGCTTCAGGTCTGCTTAACACTCTGCAACAAATCGGAGCGCTCATAGGAGTAGCGGCTGTATCCGGCATTGTCTCGAGCTTCTCCCTCGTAGTGGGGATACTGCTGGTCGCGGCTTTGGGAGTGCTCATTGCGGGTTTCCTGATTGAGCCGCGACCGGTGGCAGTTGGGGAGGCAGGACCTGGCGCTCTCGTCGCTGGAGAGGCCCTGGGGCCGCCGCTCATCGGCGAGGCAGAAGGACCTCAGGGAGGTGTCAGCTGACATGAGATCAAGTGGCGGAGGCGGTTTGGCGGACGTTCCAGAGCACGTCTGGCTGCAGCGCGGCCAGGCGAATGCACTGGCCACGTTCCGCCGTGCAGCGCGAACGGTTCCGGCCTACCGCGCGTTCCTCAAGGAGCACGGTATCCGGCCGCGGGACGTCAGGACATACGAGGACTTCGAGCATCTTCCGACGACCAGCAAGGAGAACTACCTCCTCCGGTATGATCTGGCAGAGTTGGTGCAGGGAGGCGAACTCGGCGATACATACATCATCACCCGGAGCTCCGGGTACTCGGGCCAGCCCTTGTTCTGGCCCAGGTTCAAACGTCAGGACGATCAGCCGGTGAAGGGAATGGAGGCTCTCTATTCAGTCTATGATGTCTTCACCAAGTCAACCCTGGCCCTGAACACCTCCTCTCTCGACACTCACGTCGGCGGGCAGTGCTGCACGGATTTCTCTTTGAGAGTCGCTCGCGGGTCAAAGGCGAGACTCGCCGTCGCAACGCCGGGACCTTCGGTCGAAGACACACTGGAGTTGGTGACGCACTTGTCGCGGCGCTTCGAGCAGACGATCCTCTGGGGTTATCCCTCGCTTGTCCACAAGATCGTAGTCACAGGCGCAGAGCAAGGAGTTCAATGGAGCGATCTGAACACGTTTGTCATCTGCGCGGGAGAGGGGTTCAGTGAGGACTGGCGGCGTGTAATGGTGGGCCTTCTGGGAGGCTCTCCACACCCCATGCGAGTAGGCGCTCTCTACGGCAGCGCCGACGGCAGCCTGATGGGATTCGACACGCCAGTCTCCATCGCGGCGAAGCAACTGGCTCACGACCACAAAGGCCTCCAGAGCCGCCTGTTTCGCGGTCAGCCTCCTGTCGCCTTTGTCCAGTTCAATCCTATTGGCAGGTTCTTCGAGAGCATCAGCGGTGAACTCGCGCTCACCTGCTGGCAGGCGGTGCCGATGATCCGGTACGTGCTTCACGATATCGGCGACGTCCTTCCATTCTCGACCCTGATGAAGCACCTGGAGTGCGCAGGCATGCAACCCGACGACACTCTGGCCGACCTGGGCATACAACGAGAGCGGGTCTGGCAGTGGCCGTTTCTCTCTTGTTTCGGCAGGTCTGATGGAACGGTGTCCATTCTGGGGGCCAACGTCTATCCTCACGCGCTGCAGCATGTCTTCGCGGTTCACAGGGAGGCGGCGCACTTCAAGTTGGCGGTGGACGAGGATGCCGGCGGCAGCGGCCGACTGACAGTGTACGTAGAGTGGGCCGACGGCGAGCCGCCGCCGGAGGTATCGCGACGCCTTGAGTGCGCCCTGCATGACGAAGTCTTGCAGGCCTTGCTTGACCGCAACGCGGACTACCGGACCTCGTTCCACGAGGACCCGGAAGCCTGCGATCCCAGAATCGTGGTGGTCGCCGCCGGCACCGGGCCGTTCGCTTCAGACTCAGGGCGGTGGAAACGCGCCTACACAGATGGTGCCAAACAATCCGGAGGTAATGGATGATGAGATCCAGCAATCGCGACCGCACCGACCCCTCCGTCGTTCCAGAGCAGGTCTGGATTCAGCGCGGTCAAGATAGGGCCTTGGCGGTCTTCCGGCGCGCCGCGCGTGGCGTCCCCGCCTACCGCGCATTCCTCAAGGAGCACGGTGTACGACTCCGCGATATTCGCACCTTCGAGGACTTCCAGCAACTGCCCACGACCAGCAAGGAAGGCTACCTTCTCAAGCATGACCTTGCGGAGTTGATGCCTGGTGGCAAGCTTGACGGCACTCGCGTTTTCGCTACAAGCTCGGGATCTACCGGCCAACCGATCTTCTGGCCGCGCCTGAAGCGTCAGGACGATGGCGCGTTGCGAGGGATCCAGGCCTACTATTCCTTGTTCGACATCAACCGGAAGTCCACGCTGCTCTTGATGACTCTTTCGCTCGGCATGCATATTGCCGGTCAATACATGACTGAGCTTTCCCTCCGGGTCGCGCGAATGCCGGGAAATCGCCTTACGGTGGTGACCCCGGGATGTTCTGTCGTCGAGGACAGTCTGGAGCTCGTAAAGCATCTGTCCCCTCGCTTCGACCAAACGCTTATCCTTGCCTACCCGTCGTTTGCCCAGCGGCTGGTCGCCGCCGGTACCGACTGGGGCGTTAGCTGGCAGGAGCTGAACGCGTTTCTCATGACTGGCGGGGAAAGCTATAGCGAAGGCTGGCGGTCGCTAATGGTTGAGCGCCTCGGCTGCCTGCCTCACCCGATGCGTGTCTGTGGCGTATACGGCACGTCAGACGGCGGCGGCATCATGGGCTTCGAGACACCGTTCTCAATCCTGGGGAGGCAGTTGGCGCATCAGCGCGAGGACATACGCCGGTGCCTGTTCGACGGCCGCCTGGAGGCGGCATTTGTGCAGTTCAACCCAATGGCGCGGTACTTCGAGGAAGTCAACGGTGAACTCACGCTTACGTGCTGGCAGGCAGTGCCTCTGATTAGGTACGCACTACATGACGCAGGAGATGTCATGCCGTTCTCCATGGTGACGAAACGTCTCCGGTCATGCGACGCTGACCCTGAGGTACTCCTTCGTGCCCGGGGAGTTGCACCTCAACACATCTGGCAATGGCCGTTCTTGTCCTGTTTTGGCAGGTCAGACGGGGCGGTCTCAGTGGCAGCAGCGAACGTTTACCCGCACATGCTTCAGCACGTGTTCGCGGCCCATCGAGAGGTATCACACTACAAGCTCGCGGTGGAGGGTAGTGGCGGCATCGAGAACCGTTTCATCGTATACGTCGAGTTGGCAGAGCGCACGAAGCTGACTGACGATGCGAGGACTAAACTCGAGCGCATGCTGCACGATGAGGTTGTGACTACGCTGTCGCGGTCGAGTTCTGAGTACAGGGAATCGCTTGTCGAGGCCGCTGAGGTGGCCGACCCGTCGATCGTGCTCGTTCCCTACGGCTCGGGTCTATTCGCGGCAGACGCAGGACGCCAGAAGCGGTCGTATTTGCACAAAGGATCGGTGGCTGACCAACACTCCGAGGGTGAGTCGAGATGACATCGAAGGGCAGAGGTGGCCTGGCAGACGTACCTGAACAAGTCTGGATTCAGCGCGGGCAGGCAAACGCTCTCGCTGCGTTCCGCCGCGCTGCGCGGACAGTACCGGCCTACCGCGCGTTCCTCAAGGAGCACGGCATACGACCCCGCGACATCCGCACCTTCGACGACTTTCAGCAGCTGCCGGCGACGAGCAAGGAGAACTACCTGCTGAAGCATGACCTTGCCGAGTTGATGCCGGGCGGGAGACTGGATGGAACCTGCGTAATCACGCGGAGTTCCGGATACACCGGGCAGCCCATATTCCGGCCTCGGCTCAAACGCCAGGACGATGGAGCCGTGCGAGGGATAGGGGCACTGTACTCGCTGTATGATGTTGCGCACAAGTCAACCCTGGCCCTAAACACTTTCTCGCTCGGCACTCACGTTGCAGGACAGACAGTCACAGACCTTTCTCTGCGTTTCGGAAGGATGCCCGGCAACCGGCTTGCATTCGCTACACCAGGTGCTTCTGTTGAGGATACTATCGAGCTTGCAAGTCACCTGTCACCCCGATTCGAGCAGACGATCATCTGGGGTTATCCCTCTCTGATCCTTGCGATTGTGAAAAGAGGCGCTGAGTCTGGCATCCGTTGGTCAGACCTGAATACTTCCGTCATATACGGAGGAGAGGGCTGCAGTGAAGGCTGGCGCAGGCTTATGGTCGATCTGCTGGGCGGAGAGCCGCACCCGATGCGCGTTGCCTCCGCCTATGGTAGCGCCGAAGGAGGATTGATGGGATTCGATACCCCCATCTCGGTGTTAGCCAAGAAGGCGGCGCACGATGACAAGAAACTGCACGATTGCCTCTTCAACGGGCAGCCGCCTTTGGCGTTCATTCAGTTTAGCCCCGTTGCGAGGTTCTTCGAGACTATCGATGGTGAGCTGGCTCTGACTTGTTGGCAGGCAATCCCGATGGTGCGCTACTCACTGCGCGACGCAGGGGACGTGATCCCGTTCTCGGTCGTTATGGATCGCTTCAAGTCCTGCGGTTTGGAGCCAGGCAATCTGCTGCAGGCCAATCATGCGGACCCGCAGTCGATCTGGCGATGGCCTTTCCTTTCGTGTTTCGGCCGCTCAGACGGGACCGTCTCCATTGTTGGAGCGAATGTATATCCACATACTCTGCAGCACGTTTTCGCAAGTCGCTCCGAGGTGTCGCATTTCAAGCTGGCGGTTGAGGATGATGCCTCTGGGCAGAGCCGACTGACGGTGTACGTGGAATGGGCCGACGGCGTGCCGTCTCCGGAGGCGGCGCGACGCCTCGAGCGGACTCTGCATGAGCAGGTCGTCGGCGCGCTGTTGCAGGGGAACTGGGACTACCGCGGAGCGATGCGTGACGACCCGGCCGCCGCCGACCCACGCATAGTCATAGTGCCTCACAAGTCCGGGCCGTTCCAGGCAGACTCAGGACGTTGGAAGCGCTCTTACTTGCATAAGTCATAGGCGGCAACTCGAACCTGGTGACCGCTGCCGCTCGAAAGAACACACCAAACCGGAGGAGGAACCAGACACATGAGAATCCGAGGATTGACCGTGCTCCTGGCAATTTGCCTGGCAGGAGCTCTGTGCAGCGTAGCCCAGGCATATCCGATCGTCACAATGCCAACGGCCAACCTGGTTTCTGAGGGGAATGCGTGGCTCAACTACTACTGGGTGGATCTGAACGCCACGAACCCACATGCTCCGCAGACGATGCAGATCGGTGCAACCTACATTGGGCTGACGCCCAAGTTCGAACTTGATATCACCTACCTGAAGCCGGAGTCAGTGCCTGGGCAGACCAATGTCGGTGTAGAGTACCTGGCACTACGAGAGGATCGCAAGCGCCCGGCCGTGGCGGTGGGAGCCGAGGACATCACGCAGGACAGTGGAGACACATCCATGTACGTTGCGCTGGCGAAGACCGTGACTCCGATGAAAGATCATGCCCCTAGCTACCCCATGGTTCGGCTGAATCTCGGTTATGGCACTGAGCCACGCTCGGCCCTCTTCGGTGGAGCGCAGATCAGACTGGTACCCGAGGTCGGCATCAGTGCGCTTTCGGACGGGCACAACTCCATTTACTGCGTATCATACTTCGTGCCCAAGACTATGCTGGTGTTGAAGGCCGGCACCTGGGGCGATGCGCGCTGGGTCGGCGCGCAGTATACGATTCCGTTCCACTAGACGCGCGGAGGAGACTGCGGAACTGCCGATGCTCCATCTGGCCTGGCGAAACCTGACACGCGAGTGGGTGCGTTTCGCGGTTACCGCGGGAGGCGTTGCGCTCGCCGTTGCCCTGATGCTCTCGCAGGCGGGCATATTGGTGGGCTTCGCCACCGATACGGCGCGGATGGTCAACGGAGCTCGTGCAGACATCTGGATCACCTGCCGGGACTCCACGAGTTATGACATGTCGCTGCCATTCCCTGAGCGCAAGTTCTACAAGGTCCTGGGAGTGCCCGGCGTCGCCCGTGGTGAGAAGGTCATCATGGTCTGGACCATGGCGAGAGTCCCGGGTCGAGGAATGAAGAATGTCCAAGTCATTGGGACCAACCCGGAATCAGCAGCCGGGGGCCCGTGGCTGATGCGGTCGGGATCGGTATCCAGCCTCAAGGGAGGACCCTTCGCGATTGTAGATGAATCGTGTGCCCTGAACCTCGGAGGCGCGATGCGTATGGGGGACAAAGTCGAGGTGATGGACCACGCTCTTCGCATTGTCGGCATTTCGCGGGAGGCGAAGGCGCTCACCACCTCGTCCTTCATCTTCACCTCCTTCGAGACGGCAAGAAGGGTGTGCAGCGATATCATCGATCCCGATGAGATCACCTTTGCCCTGATCTGGGTTAGACCGGGCGCCAGTGTTCGAGCTGTTGCAGACTCCATTCGCAGATCGGTGAGCAATGTCGATGTCTACACCACGTCCCAATACAGCCGCAAGACTCAACTCTACTGGCTGTTTGGAACCGGGATGGGCATCGGCTTCTTGATGGTGGCCGTCCTGGGGTTCGTGGTGGGGCTGGTAGTGGTAGGGCAGGCTTTGTACGCATCTACCATGGACAGTCTGCCAGAGTACGGGGTGCTAAAGGCGCTAGGCAGCACCAACGCGCAAGTCTCAGGAGTGGTTCTGTTCCACGCGATCATGGTCGCGTTCGTAGGTTATTGCCTCGGGGTGGGCCTGGCCTACGGTGCCAAATCCGGCTATGAGACGACCGGCATGTACCTGGCCTTGCCTCCGTGGCTGCTTGGGACCGTCTTGGTTGTCGCCGTGATGATGTGTATGTCGGGAGCGCTGATGTCGGTGCGTCGAATTGCACGCGTTGACCCGGCCAGCGTGTTTAGGACATAGGAATGCCCACGCTACTCGCGCACAGCGTGTCGAAGGAGTATCGCATGGGGCCGGCCCGGGTCCAGGCCCTGACGGACGCCTTTCTCTCAGTGGAGAAGGGCGAGATCTCGCTGGTTATAGGGCCATCCGGAAGCGGCAAGACAACGCTCCTGTCCATCGTCGGCTGCGTCCTACGCCCCACCGTAGGACATGTCACAATCGATGGTGTCACGGTGACAGGACTAAGCGAAAGCGTTCTGCCTCGCATCCGGCGCGAGAAGATCGGGTTCATCTTCCAGTCATTTAATCTCCTCCGTAACCTTACGGCACTCGAGAACGTCGCTCTCACGGCACGACTGCGCGGGCTGCCAGCGGCCACGTCTCGTCGCAGGGCGGACGAACTGCTGGCAGCCTTGGGGCTCGCCGAGCGCCGCGACTTCCTGCCCAACGACCTGAGTGGCGGTGAACGGCAGCGCGTCGCCATCGCTCGTGCTCTGGCCAACGACCCGGCCCTGATCGTCGCAGATGAGCCGACAGCAAACCTGGACTCGCGCACCGGCCACTTGGTCGCCGAGATTCTCCGGGGTCTCGCCAAGACACGCGAGAAAGCGTTGATAATTGCCTCTCACGACGAGAGGCTGATCGATCTGGCCGATAGCCTCTACCGCCTGGAGGACGGCAGACTGGAGAAGGTGGAATGAGGCGAAGACCGCTGCTTATCGTTGGCCTGGTTGCCCTGATTGCCGTGGCAGGTATCGTCTTCTTCCTGGTTCGGGGCGGACACGACGATCTGCGAACCTACGTGGTCCGTCGCGGCCACACTGACATGACTGTCCACGCCCAGGGAAGGGTTGAGTCTGCCAATGAGGTTGAGGTGCGGACGCGTGTCGCTGGCACTCTCGCCCGGCTCTTGGTGGTCGAAGGCCAGCATGTGCGGGTCGATGATATCATCGCCGTGCTCGATGACTCGCAACAGAAAGCATTGCTTCAACGCGCTGAGGAGAGTCTCTTGACAGCTCGTGAGCGCCTGCGCGAGTCCGAAACCCTGACGGTTCACCGGCAGGGACGATCCGAAAGAAGCGTTGAGGAGGCGAAGGCGCGCGTCGCTCAGTGCGAAGCTCAAAGGGGCCGCTGTGAAGCAGAGATCAAAGACCGCAGTGCCGAGTTGATGTTGGCGCAGAAGGACGCGGACAGAATCAAGACACTCTTTGCTGCCGGCGCGGTGGCTGCGCGGGACCTGGACTCCGCAAATGCCCGCGTGACCAGCGCCCAGGCGAGGCTTGCATCCGCAGAGGCCGAAGTCCAGGCAGCAGCCGCAGAGGTTGAGTCCGCCAGGGCATCCCTTGCCTCTGCACAGGTTGGCCCGGAGCCGACGGACGTCAGGTCGGCGCGCAAGCAGGTTGGGCAAGCGGCTGCGGATGTTCGCTATCAGCAATCTGTGCTCCGAGACACCGTGATCCGAGCGCCGTTCGCCGGGACGGTGACGCGCAAGATTGCGGAACAAGGGCAGGTCCTTAGCGAGGGCGAGGCAGTTTGCCTGCTCGCCGCAACTGACCGAATCAGGGTGAACGCCGAAGTAGACGAGACCGACATTGGCAAGATAAGCATCGGTGACCCAGCCCGAGTGACGCACGAGGCATTCCCGGGCCGCGTATTCGTGGGGGAAGTGGGCCGGATCGGTGCACTTGCCGGGCAGCACACTGTTCGCTCAGAAGACCCAACTCGAATTAGCGACTTTCGGGTGGTGGATGTGAAGATTGAAGGCGAGTTCCCGGCCACGCTCCGCGTTGGCATGACGGTTGATGTCGAGGTCACGCACCATCGGGCCAGCGCCTTGCTCGTGCCCCCAGATGCTGTCAGCCGTGTCGGGTCCGACACCTTCGTGGAAGTGGTGGCTCCGAACGGTGCTCGCCAGCGTCGCAGCGTCTCGCTCGGCCACCAGGGCGAGGAGGAGGTTGAGGTTCTCTCCGACCTCCGCGAAGGGGACGTGCTCGTGCTCCAGGAGCGGCCGTGAGGGGAACACTGCGCTCGCTGAGCTGCCATACTCGTGAGTAGGCAAGCCGTTCAACGATCTTGAGGATAGAGGTGCCTTGAGGATGAGAGAATGCGACGCTGGCGCTGAAGGGCTGCCTATGGTGAATTCCTACAACGAATGGGACCCGCTGGAGGAGGCAGTTGTTGGAATACTCGACGGCGCCTCCGTTCCGCCCTGGCATGTGCAATTGGAGGCCACTATGCCGAAGGGCCAGTGGGATTTCTTCCGCCACCATGGCGGGAGGCCATTCCCCATGGAGCAGGTCGAGGCAGGGAAGAGGGATCTCGAAGAGTTCGTCCACATACTCCAGGCAGAAGGAGTGCAGGTTCGTCGGCCTCAACCAGTTGACTTCTCCCGCCCATACCGCACGCCTGACTGGGAATGCGCCGGAGGTCTCTATGCGGCGATGCCTCGGGATGTCTTGCTCGTCATCGGCAATGAGATCATCGAGGCTCCGATGGCCTGGCGGTCGAGGTACTTCGAGATCAACGCGTACCGGCCTCTCATTAAGGAGTATTTCCGGAGGGGGGCGAAGTGGACTCCTGCGCCCAGACCCCAGATGAGTGACGAGCTTTACAACTGTCACTATGTCGAGTCCGATGGCGATTGCCCCGAGTACTCGATAACCGAGTTTGAGCCTACGTTCGATGCCGCGGACTTCATCAGGTGTGGGCGTGATATCTTCGTCCAGAGAAGCAACTGTACCAACGCCTTCGGCATTGATTGGCTGAGGCGACACCTGGGTGAACGGTACCGCGTCCACGAGCTGGAGGTGGATGATGATCATCCCATGCACATCGACGCGACATTCATGCCGTTGGCCCCCGGCCAGTTGCTGATCAACCGTCACCGGCTCAAGAAGATCCCCAGCATGTTCAAGGGCTGGGACATCCTGGAGGCTCCTGAGCCAACCATTCCCGACGATCACCCGATGTACATGTGCAGCAGGTGGGTGAGCATGAACGTGCTCATGCTGGACGAGGAACGAGTCGTCGTCGAGAGGCACGAAGAGCCGACTGTTGTGGCTTTGAGGGAGTGGGGCTTCAAGCCCATCCTCTGCAGCTTCCGCAACTTCAACACCTTCGGCGGCTCATTCCACTGCGCCGCTCTCGATGTGCGGAGGCGAGGAGAGTTGCAGTCTTATTTCTGACGGCACGACATAGGGTCAGTTGAGGTCAGTGTGACATTGCAGGAGAAAATGGTCGTTTCCTCGCGCCTTCCCGGCCTGGCTTTGTTTGACGAGGAACGAGCTTCACGCGCGATACCAAGCCATGCGCCACGACTGTTGCTTCTCGGCATTCAGCAGGTGCCGCGGCGCTGCGACTTGGGTGAACTTTCCCGATCAAAACGCCCCGGTATCGAGATTGGCGACCCCGTCCGCGTCTCCAGAGTTTCGATGCCAGGTCGTTTCTCTAGTCCAAAACGCTCTGGCATCGAAACATCTGACCTCGTCCACATTTCCGCAGTTTCGATGGCAGGTCGTTTTCCTCCACCATCGTTCCCAGGTGGAACCGTCTCTCTCGCGTCCAAGACCGCCTCCACCGGAGGCGGTTTTTGTCGTGTAATTGCCTGACTTTTCCGCGTTTCCGTGCGCCCGAAACATGTGGACGAGTTGCCCTCTTTCGGCCGCCAAATCCCCTTGAAACGGCCTCCTCGCTCTCTCCTTCTCTGAAACATGTGGACTCGACCTACCTCGTCCACATGTAGAGAAATCCAGCAATTTGCTTGCTTTTTCGCATGGCTGTTTGAGCAGTTCGAAAGTCACGTATGGAGTAGGATTCCGACACTTTCGAACCTTATCCGGTTTGCCACCCCGGCGCGGGCGTTTCGCGCCCACCATCGCGGAAGGACAATCTCGCGCGCGCAACGAGCTGGACCCCGAGGTGATGCCATCCGCCATAGGTGGATCTGTGCGAGCAGCCTGCCGCCAGCGAAGTCGAGGCGAAGCCCCCTGACGGCCCTAGCGCACTCAGGGACGAATGTGTCAAACCGCAGTCGGGGAAGAGACGAATGAGTGACACCACGCTGAGGTGGCGTAGTCAACTCAGTTCTCAGTTCAGATGACGTTGTACTCGTGGTGTGCGAGATATATACTGGTGCGGAGTCGTGCCTTGCCTCACTGGTACGATGATCAAGAGAGTCCCGTATGTTCTCAGCACCAGTGCTTGCCCTGCTCATGCTCATTGGAGGGGTCATTGGGTTCCTCTCCGGATTGCTGGGCATCGGCGGCGGCTCCTTCATGATCCCAGCACTGGTGTTGGTCTTCAGCGCCATCGGCTCGTCTCCCGATCTGGCGGTGAAGATGGCTTTCGGGACGAACCTGGTCGTTGGCTCGGTGACTGCGCTGACCGGCTTCACCGTTCATCAGAGGCATTTGACAGGTCAATGGCCGATTGTGCTGCCCCTCGCTGCTACAAGCGTCATCGGCGCTTTGGCCGGGTCAACGGTGGCAAGCCATCTCCCAGGAAGCCTGCTACGCATGCTCTTTGGGGTCGCGATCATCGCGGTCGCTGCCAACATGATCGCGCGCCGAGAGGATGAGAGCCGCTGTCCGCCGCAGCTCTCCTTGGGTCTGCTTTTCCCGCTTGGCCTGGTGATCGGCTTCGCTGCGTCCCTGGTGGGTCTGGGAGGAGCGGTGTTCACGACGATTGCGCTGGTGAGCATCTTGCGGTATCCGATGCGTCAAGTAGTAGGCATCTCTACCTTCGTGCAGACCGCGGGCGCGCTGTTCGGCGCCCTTGGTTACATGATCAACGGCCTGGGGATTCCGGATCTGCCGCGCTTCTCCATCGGTTATGTCAACCTGCTAGCGGCAGGCGCGATGATGCTTCTCGGGGTACCTCTGGCGCGACTGGGGGCGACCTACACCCACCGCATCAACGCCACCGCGCTCAAGCGCGTCTTTGCGGCCGCGCTGCTGGTCATTGCCTTGTTCATGATTGCGGGGATCGGACGCAAGTGAGCACTGTATCTTCAGAGCGAGACCTGGTGATTCTCTACGCCGGCTCACTGGAGAGTCTGGTGGCCGAGGACCTGCTTCCTCGCTTCGAGCGCTTGACGGGCTACCGTTGTGCCGGCCGCGGAGGCGGCTCGCGGCAATGGGCAACGCAGCTTCGCCAGCATCTGGTTCGGGCCGATCTGTTGCTGAGCGCGGACGCTGCAGTCAACGAGATAGAACTTATGCGGCCGGGCGAGGAGGTCGCGGAGTGGTATCTGGTGTTCGCGACGAACGAGTTGGTGCTGGCATATAGCAGCACGTCGCCCGCGGCTGAGGAGATGCGAGCCGCCGCACACGATGAGGCAGGATGGCTTAGGCTCCTCAAGGCAGGCCACCGGATGGGCCGCCCCGATCCTGACGCCGACCCCAAAGGATACCGTACGCTCTTCGTGCTCCAGTTGGCGGAGAGGAGATTCGGGGTGCCGGGCCTCGTCGCCGCAGTCGCTGGCTCTCCACGGAATCCGGAACAGCTCTTCGACCCTGCTGAGCTGACGGGGATGTTGCAGCGGGGGGAGATTGACATCGCCTTTGCCTACCGGAATCAGGCGGAAGAGGCTGGTCTGCCGTATGTGACGCTGCCGACGGAGATCAACCTCGGCTCACCCGATCTCGCCTCCGAGTATGCCGCAAGCAGTTACCAATGCACCGATGGGACGCGCTACCGCGGCGGCCCCATCGCGTACACCGCCACGCCTCTCGTCGGGGCTCCCCATCCCCTCGCTGCGGCCGCCTTCCTGGTTTTCCTGTCATCCGACGAGGCCGCTCAGGCCATCCGGCGCCATCACTTTGAGGTCACGCGTATGTTGGTGCGAACGATCTGAGGTTCCTTCTCCCCGCTCACTCCCGAATCCCCGAGGTCCCTTCGCAGCTGACTTGTGGGGCTAACTGGAGGGCTGTGTCGGCCCCATTCCCCTCCCCTTCCGATCCGCCCATGCTGCCCGCCCGACGTTCTCGAACGCCTTCCCGTATGTAACGGCCCGGAGGAGAGCACCCATGGATCACCTACCGGACCCAGACATGATGACCCCGGCCGCGCGGCGGGCCGAAGTGGCCGCTATCCTCGCCTCGGGCTTCCTGCGACTTCGGCTGAAGGTGGCGGAGAAGAGAGAGATTCTGCTTGATGTTCTTCCCCGGCCGAGTGATGAATGTCTCGAACCAGCCGGAGGCGGATAGACCCAAGCTCGTGCTTCGTAGCGAAGTCGCTTCCAGCCTTCGTAGCCGAAGGCCACTTCGGCGGAGTAGGCACTTCGCAGAGTAGCATCCGAAGGGGAGACACGAGTGGCAGCGCTCGGAAAGCATTGCCCGCGCATTTCCCTGGTGGGAAATGCGCGGGTCTGGCTTCGCGAAGGGGTCAGCGGGCGACCGGGGGCGGGGGCTGCAGGGCACGGGGCAGGAGGCAGTCGCCTTCGCTGAAGCTACGGCGGACATGGGCTCCTGCCCTACGGGACCCGGGCGATAACGGCGTCGGGCTCCAGCCCCTGGAGGCGGGCGACGTAGGGATGCTGCCGGTTGGCAGTGAGCTGCGCGACACGGGCCGCCACGAAAGCCTGCAGTTCCTCCAGGCTGACCTCGGAGTCGGAGGACGAGCGCATTCCCCGGGGGGAATGCGCGGGTGTGGTGTCGGCCTTCCCCGCCAGTCCTTCCAGCAGTGCCTTGGTGAAAGCGCCATGGCCCCAGTCGGCCCCCTCCAACGACACCTCCTCCCCGCGGCTGGCCGAGAACACCAGGGCGCCCGCCTGCCGGTTCAACTGCTCGACCATGGTGTCGGCGGTGCGCAGACCGGTGACGAAGCCGGCATGGCAGGTGTCCACGAATACCAGCAGCCGCTTCGCCCGCACCTCCCGCAGCAGACTCACGAAGTCCTGCCAGGGCAAGGCCGTGTTCGCCGGATCGCCCCCCTCGCTGTCGTAGCAGAGGAAGTAGTACCCGTCGGCTCGCGCCACGCCATGGCCGGCCATGAATACCACCGCCACATCGCCCTCGGCTGCGCTGTCCTTGAGCCAGCGCAAGGCGAACTTGAGGTCCGACAGCCGTGCATTCTCGTTGGTGAGGAGGCGCTGCTCAACATTGGCATACTGGACCCCCTGCTGCTTGACGAAGGCATCAGCAAAGGCCCGGGCATCGGCATCTGCGTACCGCAAGGTATTCCAGGCCGGGTTCCGGTAGTTGCTGATCCCGGTTGAGAGCAGATAGAGCTTGGCCGGCTGTTGCTGCACTCCTGGGCGGCGCAGGTAGAGTTCGGCCGGCTGGCTGCGCAGCCGTTCCGAGTCATAGGCCAGGGCGCGCAGGCGCACCGTGGGCTCGCCAGCGGGCAAAGGCACCGTCACCGCAAAGCGCTGCACGAGCCCGTCCGAGGGGTGCGCCTGCAGCGCGGCAGCAACCTGCGGGGACGCCGGACGGCCGTTCACCCACAGCTCCACCGAGCTGATGGACCTCACCCCCGCGGCTTCGATCATCACGCTCGCCGATGGTCCCGTTACCTCGGCACCATACTCCGGGGAGGTGAAGGCGATGTTCGGCGGGATCTGGGTGCCGTCCAACGCGGGCGCAGCGGAGATGTCCTCACCGGCCAAGGCCCGTCTCACCAGGTCGGGCCGGCGGAACTTCTCCTCGAACTGGTCGAAGGGGTAGATGTACTCACCGATGCGCCAGACGATGGCCGTGGAGGGAGAGGAGCAGTCATAGTAGCCCTCGGGCGTGGTCACCACCCAGTTGGTCACATCGGCCCCTCGCTCACCCACGATCGGTATGAGGGTGACCAACTGCCTGCCGGTCTTGGCATCCCAGATAGCAGTGGGGCCGAGCATCAGAGGCGTTGCGAGCCTGCTGGCGTCGGGGCTCCACACGAGCCGGCGTGTCTGGTGAGACCAGTCCTTCAGCTCGCGCACCACGGTTCCGGTCCTCCAGTCCCACAGACCCGCGCTTCGCCGGGTGGCAAAGGCCAGGAGCGAGGCATCGGCACTGAAGGTAACCAAGGAGAAAGCCTTGGTAGGTGCACTGCCTGGAGGCTCCGTACAGAGCTGGGCCAGGCGCCGCTTGGATGCGACTTCCCACACCGCGACGGCGCCATCGGAGGAACCGACCGCGAGGAGCCGTGCTTCGGGGCTCAGGTCAAGGGAGCTCGCCCGGCCAGAGATGATCCCCGCCAACGTGGCGACCAGTTGGTCGCGGTGGACGTCCCAGATGCTGACGTCCTGACCCCGGCCAAGTGCGGCGTATCTGCCTTCAGGGTCAAGGCAATGCACATCGGATTCGGGCAGGCCCAGGCTCGACGCGGCCCCGGTGACCAGGTCCCAGGTGACGCCCCCAAGGTAGTCGCAGAAGACCACGGTCTCTCCACTCTCCGAGAACCGGAGGGTGCCGGCCGCTCCCCGCCATGTTGGGTGGCCCTGCGAACCTCCTGCCGTGGTCGTGCCCGCTGCCGCGGGGCCGGGAAGGGATCGCCGGAGCTCACCCGTATGGGCGTCCCATAGGAGGAGTGCAAGATCAAGGTCATCGCCGGGGCCCGCGGCGGCGATGAGGGAGCCATCCGCGCTGTAGATGGCAGTGCCGGCGTACTGGGTCAGGAAGCCTGTCGCGGGGTCGTGGCTCACCAGCTCGCGGCGCAACTGACCAGTAGCCAGGTCCCAGACCTCCACGGCGTTACCCTCTATCGCGAGCAGGTCCCGCCCATCCGGGCTGAAGGCGAGACTCGTCATCTGCCACGATCTGCACTGAAGAGTCGCGCGGAGCCTGGTGCGCGCCAGGTCCACCAGGGCGAGTTCGCCGGAAGCGTCGGACGCGTTGGCACAGGCCAGCGTGCTCCCGTCCGGGCTGCAGGCCACCGCGCTCGTCCTGGTGGCGGCGATGGTTGTCACCTTGGGACCTCTCCCGGTCAGATCCCAGACCAGAGCATCTCCAGCCTCGGTGCCGACCAGCAGTTGCTCTCCGCCCGGCCTGAAGACGCAGCCGGTCTCGTAGGTCGGGTACTCCCGGTCGCCGGCTCGCCGGGCCGGCGCTTTGAGGACGCGGCGAGCGGCGCCCGAGCCGACATCCCACAGAACCACGGATCCGTCGGTGGGCCGCGCGGGGAAGGGAGGGTCTGTGGCTCTCGGGGACTCGTGCGGAGGGCCGGTGTTTGTCGCCAGGGTCTTCCCGTCAGGGCTGAAGGCGAGCCAAGCGGCGGATGCGCCCAGCGCCTTCACGCGCTTGCCTGTAGCCACCTTCCATAGAGTCACGCCCCTCCAGGTCTTGGCTGGCGGAGGGGTCTGCAGGACCATCGGACAGGTGTCGAGCGGATAGCCGCCCGAAGCCAAAACGCTGCCGTCAGGGCTGAAAGCCAGACAGGTGGAGTAGGCCGGGAGTGCGCGGATGGCCTGGGCCGTCGCGACATTCCACAGGATGATCCTCCCGTCCCACCCGCCGGAGGCCAGAATGCGGCCGTCCGGGCTGAATGCGACACTGCTGACGAGCGCGCTGTGCGCGGTAAGCCGACGCAGGATCTGTCCCGTCGCTGGCTGCCAGAGGATCACTCCATCGTTGCCGGCCGAGGCGATGACCTGCCCGTCAGGACTGAAGGCGACGCTCCAGACATAGTCCTTATGGCCGCGGAATACGTACCGCAGCTTCTCGAGGGATGTGTCCCAGAGCGTGACCTGCCCGACGGAGGCGGCGGCGACGATGCGGCCATCAGGGCTGAAGGCAACACTGGTGAGATTGCATATCTGGCCGGTCTGGGGCACGAGCTCCGGCCTGGCGGCAGGCGCGGTCCTCGGGAGTATCAACTGGCTCCGGAGCGCAGCGCCGGCTGGCGCGTGCTGAGCAGATGAGGCGCGCCCGCCCCAGGCGGGCGCGGGTGCTGCACACGGGAGACAGCAGATCAGGAGCAGAAGGGCTGTGCCCAGCCTCTCAGCACCCGCGCATTCCCCCGACCCGCGGGAGGGACGGGCCAGGGTTGTGGGAGGAATGCGCGCGTCGTCCGATGGTCGCTCCGCCATGCCACGCTCCTCGAGGCTGGGCCATTCGGTTTGTGTTCCGCAAGCCCTGCCGGCCGTGTGGCGGGCAAGCCCTGCCGCAGGTCCAGCTCGGAGGCGCGCATTCCCCCGACCGGGTGGCGGGGCCCGCCCGCGCTGTTGGCGGAATGCGCGGGTGTGGTACGGGCCTGGTTGCCTGCTTCAGGACAGATGGCCGTGCGGTAGGGAGGTGTGCTCGCTTGGCGAAGAGCAACTACCGCGCATTCCCGGCCTCCCGAGCCGCAGCCGATGCTACTCTGCGAAGCAGCTACCCTTCGCTGCGTAGCACGAGGCCCGGGAATGCGCCCGTTCTGACATTCGCCAGCGGAGAGCAGGATGAGCGACCTATCGCACCTCGGAAGTCGACGGCATGGCGTAGCGCGTTCCTGGCGGCAGTACCGGGAGGCGTGCGAGGTGCTGCCCTGGGGCACGGGCACGAACTCGAAACGGCCTTCCGCGGCGCTTGCGGATGACCAACCAGCGCAAGCAGACCGGGCCCGCGGCAGCCGGGTGTGGGACGCGGACGGCAATGAGTACATTGACTTCCGGCTTGGCTGCGGCCCCATCACCCTGGGCTACGGCCATCCGCTCGTGGATCGAGCGGCGAAGGAGCAGGTTGATCGTGGCGTCCTGACATCACTGCCCATTGACCTGGAGCGCCGGGTGGCGCAGCTCGCAATCGAGCTGGTGCCGTGCGCCGAGATGGTGCGCTTCTTCAAGGGCGGCGGCGAGGCGATGTACGCCGCGACGCGGCTGGCGCGCCATTTCACCCGTCGAGACCGGATCGTCACCTGCGGGTACCATGGCTGGTGTCTCAACATGGACGACACACAGCCCGATGCCCTGCGCGCTCTCTTCGTCAATCTCCCCTACGGCTGCGTCGAGCCGTATGCCGAGTATCTGGCGGCGCATGGAAAGGAGACGGCCTGCGTCTGCATCTCCGGCGACTATGCCCGGCTGCGGCGTCGGCAGCCGCAGCCGACGCCGGGGATGCACCCGTGCGACCCGTTCCTGGCCGACGTCAGAGAACTCACTCAGCGCCATGGCGTTCTGCTGGTGGTAGACGAGATCGTCACCGGCTTCCGTGTGCGCCGAGGCGGCATCCACGAATACTACGGAGTCACTCCCGACCTGGCGGCCTTTGCCAAGGGCATGGCCAACGGCTATCCGCTGGCGGCAGTAGTTGGGCGACGGGAGATAATGGAGCAGTGGCCCAGCATCTCGATCACCTATGGAGGCGAGGCGGTGTCTCTGGCGGCCTCCGAGGTCGTGCTGGGCATCTACCGCGACCAGGACGTGATCGGCCGCCTGTGGGAGCTGGCGGAGCGCCTTCAGACCGGGATCAACGAGGCAGCGGCCCGCCAGAGCATCCCCTTCCGCCTGCTCGGCCTGCCGGTCTGCCCGCAGATGCAGTTCGCCGCTGGTTCGGCGGAGGCCGGCGATCGGAGTCGCCCGGCCTCCACCCGCCACGATCCGGCGGGCTACCAGACCGAGCTGTTCCGCGGTCTATACCGGCGCGGCATCATCCCGTTCCCGGTGATGTACGAGTCGCTCGCCCACACTGAGGAGGAGATTGACTATGCGATCGCCGCCTTCGGGGAGGCGCTGAACGAGGCCTACCGGGGCTAACGGCGTCCG